>Ga0307478_10000979_pt1 | contig 26562 bp, 17 predicted proteins | sample atmos_gasesECM4C_2_FD_203713 | JGI IMG/M metagenome (GOLD analysis project Ga0307478, IMG submission 203713) | Hardwood forest soil microbial communities from Morgan-Monroe State Forest, Indiana, United States - atmos_gasesECM4C_05 | ecosystem: Environmental > Terrestrial > Soil > Temperate...
TAGCGCTTGCCACGCTGGCAGCCATGATTTTTGCCTGGCTGAACTTCATTCAAAGAGCCGAATTTGAGACTCCCGACGACGGAGTCGTTTGGTTGGACACCACGCAGGGCATTCAAGCCCAGCAAGTGGCACTCAATTCCCCCGCCGCTCGCGCCGGTGTGCGCGCAGGGGATCATCTCCTGGCCATTAATGGAACCCCCGTCACACGGCAGGTGCAGGTAACCAAGCGCCTGTGGCGAGCGGGCCTCTGGACGCAAGTCCGTTACAAACTGGCGCGGAATAGCGAGGAGTTTGAGACTCCGCTCGTCACCGCTCCCGCCGAGAAGCCCACCTCCATTGAGAATTATGCGCGCGCGGTTGGCCTGATCTACCTCTTCATCGGGCTTTTCATTTTCGCGCGCCGTTGGAACGCGCCTCGCGCCGTGCACTTCTATATTTTCTGCCTCGTATCTTTCATTTTCTTTTCCTTCCACTACAGCGGGAAGCTGGATACTTTCGACTACGAGGTCTATTGGGTCAAAATTCTGGCCCAAGTCTTGATGCCCGCTCTGTTGCTGCATTTTGCGCTGGTTTTTCCGGAACGCACCGAAGGAACAAGCCGGTGGCTTTCCAAACTCAGCTTCGTCTATCTTCCGCCTCTAGCCATTCTTCTGGTGCATGTCAGCACGGCTCTAGGTGCGCTTGGTTTCGTTCCCTGGCTCGGCTCCCGTGTTTTGCTTGATAAAATCGCATACAGTTATCTCGGCGCTTGCTTCCTGGCTGCCGGAGTGGTTTTTTATCGAAATTATCGTGGCGCACCAGCGGGTGTTTTGCGGCAGCAGTTGAAATGGCTGACTGCCGGCACCTTCGTCGGCACTTTTCCGTTTGTCGTTTTCTACATCGTGCCCTACGCCTTCGACGCGGCTTCCAAGCCCTGGATGAAGTTTTCGACAGTTAGCCTGCTGTTCATTCCGCTGTGCTTCGGCTACGCCATCATTCGTTATCGCCTGATGGACGTCGACATCATCTTCAAGCGCGGCCTCGCGTATACCGCGGCCACAGCCGCCATCGCCACGATTTACTTTTTCTTCGTCGCGTTAATCCCGCAGATTTTTCATGCCCAGGCAAACGGCCCCGTCGGCGGCATTATTGCGATTGTTATTGCCGCACTACTCTTCCAGCCCTTTCGCGAATGGATTCAGGCCCGGCTGGATCGCTTCTTTTACCGCGATCGTTTGGACTATCGCCGCACGCTGATCGAGTTTGGCCGCACGCTCACGAATGAAGTCCGGCTCGAGCCCATGCTCGGTTCCGTGATGGACCGCGTTTCGCAAACGTTGCTCGTCGACCGGCTGGCGATTTTTGTGGAGGACGTCACAAATCCCGGCAATCTCCGCCTGGCTCGCTCGATGGGCGTGCGTCTTGCAGAGCCTCTTGATCTCAGTTTCCTCGGTCCGGCCCGGCCCGAGTTCGCGCGGGGGGCGCTCTTTTTCGAGTCGCCCCGCGCCGCGCGAGACGTCAGCGAGTCCGTGCATCGCACTCTCGAACAGCTTGACCTCAATTATTACGTTCCCTGCCGCATTCGCGAACATACCGTGGCTGTCCTGGGCCTTGGCAAGACCGTCGACGGCGATTACCTTTCCAGCGATGACGTCGAACTGGTAGAAACGATCGCGGGCTACGTCGCCGTGGCTCTCGACAATTCCCAGCTCTACACCTCGCTTGAACAAAAGGCCCTCGAGATCGCACGCCTCAAAGATTTCAGCGAAAACATCGTGGAATCCTTGAATGTTGGCGTGCTCGCCGTGGATTTGGAGGGCATCGTCGAATCGTGGAACACGCGTATGGAGCAGCTCTTCGGCGTGGCCCGGCAGGAAGCCGTTGGACGCCAGCTTCGCTCCCTGCTTCCGCAAGAGCTTGCAGAGGAGATTGCCGCGCGCGGCGATGCGGAGCAGATTACCGGCATTTACAAACAGCGTCTGCACCATCAGGGTAAAGCGCTCACGCTAAACGTTTCTATCACTCCGCTGGTCAGCAAGTCCGCCGAACGCATTGGACGCCTTCTGCTTTTCGACGATGTCACCCAGCGCGAACGCATGGAAGAGCAAATGTCGCAAACCGAGAAGCTGACTTCGCTCGGTCTCCTGGCCGCCGGCGTGGCCCATGAGGTGAACACGCCTCTGGCGGTAATATCCAACTACATCCAGATGCTGGCAAAACAGATGCCGGATGGCGATCCGCGCCAGTCGATCATCGAGAAAATCGTCAAGCAAACATTCCGCGCCAGCGAAATCGTCAACAACCTTCTGAATTTTTCGCGCACGGGCGCCGCCGAGGCCGTGGACATCGACGTGAACCGCGTCGTGGAAGAAACCCTTTCTCTCGTCTCGCATCCGCTGAAAACTTCACAAATACAGGTCGTCAAGCACCTCGGCGAAACCCTGCCCGCTGTTCGCGGCTCAGCGAACAAACTCCAGCAGGTGTTTCTGAATCTCTTCCTAAACGCCCGCGATGCCATGCCCGGGGGCGGTTTGTTGGAAGTGCGCACGGGCGCACACAACGGCAGCGTCGAAATTGAAGTGGTCGATACCGGTGCGGGCATCCCGCGCGAACATATTCATCGGATCTTCGATCCCTTCTTCACCACCAAAGCCAGTGGCCGCGGCACCGGTCTAGGCCTCTCCGTCAGCTACGGCATCATCAAAGAACACTCCGGCAAGATCGACGTCCGCTCGACACCCGGCAAAGGCACATCCTTTCACGTAGAGTTTCCCGCGGTCAGGAAGTCGGTTCATGTCTAAGGGCTCCATCCTTGTTGTTGACGACGAATCAGAGATTCGCGAGGGCCTCGAACTTTTGCTCAAGACGGAAGGCTATGGCGTCTCCAGCGCGGATACCGGGGAATCCGGCCTTGCCAAACTCGAAGAGCATCCCTTCGATTTGCTGCTGCTGGATGTGAGTCTGCCCGACCGCAACGGCCTCGAGCTGCTCCGCGAAATTCGTAAACGCGATCCGCAACTTTCCGTCGTTTTAATCACCGCCTACGGCTCGATTGAAATGGCGCGTGCTGCGTTTAAGGGCGGCGCGCTCGATTACATCACCAAACCCTGGTCCAACGACGAACTCCTGGCGCAAGTCGCACAGGCGGTGGAGTCGCGCCATTTGCGCGAGGAAAACGTTCAGCTCAAGCGCGCCCTCAAACAACGGTTTAATTTCCCAAATATCATCGGCAAGAGCGAAAAGATGCTGGCGCTTTTCGATCTCATCACCCAGGTGGCGCCCTCGCGCTCCACGGTGCTGATCAGCGGCGAAAGCGGCACCGGCAAGGAGCTCATCGCCAAAGCCATCCACTCGGCTTCGACGCGCGCGGACAAGGCTTTCGTGCCCGTCAACACCGGATCGATTCCCGTGGATTTGCTCGAATCGCAGCTCTTCGGCCACGTGAAGGGCGCTTTCACCAGCGCCGTTGCTTCCAAAAAAGGCCTGTTCGAAGTCGCCGATCAAGGCACCATTTTCTTCGACGAGATTGCTACCATCAGCCCTGAAACGCAGGCCAAGCTTCTGCGCGTGATTCAAGAGCGCGAATTCATGCGCCTCGGCGGCACGGAGCAGCTCAAGGTCGATGTCCGTATCGTCGCCGCATCCAACGTCGAGCTACTCACGCTTGTCCGTGAAGGCCGCTTTCGCGAGGATTTATACCACCGCCTGAATGTAATTCACCTTCAGCTTCCCCCGCTCCGCGATCGCCGCGAAGATGTGCCCGCGCTCCTCGCTCACTTTCTCATGCGCTATTGCCTCGAGAACGGCAAACCCATGCGGCAGTTTACGGCTGGAGCCATGAAACTCCTGATGGATTACGATTGGCCCGGCAATGTTCGCGAACTGGAAAATGTCGTCGAGCGCGCCGTCGTGCTCTCCACGCAGGAGCGCGTGGACGTGGATTTGCTTCCCGAAAGCATTCGCAGCAAGGAAGTAGTCCGCGGTGTCCGCCTGCAGCTCTCGGAATTTCTCCCTCCCTTGCCGGGCGAACCCGGTTCGCGTTCCCCCGCCGATAACCCGCAACCTTCGCTCTTTCAAATCATGGACGAGATCGAGCGCCGCATCATCATGGACATGCTCGAACGCACCGGCTGGAATCAGACCGAGGCCGCCGAACGTTTTATGATTCCCCTCTCCACGCTTAACCAAAAAATCAAGCGGCTGGGAATCGACGTGCGCCGCCGGGGCCGCGCCGATGAGACCCTTTCGGCCACCATCGGCAAGTAGGCCACTTTTCGACAATCCCTGGCCGTGTTCTCGCTCTGTTTCTCCAGACTTTCATCTTGCATCTGAGAGTTCGTGTATGCACAGTATCGCGGGATGATTCTTCGCCTCTCAAGTCCAGCGGCGCGCGGGCTTTTTGTCCTTCTTGCGTTCGCGCTCGCCCTCATTCTCCCCTACTCCGGCATCCACAATGCTCTTGCCGCGCATGATGCCGAACTAAATACACTGGAAGGCTATGAACGGGCCGTCCAGCTCGAGCCGGAGGACGCCCGCAACTGGTATCTCCTCGGTCGCTACTGGCAATACAATCTGGAAGATCCCGACAACCAACGCGCCATTCGCGCCTACCAGACGGCATTGTCATTTGATGCGCATTCGGCGGACACCTGGATGGATCTAGCCACGGCGTACGAATCGGAAGGCGATATCGCCGCCGCCCGAAACGCATTTTTTCAAGCCAAGAGCGTGTACTACCTTTCGCCGGAAGTTTCCTGGCGCTATGGGAATTTTCTACTGCGGAGAGGCGAGTTGGACGCCGCATTCGCGGAGTTCAAGCATGCCGTAGAAGCCGACCCGAAGCGCGGACCAGCGGCGTTTGCTCTCTGCATGCGGTTCGAGCCGGACGTCCAAGCCGTCCTGGAACGCGTCTTGCCGCACTCGCAAGCTGCCTACATCAGCCTGATTTCCGCTCTGTCTGAGCAGCAACAAACTGATCAAGCCTTGATTGCGTGGTCCAGTCTGGCTGCTCTCCACCCGCACTTGGATATCAAGGAGTCCTATCCTTTGCTCGGAGCCCTCATTCACAAGCGCCAGATGACGGAAGCTCAGAGCGTGTGGGGTCAAGCTCTCGCATTTGCAGGTGTCTCGCGTCCTCCGGACCCTCCGGGCTCCCTGGTGTGGGACGGTGGGTTCGAATCGAATATCGCGATGGGCGGATTCACTTGGTACTACCCCACATTCACAAACGGTGTGCAGATCACACTCGATACAAAGGAAAGACGTTCCGGCAATCGGTCGCTCAGGCTGACCTTTAACGGTCTGCGGAACGTAAACTTCAGCGATGTCTGCCAGTACGTTGCCGTGCAGCCTTCCACCGCTTACCGGTTTTCCGCGTGGGTACAAACTCGCGATATATCCACCGATCAGGGCGTTCGCTTTGGCCTTCGCTCCTTGAGCGAGTCGGGAAGTCCCATCGTCTCGACCGAAGATGCCAAGGGCACGCAGCCGTGGACGCGAGTCGAACTCCCCTGGACGTCGGGAAAGGATGTCCAGGAACTGCAGCTATGTGTGAGCCGCCTTCCCAGCGCGAAGTTTGACAGTAAGATTGGCGGGACGGCCTGGATTGACGACGTTGCCTTGGTGCCGCAGTCTGCGGAGAACACCAGGTAATGAAACTCATTCGCATCGGCCTCTGCTCCCTCCTAGTCTTCGGCGTGCTCTCCCACGGAGCCGTCGAGGATTGGGCGCGCGCTGTCCTGGAGATCGCGGCAGCCTTGCTCTTTCTAGCCTGGGCCGTGCGCGCCTATCTCACGCCGGAGCAGCAACTCGTCGTTTCGCCTTTGCTGTTGCCTCTCGTCGCGCTTTCGCTGCTCGCGCTTGGCCAGTGGTTCTTTCATCGCACCGCCTCGTCCTACGTTACGCGCATGGAGCTTCAGCTTCTTCTCGCCGACATCCTCCTTCTCTTTTTAGCCTCGCAGGCATTCCGGACGCTCGAGGACTGGCGCAGCTTTGTCTGGTTTGTGATGAGCTTTGGATTCTTTGTGGCCCTCTTCGGCATCCTCCAGCACCTCACCTTCAATGGAAAGCTCTATTGGTTTCGCGAGATGCACTTTGGCGGCATTCCCTTCGGCCCTTACGTTAATCGCAACCACTTTGCCGGATTCGCCGAGCTCGTCATTCCCGTATCTCTGGTTCCCTTAGTCCTCGGAAAGGTGCGCCGGGAGCGCTGGTTTCTGGTCAGTCTCTTTGCGGTCGTGCCCATCGGGGCTCTGGTTCTTTCCGCATCCCGGGGCGGAATCGTTAGTTTCGGCGTGGAAGTCGGTGTCTTGGTCCTATGGCTGGTTCTTCGGCGTACAGCCGGAAGACACTTGCTCTCCGGAGGCGCCGTTCTGCTGCTGGCATTTCTCATGGTCTCTTGGCTAGGTGTCCAGCAGCTCGTCGAAAGGTTCTCTTCGCTGCAGTCCCTGGAAGTGACTGTTGGAAAACGCGCCTCCATGCGCGCCGACACCTGGCGCATTTTTCTGGATCATCCCTGGACCGGCACAGGGCTCGGGACCCTACAACTGGTCTTCCCCGCTTACGAAACTCTCTACGACGGAAAAATCGTCAATCACTCCCACAACGATTACCTCGAGGGTCTCGCCGAAACTGGCGTTGCCGGCGGCTTGTGCTGCCTTTGGTTTCTTGGTGTCCTGCTCTTCGATTCGCTTCGGCGCTTGTCTCAGCCCATTGGAGCCTTCGCTTCGACAGTTCAGCTCTCAGCTCTTATCGCCTGTCTCGGGTTTCTCACCCACAGTCTCGTCGATTTCAACCTGCACATTCCCGGTAATGCTCTCCTCTTTTTTCTCATGGCGAACCTGGCCACAACGGAAATTCGACAGCCCACATCGCAAATTCCCAATTCGGGGATCAAACCTCGCGATCGTCGAATTCACTGATGGACTTCGTCCTTCTACCTGTATAATCAATGCTGGGGGTCATCTATCCGTATGCAGCCAGCGAGACTGGGTGCGGCGACGTTGTGTCTCGTCTCCACCACCCTGCTCGGATTACTGGTTCTGACGCCGCCCAGCCGCGCGCAGGCCGTTCTCGAGACACCACAACAAACGAACGATCGCATTCGCGAACTTTCTGCGGCTGCCCGCTCGGGTCCACATGACTATGTCATTGGCAACGGCGACGTGATTTCCATCGAAGTATTCGACGTGAAAGAGCTCAGCCGTGACGTACGCGTCAGCCAAACCGGTACCATTGGCATCCCGCTCGTGCCCGTGCGCCTGCATGTTTCCGGTCTCACCGAACTCCAAGCTGAACAGAAAATTGCCGAATTGTTGGAAGCAAACGGTTTGGTTTCGCATCCCGACGTGAGCGTTACCATAAAAGAAAGAAAGAGCAAACCCATTACGGTGGTCGGTGCCGTCAACCATGCGTTGGTCTACCAGGCCGATAGTCAGGTCACGCTTCTCGAAGTTCTTGCCGAAGCCGGCGGGCTTGCTAATGATGCTGGTGGCCAAGTCATCGTAACGCGGCCCGTGCCAGAGATGACGTTTGATGATGCGGAGCCCCCCGGGAACGACCTTGGGAGCGCCAAGCCTTCTAGCTCGAAGCCCGTCAAATCCGAGGCGAAACCACTGACGGCAGCCGCTGCTCCGTCTTCCACCCCTCCTAGTAGAGCTGCAACGGAGCCTCCTGATTTGCCGGTGCCCAACACTTCCCAGGAAAAATCCGCCAACGGCCTTGGCACTCCGTCGGCTTCTACGCCCGTCGATACCATTACGATCAATCTGAACGAACTCATGGAGACCGGGAATACCAAGAACAACATCTTGTTGCAAGCTGGGGATGTAGTGACCGTGCCTCATGCAGGCATCGTGTACGTCCTGGGCGCGGTCGGACGGCCCGGCGGATTCGTGCTCACCAATGACCGCGAGCAATTGAGCACCTTGAAAATTCTCGCGCTGGCGGGCGGCTTTACCAGCACCGCGAAGACAGACCACGCCGTGGTCATCCGCAAAGATGATAAGGGGCAGCAGCACGAAGTTCCCCTCGATCTGAAAAAAATCCAGAATCGCCAAGCCGAGGATTTGCAACTACAGCCTAGCGATATTTTGTACGTCCCGCAGAGCGGCGCCAAACAAGCCCTCCTAAGATCCCTCGAGTTTGGCATCGCCATCGGCTCAGCGGTCGTTCTATATCGGCTCGCGTATCACTAGAAAGAACATGGCGGAAGACAACAAACTCATTTCTCGCGAAAACGGCGCTAACGGTTCGGTGGAATTAATTCACCCGGGCGTCCGCCTTCCTGCTTGGGATCTCTCTCCCCGCGAGCCGCATCTTTACGACTACCTGCTCATCCTCCGCAAGCATCAATGGCTGATTCTGTCTTTTTTGCTTGCGGTCGTCACCATCGTCACCATCGCCACCTTCCGCATGCAAGCCGTGTACGTCGCCACCGCGCGCATCGAAATCGACCGTGAGAATGGCAGCATTCTGCCCTTTCAGGGCATGGAGTCCTACGACTACATGATGGATCTCGAGAACTATATCGAGACCCAGTCGAAAATTCTGACCAGCGAGACGCTGGCATTGCAGACCATCCGCAGCAGCGGCCTCGGTGCGCGCCCCGAGTATGCTTCTCCCAACGGGCCCTCCGAAGCGCTGGCCATCGGCAGCCTTGAAAACCAGAAGCGGCCCCCGGAGCTCGGGGCCTTCCTTGGGAGTCTCGGTGTAAAGCGTGTTGCCAACAGCCGCCTTATGGATGTGACTTTCGAGTCGACGGACCCCCAGTTTGCCGCCCGCATCGTTAACGAACACATCAAGAATTTTCAAGATCAAAATATTAGAAGCCGCTACGACGAAACCACCCGCGCCACGACCTGGCTGCACGATGAGTTAGACGAACTCAAAATCAAAGTTCAGGAATCCGAAGACAAGCGCATCGCCTACGAGCGAAAAAATCAGATTTGGACTCTCGACGACAAGCAGAACATCACCACCCAGCGTCTTTCCGACATTAATAAGTCTTTGACCGACGCCCAGGAAGAGCGCATGAAGAGGGAAGCGCTCTACCAGTTTGCCAAAGCCGGCGATGTCGCGGACGTCCCCCAGCTCCGTGAGAATCCCATATTTCAGGGCCTTATGCAGAAGCGCCAGGCTGCTTCAGGGGACTACCTCGACGCTGTAAACCAGTACGGCCCGAATTTTCCTAAGGTGCAGCGCCTTCAGGCTCAATTGAAGGATTTGGATGAGCTCATCCAAAAGGAGCAAGTCAACACTCTCAACCGCATCGAAATTGACTACCGCGAAGCCAAACAGCGCGAAACTTTGCTCACTCAAGCCCTCGATCAGCAAAAGGTGGAAGCCAACGAGATGGCCGAGCGCATGGTCGAGTACAACATCCTCAAGCGCGAAGCCGAAGCCAACAAAGCCCTCTATGACGGCCTGATGACCAAACTCAAGGAAGTGGGGATTTCCGCCGCTTTGCAGTCCTCCAATATCCGCGTCGTCGATCCGGCAATGATCCCCGCGTATCCCTCGCGTCCCGCCAAAGCTAGGAACATCGCGATGGCTTTCCTCGTTGGGCTCGTCGGAGGCATTGGTCTTGCGCTTATGCGCGAGTACCTCGACAACACGGTCAAAACGCCTGATGACATCGAGACTCTTGCCAGGCTGCCTTCTTTGGCCGTCGTCCCGCAGTTTGACGGCTCCGGCACTAACGGCTCGCGCAAGCGCCTTTTGCAAGGAATCGCCTCCAACGGTCACGAGAAACGCATCGAGCTCGTTGCTCAGCACTTGCCCAAATCCCAGATGTCCGAGGCTTTCCGCGCCTTACGAACCTCTCTTTTGCTTTCTCAGCCCGGCCGGCCCCCGCAAGTCATCCTCGTAACCAGTGCGCTCCCACGCGAAGGCAAGACCACCGCCGCGGCAAACTTGGCTGTCACTCTTGCTCAACTCGGCGACAGCACCGTGCTCGTTGATGCGGACTTGCGCAAGCCTGGTGTCGGCCGCCTGCTCAACATGGCAAACGGCAAATACGCCGGCTTTAGTTCCTATCTGGCGGGCGTTTCAAGTCTTGACCTTGTTACCGTACCGCACCCCGACATCCCCAATCTCGCCGCGATTCCCACTGGCCCGCTGCCACCCAATCCAGCTGATTTGTTGTCGTCGCACAAGCTGGCCGACGCCATCGCCGAATTGCGCACCAAGTTCAAGTTTGTCGTCATCGATTCGCCGCCCATCATGGCTGCCACCGACGCTGTCATCCTGTCCGTTCAGACCGATGGCGTCCTGCTGGTCGTCCGCAGCGGCGAAACTCCCAAGGAGGCCTTCACGCGCACACGCGACTTGCTCATCAGCGTGAAGTGCCACATCCTCGGGGTCGTCCTGAACGCGGTGGATTCCAGCGCCCCGGATTACTACTATTCTTACCGCTACTATCCGTATTCCGAGGGTTATGGCCCTCAAGAGGCGAGTGATATTGCGCATGACCAGGATGAACATCCGGAGATTGTCTCCAAAAGGTCCCCGCGCCATCGCGACGACGAACAGGTACTGTAAGGAGGCACTTTGCGTTATTTAATTACCGGCGGCGCCGGTTTCATCGGTTCTCATTTGGCGGAGCGCCTTCTCGCTCGCGGAGATCGCGTCGTTTTGCTCGACAACCTCTCCACCGGGAGCATGGATAACATCCGCCACCTGAAGGTTTCCGGCCAAATGGAGTATCACCTCGACAATATCGAAAACCTTCAGTTGCTCGCGGAACTCGTCGACGACGCGGACATCATCGTTCATCTTGCCGCCGCTGTCGGCGTCAAGCTCATCGTTGAAAGCCCCGTGCGCACCATCGAAACGAATGTCAACGGCACTCAGCGCATTCTCGAAGCTGCCTGCAAAAAGCGCAAACTCGTCCTCACCGCTTCCACTTCCGAAGTCTATGGCAAGAACACCAATGTTCCTTTCCACGAAGACGCCGACCTCGTCCTCGGGCCCACCACCAAGGGCCGCTGGAGTTACGCCGCCTCAAAAGCTCTCGACGAATTTCTCGCGCTCTCCTACTGCAAAGAAAAAAAGCTCCCCGTCATCGTGGTCCGTTTGTTCAACACTGTGGGCCCACGCCAGACCGGCCGTTACGGCATGGTCCTGCCCAACTTCGTAAAACAGGCGCTGGACCAAGAGCCCATCCGCGTCTACGGCAACGGTCAACAATCTCGCTGCTTCTGCGACGTCCGCGACACCGTCGAAGGCCTCATCCGCTTGATGGACACCGACCGCTCGATCGGCGAAGTCGTAAACGTTGGCAACACCGAAGAGGTCACCATCGAAGGCCTGGCTCAATTGGTCAAGGCGCGCACTGACAGCTCCTCACCTATCGAATTTGTGCCTTATGATCAAGCCTACGAGCCGGGTTTCGAGGACATGATGCGCCGTGTCCCTTGCGTCGACAAACTCCAATCGCTCACCGGCTTCCGTCCTCAAACCTCGCTCAACGAAATCATCGACCGCGTCACCACCTTCTTTCGCCAAAAGGAAGAAGCCGCCATCCCGCGCGCCGCCGCGAGTGCCGCTGACTAGCCTGCAAGCTGACCCGGCCACAGTTCCCTCCGCCAATTTTCGCGCAAAAATTTCCGCCTCCTTGCGCCTTTCCCTTGACAAGAAGTTGTTTCTCGCGTATAGTGCTCATTGGGTAATATTGTGCCTCGCGCCTGGGAACGCCAATCTCGTGATTGGCGTTTTTGCTTGCTGGAGACTGTTCTTATCGCCTAAGTCGTTTATTCGCAACAGTTGCAAAGCCCCCCCTGCGGCACGCCTATGGTTGCCGAATAAGTTATTTAGAATCAACATCTACGCCATCGTCCGCAAGTGCTGATTCTAAACGATTTACAGTAAACTTAAGTTCTTTAGAATCAACATGTATGGAAAACCGGGGGTGGGGACCGGTTATTGTTAACCAAAAAGAGCGACTACGATTCTACTGACAGCCCTCGCTACCGGCCCGCTCCCGCCATCCTAACACCGCAAACTGCGAGGTACGACAAGACGTTCCGGCCTGAGCCTCGTCTCAAACGGAAGCAACTAAGGAAGTCCGCGCGCTGAGCCGTGAGTACGCTTTCGCGGGAACAATTCCTCCCCGAAATCGTACTCAATCTTGTCAGCCGAACTCCGCGGAAAGGATAACTGCTGCGTGATGAACACCATCGCTTCGTTTGACACCGCATTTCGCGATTTCAAGTACGCTCTCCGCACGCTCGCCCGCACTCCGGGCTTCACCGCCATTGCCATCCTGACCCTCGCCCTCGGCATCGGCGCCAACACCGCTATCTTCACTCTCCTCGACCAAATCCTCCTCCGCCTCCTTCCTGTAAAAAATCCCCAGGAACTTGTCCTCCTCACCATGCGCGGCCACCATTACGGCAGCAACTGGGGTGGCAACGCCATCTCCCATCCCATGTTCCGCGATTTCGCCGCGCACAACGAAGTCTTCTCGGACATGTTTGCTCGTTTCCCCTTCGACGCCAGCCTCTCGTTCAAAGGTCAGGCGGAGCACGTTCAGTTGGAATTGGTCTCCGGCACTTACTTTTCCGTTCTCGGCTTGAATCCTTACCTTGGCCGCGTGTTCACTCCCGAAGACGACCGCCTCCCCGACGCTTATCCCTACGTCATTCTGAACTACGCCTACTGGCAATCGCGTTTCTCCGCCGACCCCAATGTCGTAGGTAAGACCCTCATCCTCAACAACCAAAACATGACCATCGTCGGCGTCCTTCAGCCGGGCTTTGATGGCGTCGAGCTCGGCCGCTCCCCCAAACTCTTCGTCCCCATCATGATGGAAAAAGAAGTCCTGGTCGGCAATCCCACCGACATGCTCAAGGAACGCCGCAACCGTTGGGTCAACGCCTTCGGCCGCCTCAAGCCCGGCGTCAATCGCGAGCAGGCCAAAGCCTCGCTCCAGCCTTTCATGCACTCCATGCTCGAAATGGAAGTGAAGGAAAAAGCCTTCGCCCACGCTTCACCCTACGATCGCGAGCAATTCCTCAAATGCACCATCGACCTACTGCCTGGCTCTCAAGGCCGCTCCTACACCCGCCAGGCCCTCTCCACTCCTCTTTGGGTCCTCATGGCCACTACCGGACTCGTGCTTCTCATTGCCTGCGCCAATCTCGCCAACCTTCTTCTCGTACGCGGCTCGGCACGAAAAAAGGAGATGGCCATCCGTCTCGCGATGGGCGCTACCCGCGGCCGCATCGTCTCTCAGCTCCTTATCGAAAGTCTTTCTCTCTCGACGATGGGAGCCCTCGTCGGATTGGCCTTTGCCTACTGGGCCGACAAGGCCCTCATGGCCGTTTACGTTCCTTCCGATTCCGGCCTCAAAATCTCAACGGCTCCGGATCTTCGTATTCTTCTGTTCACGCTTGCTGTCACCGTCGCGACCGGCATCTTCTTCGGCCTGGTTCCCGCTTTGCAGACCACCAAGCCCAACGTCGCCACCACTCTCAAAGACGAAGCTGCTGCCGTCGTTGGCGGTGGCCACGGCGCCCTCAGAAAATCCCTGGTCATCGCTCAGGTCACTCTTTCTCTCTTGCTCTTGATCGGCGCCGGGCTCTTCACCAAAAGCCTTGGCAATCTTCGTAATCTCGGTCCCGGCTTTAACCCACAGAATCTCGTCGGTTTTGAGATGGATCCCTCTTATAGCGGCTATAGTGTCGCTCGGCTGAAGACTTTCTATCCCCAGTTGCTGGATTCTCTCTCCTCTCTCCCCGGCGTTCAGTCCGCCGGCCTTGCCAGCATGCGCATCCTCGAAGACAACGAATGGGACAGCAGCATGACCGTCGAGGGATTCAATCCTCCCTCTCCCGATGCTCATCCCGAGCCCTACATGAACGAGATTAGCCCCAACTATTTCGCCACCATGGGCGTTCCCATCGTGAATGGCCGCGACTTCCGCCCTTCCGACACCCGCGAAGTCAATCACCGCCCCGACGATCCTTTTGGCTGGAATTCTGCCGTTGTCATGATCAATGAAACGTTCGCCAAAAAATATTTCGCTGGACGCAATCCCGTGGGCATGCACATCGGCTTCGGTTCCGACCCAGGTACTCCCACCGACATGGAAGTTATCGGCGTCGTCAAAGACATTAAATACACGAACCTCCGCGACGAAATTCCGCCGCAGGCCTTTCTCCCCTACATGGCCGACCGTTACATCGGTGGGATGGTCATCTACGTCCGCACCGTAGCCGACCCCACTCTGCTCATGTCCTCTATCCGTTCCAAGGTCCGCGATCTCGACGCCAACATCCCCATCTCCTCCATGCACACGACCGAAGTCCAAATCAATAACTCGCTCTCCAGCGAGCGTATGATCGCCAGCCTCTCCGCCGTCTTCGGTTTTCTCGCCACTCTCCTCGCCGTCATCGGACTCTACGGCGTCATGGCCTACACCGTCGCGCAGCGCACCCGCGAAGTCGGCATTCGCATGGCGCTCGGCGCCGCCCAAGGTAATGTCATTTGGATGGTGATGCGCGAAGTGCTTGTGCTCGTGGCTATCGGTGTTGTCGCAGGTGTCCCCGCCTCATTGGCGCTGACCAAGCTCGTGCAGAGCCAACTCTTCGGCCTCTCGCCGCACGACCCCGCTACGCTCACCCTTGCTACGGTCGCGCTGGCATTCGTCGCCTGTGCCGCCGGCTACATCCCCGCCTGGCGCGCCAGCCGCCTTGATCCGATGAAAGCCCTCCGCTACGAGTAAATCATGATCCCCTGCGGGGACCACAACGAAGGATGAAAATGGACTCGAGATGGCGTAGCGTTTGTGCAGCCGCGTTGGCGACAGAGGCCGACCTACTCTGGTGCTGTAGAGCCCGCATACGAGCTAGGCAGCTGCGAGATAGACATAACGCAATATGAACAGCGCGGTGAGAATCCAGACGAGCGCGTTGATGTCCTTGAATTTTCCCGACGCCACTTTCACCACAGTATAGGAAATCAGGCCAAGGCTCAGGCCGGTCGCGATACTGAACGTCAGTGGCGTCGCTAGCATGGTGATAAATGCGGGCAGCGCCTCGCTGAAGTCATTCCAGTTCACCAGCGCCAGAGATTGCGACATCAAAACGCCAACCAGAATCAGCGCCGGGGCTGTTGCGTAAGCCGGAATCGCCGTCGCCAGCGGTGAGCAAAACATGGCCAGAAGAAAGAGTCCCGCCACGGCCATGTTGCTGAATCCGGTGCGAGCTCCCGCCGCGACACCAGCGGCGCTTTCGATGTAACTGGTAACCGTGGAAGTGCCCGTCAGCGAGCCGAAAATCGTCCCCACGGAATCCGCCAACAACACCCGTCCGACGCGCGGAATCTTGCCATCCTTGATGAAGCCGCCCTGCTCGCACACGCCCACCAGCGTCCCAACGTTGTCGAAGAGATCGACAAACAGAAATGCAAAAAGTATCTCCAGAAACCCGAGATGTAGCGCCCCTCGAAAATCCAGTTGAAGAAAGGTCGAGGAAGGGTGCGGCATCGCGAAAAATGTGGCAGGCCAGCTTGAAATGCCGCGCAGCATCCCGACTACCGTTGTTCCAACGATTCCGATCAAAATGGCCCCGTGGATTTTCCGCGCCATGAGCGCCAGCGTCAGGGCCAGACCAAAACACGCAGTTTGCACTTCTTTGTCGGCAAAGCTGCCGAGGCCAACAAACGTCGCGGAGTTGGCCACCACGAGTTTGGCATTTCGCAATCCAACAAACGCGATGAACATGCCGATTCCGGCGGCGGTCGAGTGCTTCAGGCAATCCGGCATGCCATTCACAATCTGTTCGCGGACTCGCGTTACTGTAAGCACCAGGAACAGCACGCCCGAAAAAAAGACCACCGCGAGAGCGGTCCGCCAAGGCACGTGCATCGCAAGACAGACGGAGTAGGTGAAGTACGCGTTCAGCGACATCCCCGGCGCCAGCGCGATCGGATAGTTTGCATACAATCCCATCACCAATGTCGCGACCGCAGCCGAGAGGCAAGTGGCAAACACCACACCATCGGCAGGCATTCCCGCCTGCGAGAGAATCTGCGGATTCACCACGACGATATACGCCATGGTCACAAACGTAGTGAGGCCGCCAAGCAACTCTTGCCTCACGGACGTCTGATTCTCGGAAAATTTGAAGTAGCCCTCGATCAACCGTCCTCCCGCGCGCTCAAGAAGCCCGCAATTTGTTTTTCGTTTGCAATTGCCCCGCCGTCGAATCCGTCCTTACAGCCAGTCTAGGAACTTGCGGACGCGTCTGTCCTTCTGCCGAGCCTAATGGTTCGCTGGGTCCAGCGAGGCACAACTTCTGCCGTACACAAAAATGTCAATACGGGATCCTATCGGGGCGATCCGCCCACGCTCTAAACCCCGCGAGCGCTTCGTCCCGCATGATTTGTATAGTGGGTATCCGGCGCTGCGCGTAAGGCAGCTTCAGCTCGCTGTAGATGAACGAATCGTCAAAACCAGCCTTGGCCGCATCCTCCGCCGTACTTGCGAAATAAATGTGCGAAAGCCGCGCCCAATAAATCGCCCCAAGACACATGGGGCACGGTTCGCACGAAGTGTACAGCTCGCAATCCTTCAGTTCAAACACGCCAAGTTTTTCGCAAGCCCGCCGAATCGCCAACACTTCCGCGTGCGCCGTCGGATCATTCGTCGAGGTCACCTGATTTGAGCCTTCGGCGATAATCTTGCTCTCTCGTACAATCACCGCGCCGAACGGTCCCCCGCTCCCCGATTGAACCCCTTCAATCGACAGCTGAATCGCCCGCGCCATAAAAGGATTGCTCAAGTCTTACCGCCGCCGATCCATTTCCTAAATACTCAGGCGCATTCTTTTCGGGCATTCCGCAATCCCCGGAGGAAGCTTGCGCCAATCGGCAAGTATATGCCCAGCAATCGGCCACCCAGCACTTTTTTCGTCTTGAATTATCTATTTTGCGCCTTGAAAACCTGCAGATATACGTCTACGCTCGGGTCTAATTCTCGCGAGTTCTTGCGAGATTTCTCTGGATCCGCTTTTCGCTATGAATCTGCGCGCCTTCGTTTCCCGCCGCGTTGTAACTCCGGACGCCTTGTGTCCCGCGGCCCTGCTCGTCGAAGCCGACCGCATCCTCGACATCGTCGCTCCCGATCAAATCCCCGCGCACGTGGAAATCCACGATTTTGGCGATGCCGCAATTCTTCCCGGCCTCGTCGATTCTCACGTTCACATCAACGATCCCGGCCGCGCCGATTGGGAAGGTTTTGCGACCGCCACACGTGCCGCGGCCGCAGGTGGATACACGATGCTGGTGGACATGCCTTTAAACTGCCTGCCAGCCACCACTAGCGTCGCCGCACTCGAAGCGAAGCGCGCAGCTGCAAAGGGCCGATGCCGCGTCGATTGGATGGCCTGGGGAGGAGTTGTTGCCGACAATCCCCACGACATCGAGCCACTCGCAAACGCGGGAGTTCCCGGCTTCAAGTGTTTTCTAGTTCATCCCGGCATCGACGGCTTCACCATGGTGACAGAGCCGCAGTTGCGCGCCGCTTTGCCCCACGTCGCTCGAACGCGCCTGCCCCTTCTCGTGCACGCAGAACTTCCTGGCCCGATCGATAAAGCCACGGAACATTTGGCGGACGCCGATTGGTCTCTCTACCAAACATATCTGCAATCGCGGCCCGAAGAAGCCGAACTTTCAGCGATTCGAATGCTGTTATCCCTCTGCCGCGAATACAAATTTCGCTTGCACATCGTCCACCTCTCCGCCAGCAAGGCTCTTCCGGAGCTGCGCGCCGCACGTTCCGAGGGTCTGCCAGTCAGCGTCGAAACCTGCCCCCACTATCTGCATCTCACCGCCGAAACAATCCGCAAGGGAGCGACGCTCTTCAAATGCGCCCCGCCCCTTCGCAGCCGCAAAGATTGCGACCAATTATGGCAAGGCCTTCGCGATGGGACCATCGACCTTGTAGCGACCGATCACTCTCCGTGTCCCCCCGAAATGAAGCGCCTCGCCGAAGGGAATTTCCGCACCGCCTGGGGCGGCATCGCGAGCCTCTCCATCGCTTTGCCCGTGATGTACATCGAAGCCACGAAGCGCGGATTTGCGCTGAACGATATCGCGCGCTGGATGGCGAGCGCCCCCGCAAATCTTGCCGGCTGCCAGACGCGCAAAGGCCGCCTCGCTCCGGGATACGATGCCGACTTCGTCGTGTTCGATCCCGAAAGCGAATTCGTAGTGAGCGAAGACCGATTGCATCATCGTCACCCGCTTTCGCCCTATCTCGGAGAAAAGCTGCGCGGCGCAGTGAAAGCCACCTATCTTCGAGGCCATCTAGTTTTCAGCGGCGGTCAGTTCCCCGGAGAGCCCATCGGTGTCGAGTACAGCCGTTAATATAAAAGCAGCAAGGCGAACGCACGATTGCGCTTACTTGTTTTTTGTATCAGCCGGACATCCCAGTTTTGATTTGTCTGTCATACACTAATGCAAGCAAGAAAGCCGTTGCGAATGCCTGGATGATTCCGCCATTCGAATGAAAAACACTCCCATCGTCGGCACGTCGGTCCCCCGCATGGAAGGACGCGACAAGGTCACCGGACACTCGCGCTACGTCGACGACATGGTTTTGCCCGGCATGCTCTATGGCGCCACCGTTCGCAGCCGCATTCCCCGCGGCAAAATCAGAAAGATCAACTTCGCCCCGGCAATCGACTGGAACGAATTCGTAATCGTCTCGCCCACGGACATCCCCGGAAAAAACTGCATCGCCCTCATCGAAGACGATCAACCGTGCCTCGCGGACGGCATCGTCAATCATCCCGAGGAACCTCTTCTCTTACTCGCTCATCCGGACCGCCATCTTCTCCCGAAAGCCGTCGAAGCCGTATCGATCGAATATGATCCTCTTCCCGTGATTTTCACGATGGAAGAAAGCGAAGCCCAATCGCAAATCATCTGGGGCGCGGACAACATCTTCAAGAGCTATCTAATCGAAAAAGGCGATGTCGATGCCGTTTGGCAAAACGCGGATCACATCGTCGAAGCCGAATACACCACCGGCGCGCAAGAACAGCTCTATATCGAAAACAACGGAATGATTGCCTCCTTCGACCTGCAACTAGGCCTCACGGTTTGGGGCTCTCTCCAGTGCCCCTACTACGTCCACAAAGCCCTGATGAAACTTTTAGGCCTTCCCCCCGATCGCGTGCGCGTCGTGCAAATGGAAACGGGCGGCGCCTTTGGCGGCAAGGAAGAATACCCGTCGATGATCGCCGCCCACGCCGCGCTTCTCGCCATGAAGTCCGGCAAACCAGTGAAAATTATCTACGACCGCATGGAAGACATGGCGGCCACCACCAAGCGCCATCCGTCGCGTACTCGCCATCGCACAGCCGTTGCCAAAGACGGCAGAATTCTCGCCGGAGAAATTGACTTCACCATTGACGGCGGCGCTTACAAAACTCTCTCACCCGTAGTGCTTTCCCGCGGCGCTATTCACGCCGGCGGCCCCTATTATTGGCCCAGCGTTCGCATCCGCGCCAAAGCTGTCGCCACCAATGCGCCCCCGCACGGCGCGTTTCGCGGATTTGGCGCGCCACAGTCCCTCTTCGCGCTCGAGCGCCACATGGACCGCATCGCTCAAGTCGTCGGTCTTTCGCACGCCGAAATTCGCCGCCGAAATTTCCTCAAGCCCGGCCAGACCACCACAACAGGTCAAACGGTGAACGAAGCGATCGATCTCGGCAAACTTCTCGACCGCGCTCTGGAACTCTCCGGCTATCATGCAAGAAAAGAAAAGTTCGCGAAAGAAAATGCGCATGGTAGCCGCAAAAAAGGCGTCGGCATCGCCTCCTTCTTGCACGGCGCGGGATTCACGGGCTCCGGCGAACGCTTTCTCGGCTCCATCGTCGGCGTCGAAGCCTGCGACGATGGCTGCCTGCGCATTCTCGTCTCCAGCACCGAGTTCGGACAAGGCACAAACACCGTTCTCTGCCAAATCGCCGCGGAAGCTCTCGGCCTTCGCTACGAAGATGTCAGCATCGCTCAACCCGATACCCACGAAGTTCCAAACAGCGGCCCCACCGTGGCGTCACGCACGGTGATGGTCGTTGGAAAACTCGTCCAATCCGCCGCACTCGGCATCAAAAACACTCTGACCGCGAGCGGCTTGCTCTCCGATCCCTACACGCCCGAAGAATTCCGCGCCGCGTGCCGCAGCTACATCGCAAAACACGGCAAATTCCACAGTCTCGCGCAATACGAACAACCCGAGGGCGTTTTCTGGGACGATGAAAAGTACCGTGGCGAGGCGTACGCCGCGTTTGCCTGGGCCGTCTACGTCGCCGAAGTCACCGTGGATCTGACTACCTACAGCGTATCCATCGACGATTTCGTCGCTCTTCAGGAAATTGGAAGAGTTCTTCACCCCGTCCTTGCGAAAGGGCAAATCATCGGCGGCGTCGCCCAAGGCATTGGCTTTGCCCTGTACGAAAAAGTGATCTGGGAGCAGGGCCGCATGCGAAACGGCCAGATGACCAATTACATCATGCCCACGTCAGCCGACCTTCCTCCGATCCGAGTTTATTTTGAGGAATTGGGAAACGTACACGGCGCATTTGGCGCAAAAGGAATCGGCGAACTTCCGATGGACGGCCCCGCCCCGGCTATTGTCAACGCCGTTGAAGACGCGCTAGGCGTTCCGTTCCATTCGATTCCGTTGCTGCCAGAGGAAATTTTCGCTGCACTCACCGAACGCGAAACTCCCGAGACTGTGTCCACATCGCCGCGAGGAAATGAATGAGCGAATCCTCGCGGCCACCAGCAAAAGTCGCCATCTCTCTTACCGTGAACGGAAAGCTGCAAACCGTTCATGCCTGCCCGATGGAGCGCCTCCTCGATGTGCTACGGAACGAGCTTGGCTTGACGGGCACCAAGGAAGGCTGCGGAGAAGGCGAGTGCGGTTCCTGTTCCGTTTTGCTCGATGGAACGCTCGTCAATAGCTGCCTTATTCCAGTCCTTCAAGCGAATGGCGTAAGCATCGTCACGATCGAAGGTCTCGCCTCCGACGGCCGTTTGCAAGTTCTGCAGCAGTCTTTTCTCGATTGCGGCGGCGCACAGTGCGGCATCTGCACTCCCGGCATGATCCTCGCGTCCGTTCATCTGCTCAACAAAAAACCGCAGCCCACTCTCGAAGACATTCGCGAAGGGCTTTCCGGCAATCTCTGCCGCTGCACTGGCTACATGCAAATCTTTGAAGCCGTCGCCCAAGCTGCGCGCCAGGAGGCAGCGACGTGAGAGCCCAGCCCGCCGAATACGAATTAGTCTCTCCGCGTGCTCTGCCCGACGTGCTCGCTCTTCTTTCTCGCGAGCCTGGCGGATGGCTCCCCATCGCTGGCGGCACGGACGTCATGGTGCAATACTCCGCGGGAACACTCCCCGCGCGAAAACTGGTCAGCATCTGGAATCTTCCCGAACTGCGCAACATCGAAATGTCTGCCGCCGAAATACGAATCGGCGCGGGATGTACGTACACCGACTTGCGCGAACAGGAAACGATCCGCAGCGATTTCTCGTTATTGTCCAGCGCCGCAAGCTGGACCGGCGGAATTGCCAACCAAAACCGCGGCACCCTCGGCGGCAATATCGTGAACGCTTCGCCTGCTGCCGATTCTCTTCCTGCGCTTCTGGTTTATGAAGCGGAACTCCTCCTGGTTTCGGCCCGGGGCGAACGCCGTGTGCCCTACACGGCTTTCCACACCAGCTACCGCAAAACTCAACTCGCGGCCGACGAACTTGTCCGTGCTATCTGTCTGAAAAAACGGTTTTCAGGTTACTATGCCCATGCGCGCAAAGTTGGCGCGCGCAACGCACAAGCCATCGCGAAAGTATGTCTCGCGGCGCTCGGGCGTCTGGCAGATGGCGTCGTCGAAGATATTCGCCTCGCGATGGGAAGTGTTGCACCGATTCCGCTTCGATTGACAGCCACGGAAGGCGCCATTCGAGGTAAGCGTATCGATTCCCATCTCATCCAATTGGCAAAAACGTCGGCAGCCATGGAGGTACGGCCGATTGACGACATTCGCTCCACGGCGCGGTATCGCGCGGCCGTAGCGGGTAACTTGGTAGCGGAATTTCTGGAACACTTGGGTGCTCGCGGCAGCCTAAACGAAAACGGGAAAGATGTGCTGGCTCGATGGAACAGGCTACCGCCGCTGGAAGCTGCGCAAAACATTTTGCCCTGTTGCGGTTCAAAAGCCTGGGCACGCGGAATGGCAGATCGAAGACCAATCCTCAATGATGCAGCTCTGTTGGCTGCTTGCGATGAGGTCTGGAAGAGTTTGCGGGAATCCGATTGGCTGGAGGCGTTCCGCAGTCATCCCCGGATTGGCGAATCGCGCTCGCCGGTCACCGCTCCGGCGCAGTCAGCGGCCTGGTCGGGCGAAGAACAACAGAAGGTTGGAGCTGCTGGCGAAGACGTCAAGGTTGCTCTGACCGAAGCTAATCGCGCCTACGAACAACGGTTCAAGCGCATCTTTATCGTCTGTGCCACAGGCAAATCCGCGTCGGAAATCCTCGAGATTCTCCAGCGCCGCTTGCAGAGCGACGAAAAGACGGAGCTTCACGAGGCCGCCGAGCAGCAGCGCCAGATCGCGCATCTCAGGCTGAAGAAATGGCTCTCCTCATGAAACGAATCTCGACACACATTCTGGACGTCGCTCTGGGCAAGCCGGCGAAAGACGTGCCGGTACGGCTCGAGAGACAAGAATCCGCCGGCGAGTGGCGCGTGCTGAGTTTGCTGCGCACGGACAGCGACGGCCGCTGCCCTGAACTGCTGCCTGAAAATGAAACCCTTCGCGCAGGGACGTACCGTGTAGCCTTTGATACGGCAAGCTATCACCGTGGTCAGCAAATCGAAGGACTTTACCCGGTGGTCGAGATTACGTTCCAGGTTCGCGCTGGCGAATCACACTTTCACATTCCATTGCTCTTGAGTCCGCACGGTTACACCACGTACCGGGGAAGCTGATTCGATGATTACCCTGGCTGAAAACAGTTACGGCAAATCGCGCGTCCGCCTCGCAAAAGTAAAACGCCATTCGGATCGTCATGATTTCTGCGAATGGAGCATCGAGATTCTCCTCCAAGGTGATTTCGAGTCCTGCTTCGTCGCTGGCGACAACAGCAAAATTCTCCCTACAGACACGATGAAGAACACGGTGTACTCGCTAGCGCGAACCTCTTCGGCGGAATGCATGGAGGAATTTGGCAAAGAACTCGTTGCTTTCCTGCTGGACCGCAATCCACAAGTCTCCGACGCTCGAGTCACTCTCTCAGAGAAATCCTGGCAGCATCTTCACACCAGCGGAAAGCCGCATCCCACAACATTCGTGCAATCTAGCAACGAATGCCAGACGGCCGAGATTAAAGCGTCACCCAACACCGCGCCCTCCGTCCGCTCGGGGCTCGAAAACTTGATCATCCTGAAAACCGCAGGCTCGGAATTTACAGGTTTTATCAAGGATACGCTCACGACTCTCCCCGAAGCGTCCGACCGTTTGTTTGGCACATCCGTCCGCGCGCGCTGGAACTATTCGTCGCCGAGTCTCCCCTTTCCCACTCTGCGCTCCAAGATCCGCGAAATCTTGCTCAACGTGTTTGCCGCACACTCCAGCAAATCTGTGCAAAACACCTTGTACGCCATGGGCGAAACTGCGCTCGCAAATGTTCCGCAAATCGACGACATCGAATTGACGATGCCCAACAAACACTATCTGCTCGCGGACCTTTCGCGCTTTGGCCAGGACAACCCCAACGAGATTTTTGTCCCAATCGATGAACCCCACGGCACTATCGAAGCACGCCTTCGCCGGCAAGGTTAGAATTCTGTGTCCATAGCTGCTAACACAAAAAGTCGCGCGGAAGAGGTGATCGCTCGTTGCGGAAAACTGGCGTCCTTTTCGGAAGACGCTGGCAGCACGCGCCGTACATTTCTATCTCCGCCCATGCGCGATTGTCACCGGGAAATTACTAAGTGGCTGATCGCCGCGGGAGCCGATGTGGGCGTGGACGCGGCTGGGAATCTTCGCGGCTTCTATGGCGGAGCGCAATCGTCTGCTCCACGCCTGCTGCTCGGTTCCCACCTGGATACAGTCCCCAATGCCGGAGCCTTTGATGGCATCCTCGGAGTTGTTATCGCCGTCGCTCTCGTCGAATCCCTGGAGAATCGCCGGCTTCCTTTTGCAATAGAGATCGTCGGATTTTCTGAAGAGGAAGGCGTCCGTTTCGGCACACCGTTCATCGGCAGCCGCGCGCTAGTCGGTAGGCTCGATGCAGAACTCCTGAATCGCCAGGATTCGAATGGCGTGTCCGTTCGCACCGCTATCAAAAACTTTGGACTTAATCCGGAAGAAATCCCACGCGCTGCGTTGGCAGACGATACCCTCGCCTATCTGGAATTTCACATCGAGCAAGGACCAGTCCTCGAATCCCTTGGACGGCCGCTTGGAGTGGTGGAAGCCATCGCGGCGCAAACTCGCATGGAGTTCGCATTTCTGGGCCGCGCCAATCACGCAGGCACAACGCCCATGCATTTGCGCCACGATGCTATTGCCGCGGCCGCCGAATGGATCGTCGCAGTCGAGCGCACGGCCAATAGCCAGCCGGGCCTCGTCGCGACTGTAGGTCAAATCGAAGCGAACCCCGGCGCGACCAACGTAATCGCCGCGGAAGCCCGCGCAACTCTGGATGTTCGCCATAAATCGGACGAAATTTGTGGCGCCGCGGCAAACACTCTCCTTCGGCTAGCCTGCGAAATTGCTGAGCGCCGAGGTCTGTCGCTGCGGCAAAATGTGCTGCTGAGCCAGCGCGCAGTGACGATGGATCCGTTTCTTGTTCACCAGGTTGAAGAGGCCATCCGCGGCACCGGCTGCCAGCCGCACCGCATGACCAGTGGCGCCGGCCACGACGCCATGATCCTCGCTGAAAAAGTTCCCGCAGCAATGGTTTTTCTGCGATCTCCCGGTGGAATCAGCCACGACCCCGCGGAATCGGTCGAAGTAGAAGATGTCGGGAAAGCACTCGAATGCGGATTGCATTTGTTAGATCAACTTGCGAGTTCCTCCGAATTTCAAAAAAGGATGTGCCGTGCATAATCTTGGCCAAACCCGCAGCTCCCAAAAACACAATCACCTGCTCCTCACTCCCGACACCTTCGTTCGCACCACCTTGCCAGGCATGAAGGCCTGCGCCGCCGTCGTGCATGCAGGCCCGGCGATGGGCGCGAAATTCGCCGAGTATATCGCCGAGTTCGAATCCGCCGGCGAACTCGGGTCAACCACAGCCCAGCGCTTCCTCTACGTCCTGGAAGGTCAGGTCAACGTGGAAATTGATGGACGCAAGAGCGAGCTGGGAATGCGTGGCTACGCCTACTTGCCCGAAGGCACGCCGCATCGTGTTGTCGCAAAGAAACCAAGCCGCGCTGCCGTCATCGAAAAACATTATCAGCCGCTTGCATCGACTGGGGCGCCGCTCGCTTCCTTCGAGTCGCCGCGCGTAATTACTTCCAGCGAAGACGCCATCTCCTCGCATCCACTCGGCGATGATCCGGACTTGCAAGTGAAATGCCTGCTTCCCGATACGATGAATTTCGATTTTGCCGTGAACTCGATGGTCTACCAGCCGGGTACCGCGCTGAGCATGGTCGAAATGCACGTCATGGAGCACGGTCTCTTGATGCTCGAAGGCGGCGGGATTTATCGCCTCGGCGATTCGTGGTACCCGGTCACCGCCGGCGATTTTATCTGGATGGCGCCGTGGTGCCCGCAGTGGTTCGGAGCCATCGGAAAAGTTCCGGCGAAATATCTCATCTACAAAGACTGGAACCGACATCCGCTGCCAAGCGCACCGTTGGCGGCTATGTCGTTGGCAGGAACACCTTCCATAGGCACGGCGCGCACGTATCCCTCAGGCACGTCGTCCGGCGCGCGTCGCTTAGGCAAATCGCGATGAATTTGGAAGTCGATCGAGACCGGCTCGCAGAAGAAATTGAAGAGCTCGCGTCGATTTCCGACGCGGAGCCGCCAGCGGTGACGCGCATTGTTTTTTCGCCGGCGGATCTCAAGGCGCGCGCGTGGCTTATCGCTCGATGTGAAAAAGCCGGACTGGCGATTCGCCAGGACGCCATCGGAAATATTTTCGCGCGCTGGAGTGGCTCCGAGCCGAACGCTCCGGCTGTCGGCACAGGCTCCCACATCGACGCAATTCCCAACGCCGGAAAATATGACGGTGTCGTCGGTGTGCTCGGAGGCCTTGAAGCAATTCGCTCGCTGCAGCGTTGCGGTTTCCCTCCAAAACATTCGATCGAGCTGCTTGTCTTCACTTCGGAGGAGCCGACGCGCTTCGGGATTGGATGTCTCGGAAGTCGCATGTTGTCCGGCACGATAACTCCGGATGCGGCGCGCAAGCTCACCGACAAAGACGGCGCTTCGCTCGAAGAAGTCCGGCGCAACGCGGGGTACAACACTCCGCTCGAAGAAGTAAAACTGCCGCGCGATTACTACAAGGCATTTGTCGAACTCCACATAGAACAAGGGCCTTTGCTCGAGCAGC
>Ga0307478_10000981_pt1 | contig 26529 bp, 22 predicted proteins | sample atmos_gasesECM4C_2_FD_203713 | JGI IMG/M metagenome (GOLD analysis project Ga0307478, IMG submission 203713) | Hardwood forest soil microbial communities from Morgan-Monroe State Forest, Indiana, United States - atmos_gasesECM4C_05 | ecosystem: Environmental > Terrestrial > Soil > Temperate...
ATAAGCGACTGACCTAGAACAAGTCAGTCGCACGTACAACCCGCTTCTTTGCGTTCAGCCTCTTTTTGACTTAACGAACGCTGGAGGCCGATTGAACTTGGTTTGACGAGTGGGATGTTTGACATAACTATGATTTCGATGTCAAGGAAAAAGCGGCAATAACTGATAATAAGAGGAAAACGTTGCATGGATATTTCTATACACAGGGTATCTATAATCTTCTATTAACATGGGCAGAGCAAACATGAAGATCGGCGACGGAATCATATCGTTCTTTGGAGGAGTGTTCCTCGACAAAACTCTGACAGACCATAGAATCAGCAACTTGCTGCAGAGTCCGACCGTGATTTTGATATAACTCCGGGCCATGTTCAATCTGCTTCTTCTCTGGTTCGGAGCGCTCGCTCGGGCCTTTCATGATCATAGGAGTGTAGTGCTCCCCGCTAATTTAGACAGGCGCGGGCTCCGTTTCTTGGTGCATGTTTTGAATGTTCTCGGTTCGTCGCCGAGCCCGTGATAAATCGCGTTTGATAAAGAGTCCGACTGTAGATAATTTTGACACAGCGAGTGCAATCGAGTCTGCAATTAGGCCCCGATTTTTGCTGGGGATCCTCACTAGAGCACCTGGGCAGAAACCAGGTGACCGAGTTTGGGTCTACACCGAGAGGTCTATCTGATTGAAAACAAATGGTCGGGGCGAGTGGATTTGAACCACCGACCTCCTGGTCCCGAACCAGGCGCTCTAGCCAGGCTGAGCCACGCCCCGAAGGCACGAACACAGGCAAAACCGAAACAGCCGCGAAGATAAATTCAGCATAGCACAAAATTCGCGGCGGGACTTATCCCTCCGCCGGCGCTTATCCGGCGGTGCTGCCCTTGGCGGCTGCCGGAAGGCGTATCAGCCGCGCGTCGGTGACCGAAGGGAGCGAGAGGACATTTTGCACGACGGATGGATCCACGCTTCCGTCGAGGCCGAGCAGGGCGAGCGCGTCGGCGCCGTGCACGGGCGCGCGCCGTCCCAGCGCGAACGTCGCGATGTTGATGCCCAGGCTGCCGAGCGCCGTTCCAATGCGGCCGATCACGCCGGGGACGTCGCGGTTGCGCATCAGCAGGAGCGTGCCTTCGAGCGGGGCTTCTAGGCCGATTCCGTCGAGCGCCAGAATGCGAGGCGATCCGTCCTGCCCGACGGTGCCCTCGACGGTCAGCTCGCGGCCGTCATTGGCCACAGCCACTTCGACCGTGTTCGGAAATCCGCGCCCGCGCGGCCGTGTGGCTTCTTCGACCACCAATCCGCGCGCCGCGGCGATTTCGGCGGCATTCACGAGATTAGCCTTCTCATCGAGCACGGAGTTCAGCAGACCTATGAGCACCGCGCTGCGGATCATATGCGATCCAATCTCAGCCGGCTCGCCCGCATACCGGATGCGTATGCGGCTAAAGCTGCGCGACGGGGCGGCCTGCGCCGCGAGCGCTCCGAGGCGCTCGCCCAGGTCGAGATAGGGCCGTAGCCGGCGATATTGCTCCGGCGAAAGCGCGGGCATGTTGACGGCGTTGCGAATCACTCCGTCGGCGAGATAATCGCGGATCTGCTGCGCGATCGCCGTTCCCACTTCTTCCTGGGCCTCGCGCGTGGAGCCGGCGATGTGCGGCGTAGCAATCACATTCGGCATTTCCGTGAGCGGCGAATTTGCCGGAGGCTCGACGGCGAACGTGTCGAGCGCCGCGCCCGCGAGTTGGCCAGAGCGCAACGCTTCGGCCAGCGCGGCTTCGTCAATCAATTCACCACGCGCGCAATTGATGAGCCGCGCGCCACGCTTCATCTGGGCGATGGCGGCGGCATTGATGATTTTTTCGGTGGCAGGGCTGAGCGAGGTGTGCAGCGAAATAAAATCCGACTGGCGCAGCAGCTCTTCGAGCGGGACGAGTTCGGCGTCCGCTTCGCGCGCGGCGGCCGGCGTGACGTAGGGATCGTACGCCAGCACCTTCATTTCGAGCGCACGAGCGCGCCGCGCCACTTCGCCTCCCACGCGGCCCAGGCCCACGAGGCCGAGCGTCTTCCCGCGCAGTTCCGTGCCCGAGAAAGCCGACTTCTCCCATTTGCCGGCGTGAATCGAGGCGTTGGCTTGCGGCACGGAGCGCGCCAGGGCGAGCATCAGCGCAAGCGTGTGCTCCGCCACGCTCACCGAGTTTCCGCCCGGGGTATTCATCACCAGGACGCCGCGGTGCGTGGCCGCTTCCATATCCACGTTGTCCACACCGACGCCGGCGCGCCCGACGACGCGAAGCTTGGGGGCTTTTTCTAGGAGCGCGGCGTTGACTTTCGTCGCGCTGCGCACCACCAGGCCATCGGCGTTGGCAATCTCGTTCGGGACCGCCGCGGGGGCGGGCGTCAGGATTTCCCAACCTGTTTCGCGGAGCAATTCGAGTCCGCGTTCGCTGATTTTGTCCGCCACGATAATTTTCATGACATAAAGGTTATCGGTAGCAACCCCGTGTGTCAATTGAGGATGGCGGCGCATGTGCGTGTGCTATTCTTGGCGGTCGGAGAGAAAACGAATGGGCTATATCGAACGCATCCAGAGCGATTTGACCGCGGCCATGAAGGGCAAGGACGAGCTGCGCCTGAGCGTGCTGCGCATGATGAAGAGCGCGCTGAAAAACAAGGAAATCGAGAAAATGAAGCCGCTCGACGACATGGAATCGCTGCAAGTGCTCCAGACGATGGTGAAGCAGCGGCGCGAGTCGGTGGATCAATTCACGCGCGGCGGCCGGCCGGATCTGGCCGCGAAAGAGACGAAGGAAATCGCCATCATCGAGGACTATCTGCCCGCCGCGCCCAGCGACGCTGAAATCCACCAGGCCGTTGCCGCCGCCATTTCCGAAACAGGCGCGGACTCGCTGAAGCAAATGGGCGCCGTGATCAAGGCGGCGCGCGCGCGTCTGGAAGGCAAAGCCATTGACGGCAAGGCGCTGAGCGACCGCGTCCGCGAAAGCCTTGGCGCGAAAGGTTGAGCCGCCGCAAGCGGCCAAAGCATTTTCAGGGATTCGCGCGGCGGAGTACGGCAGCCGACTGCTGGTCCGCGGCGACCTGTTCGAGGAAATTCTGAATCTCCGGGAGTTTCTGCACGGGCACCATTACGTCTTTGATTTCGAATGTGCGCTTGTAATGCAGAGTGTCTCCCGCCACCTGAATCTCGCTGTGGTACGTCGCGTAGTCGCAGCTTGCCTGGACGGGCTTCGGAAGTTCGTCCACGACATATCCCTGGGGCAGGGTGATATCGAAGACGTCATCCTGACGCGTTGCTTCATGGAATTCGACGGGATACATGCGCGGCTTCTTCTCGGCGAACAGGGCCAATAAATTTGTGTATTTATCGCCAAGAACCCGTGGGCGCAAGACGATCAAGTCGCCTACTACCTTCGCGTATTCCGCCGATTTGAATTTGTAATCGAAGACAAGAGTCTGGTCGAATTGGTCGAGATCTCCGATGGATGCTTCAGTCAGAGAGAAATTGCCCAAGAAAGTTCCTAGAAAATTCTCGAAAAACTCGGCGCGCTTCGCGGGAGTTGCCTCCAGAATCTCCTGGCGATCCTCCGCCGCCGGACCTCCCCAACGAGCTTCCTGGACTGTGCCGGAAAGATTCCCGGCAGGATCAAGGATAAATTTAGCGGTGCGCAGCAGACGATTTTGTGGTGGGGGTAGCAGCGGTAGCGAAAGTAATGCTCCTCCATCGGGTGTAACCAGCAGACCATAATTGTCCTGAAGGTACCAAGGCAAGTGGCCGAGAGGGACGTACTCATTCGTGGGGTCGAAGATGAGCAGGCGACCGAGCTGCGGGTCTTTCACGATGGCGTAGAGCGTCGCATCACTAACGTTATCGGGAAGACGGATTGCCAGGATCATGTGATTGAAGTATATGGAGGGATAGCTTGGATGAACTACACCGCGGTCTGAATCAACGAGCAGGTAGTACGACTCAATCCCGATTTCGCGGAGCATCGAACTGAGGAGCGTGACTTTGTCCTTGCAGTCTCCATATTGATTGGTGAAAACCTCGCTCGCGGGATGCGGCTGGTATCCGCCAATGCCTAGTTCGATGGCGTAGTAGCGGATGTTCCGCTGCATGTACTGTGTTAGGGCACGTATTTTTTCAAGCGGGTCTGAAAGCCCAGCCGTAAGCTCCGCAACCTTCTGCTTGATTTCGGGAGTAACGATTCGGCTCGATTGCGTCAGGCCGTCATACCAAAGGCCCACGTCCTTCCATGAGCCGGATGACCTCGCTCGCATGGCCGGGTCATGTGGGAAATACTTCACGCCAACCCACCCCGCGACGGCTCCCCATGGGGGCATTTCGGGCTCTATCTCCACGGCAGGGATGTCATGAAGCTCCCATGTAAATTGATTGGTCCTCGAATCCGAGGGCTTTTGTTCCGCGTAATTAAACCACTCGGCAGAGTATTCCCAGCTGGCGGGAAGGTGTAAGGAAAGCCGTGCTGTCTTGATCGGGAGAGGGTCCTGAAACCGCCAATCATCCTCAAAAACGAACGGCCGATTTCTTTGCACGTATTCGTAGCCGATTATGCTGCCCGGATTCGGCTCGGGGAACTGCAAGATCTTGTAGCGGTTGTCATTGAACTCGATTCCCGAGCTGGAGTCTCCACCCTCGACGACGTCCTTGTCCTTCACTTCCATTTCGTGCCCATCGGACGTGATCGTCCACGCCTTCATGTATGCAATCTTCGTCTCGTCGTCGAAATTGACTGTGATGCCGCTGTAATGCTCGCGGGCCTCGGGACGCAAAATACGAAACGCGCGGCGGTATAAGGTATCAATCTCGCCGTTGCCCTTCACCTCGATCTGCTCCTCATCCAGGAGAACGACGGCGACCGTCTCTTTTGGATAATCGGCGAGCTTTTCCTGGGCTGCGGCGCGAAGCCAGTCCGGCGCCGAACACCATACGCGCGCCGGCATGGCGAACGCGGCGATCGCTGCCAGGAATACAAGCCGCGAACGCGGACTAATTATTATTGGCTGATTTGCCGCCTTGGAACACCATTTGGGCATTGTCGTTCGTTCGCACGAAACCAAAAAAAGCTCGGAACGCCGGATAGACGTCCTTCGGGTACATCACTCCATTTACCGTCAGGTGCCGCTTTACCTGCACTGCATCCGCTTGCTGGCTCATTGACATTTCGTACGAGACAGCACCCCGATTGATGTTCTGGCCGGCCGGGACGGTTTCAATCTTATAACCTGCGGGCGCGTGGATAGTCACTTCATCCATCTCCTCATACGGGAAATGGAGATAAATGGAATTTACACGCTTCTCCGAAGCAAACGATTTTACTTGCTCAGCTTGGAACAGGCCGATCGGCACGATCATCCTCCGTCCCACAGCGCTGCCGAAGCCGGGAACCTTCACGGTGCCCTCGACGTGCAGTGGTTGGGCCGTATCGTCCCAATTTGCGATGGTCGTGAGCTCGAAGGATGCACCTGTCGGCAGCCAGCTCGTTATCTCATCCTCCAGGTCCTTCCTCCGGCCGGTTTCATCCTCGTTATGTTTTGATTCGCGAAGAAGAGCGGCCCTTTGGCCCATGAAGTCCACTTGAAGCTTCCCCGTGGCCGCGCCGTCGTTACTGAAATCGAGATCGGCGTGGCGTATCAGCGTCCCATCGGACGAGGCTGGCTGCGGAGTAAAAAGGAAATCGCCGCCACGATCTGTAAGTCGGATGCCGCCCGCATCCGTCTCGTACCATGGGAGGAGGCCGAACGGATAAAAGCGGGAGGCGGGATCCAGGTAATATTCTTTCCCGCCGGCGCGGACCCATACGATGTCGGCATTCAGTTGTTCCGCATCTTCCTGTTTCATCGAGACAAAAAAGATATTGCTTCGAGGGGCGAGATATATTTCGGTCGCCTCGAATCCGGCGGCTCGCGCGAGGCCGACGAACAGAAAATTGATTTCGCGGCCGTATCCATAACCGTGCTTAAGAACATCCTCAACATTTGAATTTTGCTTTATGTCTTCCGCCTTTAGTTCCTTATCCGTCTTGGCTTGCTCCGTATTTAGATTGCGGATTTGCTGGACGCGCGCGTAAATCTTGCGCAACTTTATCTCGGGAGAGTCGTCCGGGCTTATGATCCGGGAGGTTTCCTGGCTGAGCGCGCTCTTCTTATTTGTGAAATCGTCAAGCGCAGTATTCCATTTTCCCCCTGTGTCTTTCCAAAATTGCTCCGGGCTTTCCCCTTGAGATCCGCCGAGGTCCTTGTAATACCACCCTACATACGCCTCCAGCGCTCTTCGAGGCGGCATCAGCGGTTCTTCCACCACGGCGGGAATATTCCGGGCCACCATGACACAGGCCTTGTTCACGCCGACGTCGCACTTTGGCATTTCATCGGCAGGCAGGCCATACACCCTATAAAAGGGAATGTAGCCAGTGAACCTTGCCGGTTGGATAAAAGCAAAGTGAGCCTCGCGCGTGAAGATATCTTGTGAAACGGTCCATTCTTCGCTATGAATCCACCCGGGTTCTCCCCGCCTATCGTACTTGTATTCGATGACGCTGCCCGGCTGGACATCGGGGAGTGAGAAAGTTGCCGCCAAAATCTTCGATCCTTCTTCCTTTTCGACTTCCTTTACAAGCACCTTGCCGTTAAAGGGGACGATAGTGCCATCGGGATGGATGGTGCGCCCGCGGACGCCTTGAACCTGCAATCCGGCGCTATACGAGTCGAACGAGATTTTCGGCTGAGACCCCACAAAGTCCACTTCGACGTTGGCGTATTTCGTACCTTCCTGGGTGAAAATCTTGATGCGAATGTATTCTTGATCGGAATCTCCCCGCTCCGTCACGGCGCTCGCGTCCAGGGTGCTCTCGCGGTAGAGGATCATGGCATCGGCGCCGGGATCGGCGGGATTATCCTTGAGGGCGAGATCCTCGGGCGGTACAGGCAGCCAGTCGTCGCCTGCCCGCGCTGGCCGCGGCAGGGCCAGGGCCAGGGATGCAAACATGAATACAATTGCCAATGCAAAGACGAATCGTTGAGTGCGGTGCATTATGAAAGCACTTCCTTTTCCCCCTCAGATGCGGCCCAGATGCTGGGCCCCTTCCCGGGTCGTCCAAAGGGAAGGAGTGAGTTTCTATCCAAGCAGTGAAGTGCTCGCAAAGCTACCCCGGACTTCCCGCTCTTGTCAATAACCTGTGACGTATGGGCGCGATTGCGCTTTGCCTGCGCGCACATCTGGTGCTAACTTCTCTCTTTTGTGAGCGGTCCAAAGGGTGCGGAACTGGACCGGGCAAGAGCTGATCGGCGCGCGGAAAAGCGCCAGGGGAGGCACGACGTGGCGACGAAGCCCTGGAGTTCGACGGCGCCGCCGGGCGAATTCCGCCCCTACGTGGACGCGGGCGAAAGCCTGCGCGAGTTCAGCCTGCGCGCGGTGGTGCTCGGCGCGCTCTTCGGAATTCTTTTCGGCGCGGTCTCGGTGTATGTGGGACTGCGCGCGGGGCTGACGGTTTCCGCGTCCATCCCCATCGCCGTCCTTTCCATCAGCATCCTGCGGGCGTTTGGGCGCTCGACAATTCTCGAAAACAATATCGTACAGACCACCGGCTCGGCGAGCGAATCGGTGGCCGCCGGCGTAATCTTCACGATTCCGGCGCTGATTTTTCTGGGATTTTCGCTGAACACGGAATACTGGCGCATCTTTTTTCTGGCGCTGATCGGCGGATGGCTGGGCGTGCTCTTCATGATTCCGCTCCGGCGGCAGCTCATCGTGAAGGAGCACGGCAACCTGGCGTTTCCCGAGGGTACGGCCTGCGCGGACGTGCTTGTGGCCGGGGAGCGCGGCGGGTCGTTCGCGGGCCGCGTTTTCTGGGGCCTGGGGCTCGGCGGTGTGTACACGTTCTGCATGAACACGCTGGGAATGTGGCCGGGGCAGCCGGAGTATCAGCCGGGGTGGCTGCCGGGCGCGTCGTTTCGCGCGGCCATCACTTCGGAATATCTCGGCGTGGGCTACATTATCGGGCCGCGCGTGGCCGGCACTATTTTTGCCGGCGGCGTGGTTTCGTGGCTCGTGCTGATGCCCACGATACGATTCTTCGGCTCGCTCGCGCCGGGCGTCGCACTCTATCCGAGCACCGTGCCCATTCCGCAAATGACTCCCGACCAGCTCTGGGCCAGCTACATTCGCCCGATGGGCGCGGGGGCCGTGGCTGCGTCCGGCTTGATCACGCTCATCAAAACGATGCCGACGATTCTTGCGGCGCTGAGCGCGGGATGGAAGGACGTGCGCGCCCGCCACGAGGCCGCCTCGGAGGCGCGGCGCACCGAACGCGACCTCTCGATGCGCTTCGTCGTCGCAGGCTCGGCCGTGATTCTGGCCATGATGTGGGCGCTGCTGAAATTCAAGCCGATTCCCGGCGCGCAGACGGGCGCATTCGCCGACCTCCTCGCCGCGCTCTTTGTCGTCGTGTTCGGATTTTTGTTTGTCACCGTGGCTTCGCGCATCAGCGGCTTGATCGGCAACTCGTCGAATCCCGTGAGCGGGATGACGATCGCCACGCTGATGGCCACCTGCGCGATGTTTCTGGTGGCACACTGGACGGCGAGCGCCTACGCCGTCCTCGCGCTGACGATCGGCGGCGTGGTGTGCATCGCCGCGGCGATGGCGGGCGCGACGTCGCAGGATTTGAAGACCGGCTACCTGGTGGGCGCGACGCCCTACTGGCAGCAAATCGGACTGGTGATCGGCGTGATGGTTTCGTCGCTGGCCATCGGCGGCACGCTGATTCTGATGAACGTGGGCCTTGCGCAGTACAAGCCGATTCAGATTGCGCTCGACATCAACCATCCGCCGGCGGGCGTGGAGCTCCAGGAGCAGAACTACGCGCACGCGGGCAAAACGTACGCGCTGGTGAACGCCATCGGCGCCACTGCAATTCCCGACGGAAAATATCTCTACGATCCCGCAACGCGCGAAATCGAAATTCAGTGGGTGCAGGGAATCGGCAGCGACCGCGCCGCCGCTCCGCAAGCGCGGCTGATGGCCACGGTGATCAGCGGAATCCTGAACCGGCGGCTCCCGTGGCGGCTGGTGTTTCTGGGAGTTTTTCTGGTGATCGCCGTGGAGCTGCTGGGAATTCGTTCGCTGCCGTTTGCGGTGGGCACGTATATTTCGATTGCGACAACCATGGCCATGTTCGCAGGTGGGATGGTCCGCTGGCTCGCCGAGCGTGGGGCGGAGAAAAAAGAGGGCGCGGAAAGCGAAGTTAGTCCCGGGTCGCTGTATGCGAGCGGCCTGATCGCCGCCGGGGGCGTGTTCGGCCTGCTGGCCATTGCGATCAATCTGCTGCAGGACCCGGAGTTGAGCAGCCACGTCCCGCATTGGCTCACGAGCGTGCTGCGCCTGCCCTGGCCCGCGGGAATGTTCGCCTTCGGAGCGAGGTTCATGCCGCACTGGAGCCAGGCGCCGGTGCTGGGCGTTGTGCTGTTCGTGCTGCTCGCCATTTCGCTCTTCCTCTCCGCTCGCAAGAAGCTCCGCCAATCCTGACGTCTTTAACTCCGGCGGGGGATGCCACTAGGCTGGGATGCCATGCCACCGTATTCGCGCGGCTACGGCTATCGGTTCGACCTGAGCGGCTACTTTTCACGAGCTCGTGTGCCGCGGCAGGTTTCAGCGAGGAAGATACTCTCCAGGGTGGTGACTCGATGGATAGGGGAGTGATATAGTGCGCGCGGCGTGTCGGACAACAACACCATTTTGGCCGTGTTGCAGAGCGAGATTGGTCTCGCCGGCTTATTGCTCGTATTCGCCGGGTTTCTTCTTACGAAGACCGCTTCGGTGGCGTCCCAATATAAGACCCGGTTCAAGATTCTTTGCGTCGTAACCTTGGTCTCTTTTCTAGGCGATTTGGGGCTCGCCTTCCTCTGTGTCCGTATCCTCAAAGGAAACCCGTGGGGCGCAGGGAGCCTGCTGTGTGATCTGGAGATGTCGCTTGCGCTCACAGCTCTCATCGGCATATGCGGACTGATTGCTTCCATATAAAAGGTGACGCGCGTGGGTCTGACTGAGCGCAATAGGAAAATTCTGAAGCAAGGCGGGTATGATAAACTATATGAGAAAAACAAGCTCGCCTGGCTAGAGTATGCCAAGGGCGCGTATTCTTTTGCCAAGTATTTCATAGCGGAAGGCCGGGAACCGGGAGAGGATGATATTGCAAATGCCCTCCTTCTAGCGCTTGAGAGCAATGACGTCCTTCTGAAACACCAGGCGGAGGAAACACCCAAGATTGACGAGGCCGAACAGCAGAAGCGCAGAAAGTATTTTGCGGAATATGTCGTCTACCAATATCTTCGAAGCAAGTGAGCAAAGCGATGAGCGTTAGAGAGCGCGAGCAAACGGCGGCTCCGGCAATCGACCGGCGCGCGGCGAAGCGGGCCGCAAAAAATTATATCGATCTGCAGATTCGCGCGATGAAGAAGCACGGGGCGCTTAAAAAGAATCTTTCGCAGCGCAAGTATCTTCAACTCGTCGCTGAAGCGGAGCGGCTCGTCGTCACCACGAACCACAGCTGACCTCGTTTCATCCGTTTTTGGATAATCCTGGCGATATTCCCCGGCTTCGAGAGTCGTAATTTGTGAATCGTGATTCGTGAACCGTGAAGGCGCGAGCCGGGTGCTTACGGGTTTGTGTCGCACCTACGGCGCTCGCACGAGTTTGCTGCGGGTACCCAGGGCTCCCGCCCTGGGCTAACTTCTGCCGCGCCTACGGCGCTGGAAATGCGCGATAGCCGGCGAGATGCCCTTCGGTTTCGGTTGCGGCAAATCAATTGAGCAGGATTCGGGGTAATGGGTCGGTTTGAATTTTGGCTCTTCGTGTCACGATCAAGAAAATTCAAACTGACCCACCACCGGAAATCCCACCGCTTTGACTCCGGCGGGGGATGGCTCTAGACTGTAATGCCATGCCACCGTTTTCGCGCGGCTACGGCTATCGGTTCGACCTGAGCGGCTACTTTCCACGAGCCATCAAGACAATTTGCCTGGTGTGCGTCGGAGTTTTCATGGCGCAGGAAATCTCGCGGCTGCTATGGGCCGAGGCGGGGTGGAATTTCTGGCTCGAGTGGTTTGGACTCGTGCCGTATGCCGTCACGCACGGATTCCGCCTCTGGCAGCCCTTCACCTACATATTTCTTCACGCGGGGATTCTGCACATTCTGCTGAATCTGTTGTATCTCGCGATGTTCGGCGCCGATCTCGAGCACATGTGGGGCACGCGGCGCTTCTACACCTATTTCTTCGTGTGCGGCGTGGGCGCGGGCCTCGTGGATCTGGCGGTGAGGACGATTCTCGACCCGCACGGGCTGGGCACGGCCGCGAATTCGACGATTGGCGCGTCGGGGGCGATTTACGGAATCCTGTTGGCCTGCGCCATCGTGATGCCGCACCGCAAGATCTGGCTGTTTCCGCTGCCGGTGACGGCGTCCATGTGGGTGTTTGTGCTGGTTATGGGCGCTATCGAATTCTTCAGCACCATCGGGGTTTCAGGCGACAACGTCAGCCACGTGTGCCATCTAGGCGGGATGCTGGCGGGCTATCTGTATCTGCGGCGCGGGTCCTATTTATTCGGTGTGCGCAACTATTATTCGGATTGGAAGCGTCGCAGGCTGCGGAAGAAATTCGAGGTGTACGTCCGCGATCACGACGATAAGCCGCCTACGCGGCCGGATAGTTGGGTTAACTGAACGTGAGTCGTGATTTGTGAACCGTGACTCGTGATTCGTGAGGTTGCGAACCGGGTCAATTAGATCGGCTAGAGCGGCGGCGGGATTCGGCGGGCTTGCGGCCGAGGAAAGACCGCCGGATGAATCCTCCGCCGACACGCAGGATGCGCATCAGGTTCGTGCTGCCGCGCGCACCGAGCGGCGTGCCCGCGACAATCCCCACGATGTCGCCGCGCCGCACCAGCCGCTCTTCCCGCAGGCGTTCTTCCGCCACCTTGGCGAGCTCCTCGATGGAACGGATGCGCGCGATCCGCCTCGGCGTCACGCCCCAGAGCAGGCTCAGGCGCCGGCGCGTGTCCGGATTTGGCGTGAAGCCCACAATCGGCGCGGGCGGGCGGTATTTGGAAACGAGCCGCGCGGAAAAGCCGGTCTCCGTAAACACCACCACAACCTTCATGCGGAGCTCCTCGGCGGCATGGCAGATGGCATCGGCGATGGTTTCGGCGATGTGCAATTCGGCGAACCGCGCGGGGCGGGGCGGGTCGGTGATGCTCGCTTCCGCTTCGCGGATGATGCGGTCCATCATGGCGAGGGCTTCGAGCGGATAGCTGCCGGACGCCGTTTCGCCCGAGAGCATCAGCGCGTCGCTGCCGTCAAAGATGGCGTTGGCGACGTCGGAGGCTTCCGCGCGCGTAGGCCGCGGATTCCTCTGCATCGAATCGAGCATCTGCGTGGCCGTGATCACGGGGACGAGCGCGTTGCGCGCCCGCGAAATAATCTGTTTTTGCACTACAGGCACTTTTTCCGGGCTCATCTCCGCGCCCAGATCTCCCCGCGCCACCATGACGCCGTCCGCCGCGCTCAAAATTTCATCGAGATTTTCGATCGCTTCGGGCTTTTCCAGCTTGGCAATCACCGGGGTGTTCTTCCCGGCGCGCGCGATCACCGCTTTCGCGGCACGCACATCCGCCGCGGTGCGCACGAAGCTGAGGGCGATGTAATCCGCGCCCAGTTGAAGCGCAAAAGCGAGATCTTCGCGGTCCTTTGGCGTGAGCGAGGGGATTTTGAGTTTCACGCCGGGCAGGTTAATGCCCTGATGTTCTCGCAGATCCCCGCCGTCTTCCACATGGCAAACTACTTCACGCCCCCGCACCGAGAGCACGCGCAACGCGATTTGTCCGTCGCTCAGCAGAATGCGGTCCCCTTTGTGGACCGACTCAGGCAAAGCGCGAAACGTGGTGCTCACGGCTTCCGCCGTGCCGACAATCTTTTTCGTCGTAAGGGTGAACCGCTGCCCGAAGCGCAGGCGCACGGGTGCGCCGCGCTCGAGCGCGCCGGTGCGAATCTTCGGCCCCTGCAAGTCCGCGAGGATGCCGAGGGGCTTTTCGTGGTGTCCGGAAGCGCGGCGGGCGAGGAACACGGCGCGCGCGTGCTCGTCATGCGTGCCGTGCGAGAAATTGAGCCGCGCCACGTCCATCCCCGCGCGCACCAGATGATCGATCATTGGGGCGGAGGATGTGGCTGGTCCGAGCGTGCAAACAATCTTGGCCCTGCGTTTTTTCATGTACGGTTACCTGGCGGCCGCGAAGCTGCTTACGATGCCGTAGAGGAGTTGGATTCCCTGGCGGAAGGAATCGGATGGAATGCTCTGGTCCGCGCTGTGGATGCGAGAGAGGGCGTCTTCGGTGAGCGGGAAGGGCACCAACCCATAGGTTTGCACGCCGCGCATGCGCAGCGGCGTCGAATCGGTGGCTTCCGACGACATCATGGGCACAATCGCAGCGCCGGGAAATTGCTGCGCCGCTACGCTTGAGATTGTCATGTAAAGGCCCGAAGAGGTCAACGAGGAAGGAGCGGTTTCGGTCGCGCCCGGCTCCTCTTCGAATCGCACCTGGGGATCGTTCACGAGCTCGCGCAATTTGGCGAGCAGCGGGTCAACGAAATTGCCGGGGAGCAGGCCGATGTCGAGCGTGGCGCGCGCTTCCGCCGGCACAACGCTGGGACGAGTCCCCGCCTGCAGCATCGCCGGGCAAATCGTATCGCGCAGCATCGCGTTCCATGCGGGATTGGCGCTCGATATCCATCGCGCGGCGTGGTCGGCGCGGTCGGAGGATTCCAGCGCGCGCATCCATTTGGCGGTGTCTTCGTCTTGCGCCGAAGCCAGGCCTTCGAAGTAGGCGGTCGTCACGGTATTGAATTGGACGGGAGCTTCGTAGGCGGAGATTTTTTCGATGGCCGACGCGAGATGCACGACAGCGTTATCGACCGCCGGAACCGAGGCACTGCCGGACGTGCCCTTGGCGATTATGTCCACGCTCACCTGCGTTTTTTCGCTTGCCTGCACGGCTACGTATCGGATTTTTCCGTCCTTGACCACGACGCGGCCGCCTTCGTTGAGCGCATATCCCGCCGCGATTTTGTCCCAGTATTTCTCCGTGGCGAACTTCATGCCGGTTCCGTTGCCGCCCTCGTCATCGCCTTCGGCGAGCAGGATGATGTCGCGGTTGAGCCGCGCGCCGGAGCGTTTCAGCTCGATGAAGACGGCGAGATTCGCCGCCAGCATATTCTTATCCGCCGCGGCCGCGTCGAGATGGGCCACGAGCAATAGGGTGCGTGATGGGTCCGGAACGGCGCTGGACGAAAGCCGGGCCACCAGAAATCCGTGCCCGGGCGTGCTTTCATAGGTTTGAGACGCGATTCCCTCATTCTGGAGAACGCCTGAGACGTATTTCGCCGCGGCCTGCTCGTTGCCCGCGGGATTCGTTGTGTTGATGCGGAGCAAATCTTGCAGCCACTGAAGGGCATCGCTATCGAGCTTCGAGAGGTCCGTGGAGGGCGGGGCAGCGATTTGCGTCGGCACCGCCTGCGCATGGATTTGCGCGGCACAAGCTAGAATACCTAGAAGCATGAATACGGAAATCCTGCCGGCCTTGCGCGCCATCCTTTTTGCCCTCCCGCGAATCTGAAAATTCATCGCCGTGCGAGTGACAGTTGATACTATCATGCACGCGCGAGGCCTTCCGGGGACGCTGGGTGGCGTGTTTTCCCCATTGCAATCACCCATCCGGGCAAGCCCGAAGCGGCATCCAATACGAACGAGGGGAACATGCAACCTGCCGCATGGGTTCGGGCCGTGCTCCTGGGAATTATCGTTGTGGCGCTGGGCATTCCTCCGCGCGCCGTCACCGCCGCGCTCGCCCAACAAGAGGGCCCGCAGACGGCTCCGCCTGCCCAGCAGCCGGAACAGCCCAAGCCTCCCACAACGCCGCCGCAGAGCCAGCCACAAGCGAAGACGCTACCGCCGCCGCAGGTTGCGATTTCCGTCGAGTCGAACCTGGTGAATGTGGACGCTACCGTGACGGATCAGGAAGGAAACATCGTCACCGGCCTGAAAAAGGAAAATTTCCGAATCTCCGACAACGACCAGCCGCAGGAAATCACGAACTTCGCGCCCTCGAGCGCGCCGATCACGATATGCATCCTGATGGAGTTCAGCAGCCGCGCCTGGGGATATTTTGGTTATAAGGCCCAGGAGTGGGCCTACAATTTTTTGGGCCACCTGAGCCCCCAAGACTGGGTGGCGCTGAAGACCTTCGACCTGAAAACCGAGATTCGCGTGGATTTCACGCAAAACAAGAATGAAGTCGAGCAGGCCATTGCCACGCTGGGCTATCCGGGATTCAGCGAAGATAATCTCTTCGACTCCGTGCTCGAAACGCTCGACGAGATGCGCGATGTGAGGGGTAAAAAGGCCATCCTGGTGATCGCCACGGGCTTCGACACACTGAGCCGGCACACACTCGATGAAACGTACCACCGCGTGAAAGAAACCGACACCACGATTTTCTGCGTCGGCATGGGCGAGGAGATTGAATTGTACGGGCAGGGCAACGACATCAGCTACCTGCAGGCCAAGAACGAGCTGACGACATTCGCCAACTGGACCGGCGGCTACGCCTGGTTCCCGCGGTTCCAGGGCGAGATGGGAGAGATCTTCGGCTCCGTCGCGGCCTTCCTTCGCAACCAATACACGATGGGTTTCTCGCCCACTTCGCCGCATGACGGAAGGTATCACCTGCTCCACGTGGACGTGGTGGACGATCAGGGCAATCCCATGACGCTCGCCAACAAGAAGGGCAAACAGAAAAAAGTGGTCGTGTACGCCCGCCGCGGCTACACCTCGCAGGTTATTTCTTCCGGGAACTAATCGCCCCGCGGTGCACGCAGATCGCGGCCGGTCATTTCGCCCGGTTCCGCAACTCCCAGGATGCCGAGCAGCGTAGGCGCGATGTCGCGGAGCGAGCCGCCGGGCTGCAATCGCGCGCGGCCGTCTTCGCTCACAAGGATGAACGGCACCGGGTTCGTGGTGTGATAGGTGTGCGGGCCGCCCGTGGCGGGATCCAGCATTGTTTCGGCGTTGCCGTGGTCGGCGGTGATAATCCATGCGCCGCCGCGCGGACGCAGCGCCTGGAAAATTCGCCCCAGGCATTCGTCCACGGTTTCGCAGGCCTTGATCGCGGCTTCGAGACTGCCGCTGTGGCCCACCATGTCCGCGTTGGCGAAATTCATGACGATGGCGTCGAAATCGCCCTTTTCGATGGCGTGAATCACGGCGTCCGCCACTCCCGCGGCGGACATCTCCGGCTTCAGATCGTAGGTGGGAACTTTCGGCGAGGGCACGAGCACGCGCTCTTCCCCTGGAAACGGCTTCTCGACCCCGCCATTGAAGAAATATGTTACGTGCGCATATTTCTCCGTTTCGGCCACACGCAAATTTTTGAATTGCAGCTCTGCAAAGACGTTGGCCAGAATGTGTTCGAGCTTTTCCGGCGCGAGGATGTAACGCAGCCACGGCCAGGTCTTCTCATACTGCGTCATGGCCACGAACGCGAGATTTTTCGGCCGCGCGGGGTCGGCGAATTTGTCGAAGCCCGGCTCGACGAGCGCGCGCGTGATCTGCCGGGCGCGGTCGGCGCGGAAATTGAAGAAGATCGCGGCGTCACCATCGCGGATCACTCCGCGAGGGACGGCCGGCTTTCCCGGGGCGGCTTGCGTGGTAATCACCGCCGGGACGACGAACTCATCCGTCACGCCCTTTTCATAGCTCGCGCGAATCGCCGCGATGGGATCGGCGAATTTCGCTTCGGCGTCGCCATGAACCATCGCGCGATAAGCCTTTTCGATGCGCTCCCAGCGGTTGTCGCGGTCCATCGCGTAGTAGCGCCCGCTGACGCTGGCGATCTGGCCCACGCCGTATTCGCGCATCTTCTGCTCGAGCTGCTGGAGGAAGCCGATGCCGCTCTCGGGCGGCGTGTCGCGCCCGTCCATGAAGCAGTGCACGAAAACATTTTTCACCTGGCTTTCACGCGCCATGCGCAGCAGCGCGAAGAGATGCTCGATGTGCGCGTGGACGCCTCCGTCGCTCAGGAGTCCAAGCAGATGCAGCTGCTGGGCGCGCCCGCGTTCCATGGCATCGAGCAGCAGCGGCTGGCGCTGGAGCTCGCCGCTCGAAATAAGCGCCTCGACGCGCGTGATGTCCATGCGCACCACGCGGCCCGCGCCCATATTCATGTGCCCCACTTCGCTATTGCCCATCTGCCCTTCGGGCAGGCCCACGAACGGGCCCGAGGTGTGGATCAGCGTGTTCGGGAATTCTTTCAGCAGGCGGTCGTAATTCGGCTTGCGCGCCAGCGCGATGGCGTTGTCCTTCGTTTCGGCGCGGTAGCCCCAGCCGTCGAGCACAGTCAACACAATTGGTTTTGGTCGTTTTGTCATGGCCCGAATAAGTTAGCACGAGAAGTGAGCGTTGCAAGAGCGCGTAGTGCGGGATTATCTGAGCGTGGGAACCCCGAGGTCACGGCAAATCTTGCGCGCAAGAAACTCGTGGATTTCGCGATGGCGGGGAACGGTAGAAGTCGCTCCGTTTGAGGGGTTCCAGAAAACCGAATGGCGTCCGCCCTCAGGCAAAAGCTGGCACCCATGCTCGAGTAAATGACTGACGAGCTCGCGGCGCTTCATCGCGCGCTCTCAGACTCTTACGCTGATTAGTTCTCGCTTGGCATGCGAGGTGAGTTCTCTGGCGAGCAGCGAACGATTCGCTTCGAGGATAAGCAGGATGGCTTCCTTGAGATTTCGGCGCACTTCGGCACGCGTGCGCCCCTGCGTGTTGACGCCGGGGATTTCCTCAACGGTGCCGATATACCATCGGCCCTTCTTTTCGATGACTGCCGTGAATTCCCGCTCCATCAGATTCCTCTAAAGGCAGTCTAGCACACGCGAGCCGGCTACGCCGCGCGCTAGCGCGGAGCGAGCGCCTTACGCCCGGGGAAGCGCGCCGCGGAGCCCAATTCCTCCTCGATGCGCAGCAGTTGATTGTATTTGGCGATGCGGTCGGTGCGCGACGCGGAGCCGGTCTTAATCTGCCCCGTGCCCATGGCCACGACGAAATCGGCGATGAAGGCGTCCTCGGTTTCGCCGGAGCGGTGCGAGACGACCGCCGTGTAGCCCGCCTTGCGCGCCATTTCCACGGCCTCGATGGTTTCCGTCACGGTGCCGATCTGATTGAGCTTGATGAGAATCGAATTGCCGATGCCTTCGGAGATGCCACGCGCGAAGATTTTCGGGTTGGTGACGAATACGTCGTCGCCCACCAGCTGGATTTTCTTCCCCAGCGCGCGCGTCAGAATTTTCCAGCCGTCCCAATCGTCCTCGGAGAGGCCGTCCTCGATGGAAACAATCGGATACTGCTTCACCCACGACTCCCAGAAAGCGGCCATCTGCTCGGGCGTACGCGCGGACTTGTCCGATTTCTTGAAGACGTATTTCTTGCTGGCGCGGTCGTAGAACTCGCTCGAGGCGGGATCAATGGCGATGGCGATTTGTTCGCCGGGCTTGTAACCGGCTGCGGTGATGGCCTCGAGCACGCGCTCGATGGCTTCGTCGTTCGATTTCAGATTGGGCGCGAAACCGCCTTCATCGCCGACAGCCGTCGAGTAGCCGTTCTTTTTCAGCACGGCTTTCAGATGATGGAACACCTCCACGCCCCACCGCAGCGCCTCATGAAAACTCGGGGCGCCCAACGGCATCACCATGAACTCCTGCACGTCCACGGAATTATCCGCGTGGGCGCCGCCATTGACGATGTTCATCATCGGCACGGGCAGCGTGTTCGCGGAAGGATCGCTCGAATATTTCGCCAGATATTTGTAAAGAGGCTGGCCCGCGGCCGCCGCAGCCGCGCGCGCGGCGGCCATGGAGACGGCAAGGATCGCGTTCGCTCCGAAATTCGATTTGTTCGGCGTGGCGTCGGCTTCGATCATACGGCGGTCGAGCGCGCGCTGATCGGCGGCGTCCATTCCGGCGACGGCTTTGGCAATTTCGCCATTCACATGGCCCACGGCCTTCAGCACGCCCTTGCCGAGATAGTGAGATTTATCGCCGTCGCGCAATTCATTGGCTTCATGCTCGCCCGTCGAAGCGCCCGAAGGCACCGCACCGCGGCCCATGGCGCCGCCTTGGAGGCGGACATCGGCTTCGACAGTGGGATTGCCGCGCGAATCCAGAATCTGGCGTCCGTGAATGCTTGCGATTTTCGAAGACATCATTCCCCCTGAGTGAATTTTTTGTGAGGCATAAAAACCGAATGAGAATGCTCCGCAGCCGGATGCGGCCTGCGTGCTATTCGGGCTCCTCCAGCAGCGATTCCGGACGCACGACCACGACTACGCCGTTTTCGGAGACTGAATAGCGCGCGCGATCGGCCTCCAGATCGTAACCGATCACCGTGCCTTCGGGCAGGTCCACGTGCCGGTCCACGATGGCGCGGCGGATGCGGCAGCGCCGTCCGATGTTCACGTGGTTGAATATGATGGAATCCTGCACCTCGCTGTAGCTGTTGACGCGCACGTCGTAGCTCAATACGCACTTTTCCACGCGCCCTCCGGAAATCACCGATCCGCCCGCCACGATCGAATCCAGCGCCACGCCCATGCGCGTCGGATCGGCGAAAACGAACTTTGCAGGCGGATACTGCTGCTGCCAGGTGTGCAGCGGCCAGCCCTTGTCGTACAGATTGAACACCGGCGAAACGGACACCAGGTCAAGGTTCGCTGCGTGATAGGCGTCGATCGTTCCCACGTCCCGCCAATACGAATTGTCCTTCCTGTTTTCGTCGCAGAAGTTGTACGCGAAGACGCGGTATTTGTTGATGATGCGCGGCAGGATGTCCTTCCCGAAATCGTGCGAGGAGTTCGGATTTTCGGCGTCCGCAATCAAAATGGGCACAAGCAACTGCGTGTTGAAAAGATAGACGCCCATCGAGGCGTTCGTCTTGCCCGGATGAATTCGCGAAATTTTCGGCTGCGCCGGCTTCTCTTCAAATCCGACGATGCGCCAGTGCGCGTCCGTCTCGAGGATGCCGAACTGGCCCGCCGCGGTTGCCGGGTCCATTTCTATGGTCGCCACGGTGACGTCCGCGCCCGCGGCGTCGTGCTGCTCGAGCATCTTCTGGTAATTCATTTTGTAAATGTGGTCGCCGGAGAGAATGAAGACGTAATTCGATTGCTCGCTCCCGATGGAATAGATGTTCTGATACACGGCGTCCGCCGTGCCCTGATACCAGTGCTGCGAAACGCGCATCTGCGGCGGCAGCACCTCGATGAAGTCCCCCAGCCCCATCAGCGGAGACCACCCGCGCCGCACGTGCCGGTTCAGGCTCAGCGCCTTGTATTGCGTGAGGACAAAGACGCGCCGCAGATCGCTGTTCAGGCAGTTGGAAAGCGTAATATCAATGATCCGGTAGACGCCCCCGAACGGCACGGCGGGCTTCGCGCGATCGCGCGTCAGCGGCCAGAGCCGCTCGCCCTGGCCGCCGGCCAGCAGAACGCCAATCGCATTGCGCATCAGGGGCATGAATGGTTCTTCCGGAGACGCCTCATCCCGAAGCGCACCATTTTAGTTCGGTTCCAACATCTCGCGGCAAGGTTTTTCTGCCGCCCGAACTCCCCGCGGGCCTGCTCAAGACCGCCTGTTTCACCTAGGGGGGTGCGACCCACGCCACCCTGGCCCCTACCCCATCGAACTATAAAATTCCTTGACTTGCGGGTAGGCTCCGATAGATAAAGTGAGCAAGGGCCGGTTGCATACCGGCCAACGGGGTTGTTGTTTTCGTGATTAATGACTTTCAACCTGCCGGCGGGCCAGCTTTTGCATTGGCCTGAATTTCTGCGCAGGTTGAGGGGTAACGCACTGTCCTGGAAAGCGGAAACAGCGCCCGACTGCATCACCAATGCAAAATCAAATCGGTAAGGGGACGGGGGTGAATACGCGTGGCGGAAGTTGTTATTCAAGAGGGTGAGTCCTTGGAAAACGCTCTCCGGCGCTTCAAGCGGAAGGTCCAGTCGGAAGATATCATCAAGGAAATCAAGAAGCACAGCTACTACATGAAGCCCGGGGAGAGGCGTCGAGCCAAGCAGGCCCTCTCGCGTAAGCGTCTCCGTAAGAAGCAACGGCGTGAGCAGGATTAAGTAATCGCATCACGGGAGTTTCTCCCATCAGCTTTGCGTGAGTTTGCCTGGGAAGCCGTGGATGGAAATAGCGGCTCCCGGGCGGTTCGCGCGCGCTGTGCCGCTGCGGACCGTGTCCCCCAACGGTCACGGAGCAGTTCATGGAATATCACGATAGGATCCTGAAGTGCAGCGAATGCGGGGGTGAATTCGTCTTCACCGCGGGCGAACAGATATTTTTCTCGGATAAGGGCTTCAAGAACGAACCGAAGCGCTGCAAGGCGTGCAAGGCCAATCGCGCGCAGGGAAATGGCCAGGGTTCGGGAAGCGTCCAGCGGGTGGAAACCAAGACGGTTTGCTCGCAGTGCGGCAAGGAAACCACGGTTCCCTTTAAGCCCACGCAGGGACGCCCCGTCTATTGCCGCGAATGTTTCCAGCAGCGGCGATCCATGGGCACTGGCGCCAGCGCAACGGCATAGCTTTCCGGCCGAAGCGGCTTCTTCGCGCGGGGCGGGCCGGAGCGCTCGCCGCGCTATATCGCGCGGATCTCCCTATTAGCAGGGAGGCGCGTGCAGGCGAGCAAGGGTAGGCTCGCCAGCGGCAGGCTTCCCCCAGACGGAGTCAATTCGCGCCAGGTCTTTGTTTATCGGCGCCACCCCATTCCGCAAGTTCTCACCGGTTCCTCCCTAGGTTTATTGATGTGCTTTCCCCCGCCATTGATGGTGCATAACCATAACGACGAAGGAGCACGCTCGGAACTAAAAACAGGGGATAATAGGGGGGTAGGGCATCACAGGCATTCGGGGACCATCATGAGCCAGCAGCAAACCACCTTGAAATCAGAAGCATGGGGAGAAGCACAGGAGCGCATTTGGGACTCATTCCGCCGCTGGGGATACCTTCAGGCCAGCCTCGATCCGCTGGGCGATCTCCAGCCGGTTCCCGTCGCCGAACTGGAAGCTGAGGGTGAAGAGGCGGAAGCGGCCCGCCGCGTCTATTGCGGACACATCGGCGCGGAGTTCATGCACATCCCGGACCCCGCGCGCCGGGTGTGGATCCAGCAGCGCATGGAATCGGAAGCGCCCGCGCCCGACCGCGCGCGGATTCTCGAGCTGCTAGTCCGCGCGGAAATTTTCGAGCAGGTGCTGCAGACGCGATACCTGGGCACGAAGCGCTACTCGCTCGAGGGCGACGCGGCGCTCGTGCCGTTGCTCGACGCCATCCTGAATGCCGCTTCTGAGCGCGGCGCCGAAAAAGCCATGCTGGCGATGAGCCATCGCGGGCGCCTCAACGTGATGGTGCACATTATCGGCCGGGCAGTCGCGGAAGTCTTCGCGCGCTTTGAGGACGTGGACCCGCGGAGCATTCTGGGCGGCGGCGACGTGAAATACCACATGGGCGCCACCGGGGATTTCACCGCGTCGAGTGGCCGCACGCTGGGAATGCACCTCGTCTCCAACGCCAGCCATTTGGAAGCCGTGGACCCGGTTGTCATTGGCCGCACGCGCGCGCGGCAAACGCGGCGCGGAGCGCTGGGCCGGCAGCAGGTGATTGCCGTCACCATGCACGGGGATGCGGCGTTTGCCGGGCAGGGAATTGCGGCGGAGACGCTGAACATGGCTTCGCTCGCGGCCTACTCAGTGGGCGGCTCCGTGCATATTCTGGTGAACAATTTGATCGGGTTCACCACGCCGCCGCAAGAGGCCCATTCTTCGCGCTTCGCATCGGATTTGGCGAAGCGGCTGCCCGTGCCGATTTTTCACGTGAACGCGGAAGACCCGGAAGCGGTGGTGCGCGTCGGGCGGATGGCGCTCGATTATCGCTATGCGTTCGGCGAGTCCGTGGTCGTGGACCTGGTCGGCTATCGCCGCCACGGCCACAGCGAAGTGGACGACCCCACGATCACGCAGCCCCTGCGTTACCGCAAGATTCAAGCGCACCCGCCGGCGTGGCAAATCTACTCCGATCAAATCGGCGCCGATCCCGGGTCTTTGGTCCAGCGCGTGCGCGATGAATTGGACGCAGCGGAAAAGCAGGCTCGCGAGATCGAGAAAAATCCCGCCATGCGCCGCCTGCCGCGCTACTGGAATGATTTCAAAGGCGGGCGCTACAACCCTTCGTTCGAAGTGGACACGGCCGTATCGCGTGAGGACCTGGGGGCCATCGGGGAAACGCTCGCGGCTTATCCCGAGGGATTCCATATTCACGCCAAGGTGAAAAAGCTTCTCGAGCAGCGGCTCGAAATGGCGCGCGGCAGCCGACCCATTGATTTCGGAATGGCGGAGGCGCTGGCATTCGGCTCGCTCTTGAAGCAAAAAATTCCCGTGCGTCTCAGCGGCCAGGACAGCCGCCGCGGCACATTCAATCAGCGGCACGCCGCCCTCGTGGATGTAGAAACGGAAGAAGAATATGTGCCGCTCGAACATCTCGCGGAGCCTCCGGCATGGTGCGAAATTTGCAACTCGCCGCTCTCGGAGGCTTCCGTGCTCGGCTTCGAATACGGCTTCAGCCGCGACTTTCCCGAAGCGCTGGTCCTGTGGGAAGCGCAGTTCGGCGATTTCGTGAACGGCGCACAGATTATCATTGACCAGTTTATTGCCGCGAGCGAGGACAAATGGGGTCTGCTTTCGGGCGTGGTGATGCTTCTCCCGCACGGCTATGAGGGGCAGGGGCCCGAACATTCGAGCGCGCGCATCGAGCGGTTTCTCCAGCTTGCCGCGCGCGATAATATCCAGATTTGCCAGCCCTCCACGGCGGCGCAGTATTTTCATCTGCTCCGGCGCCAGGCCTTGCGCTCCTGGCGCAAGCCGCTCGTCGTTTTCACTCCGAAGAGCATGTTGCGAAACCCGGCGGCTTCTTCCGCGCTCGAAAGTCTCACGGCGGGCCGGTTCCGTTCGGTGATCCCGGATGCCGGCGACGGGTCCGCCGCGCGCGTCCTGCTGTGCACCGGGAAAATTGGCCACGAGCTGGAAGCGGAACGAAAGCGCCGCAAGGACACCTCGACAGCGATTGTTCTTCTCGAACAGCTCTATCCCTTCCCCGAGGCGGAACTTGCCGCGGAGATGGACCGCCACGCGAATGCGCGGGAATTCATCTGGGTGCAGGAAGAGCCGCGCAATATGGGCGCGCTTGCTTTCGTTCTGCCGCGGCTCGAACGCCTGGCGCGAGGGCGCGCGGTGCTCTCCGTGAAGCGTTCGGCGAGCGCCAGCCCCGCCACGGGATCCCACAAGGCGCATGAGGTCGAGCAGAAGACGCTTCTCGCTCTGGCGTTCGGAACCTGACGCGGGACGGGCGGCGGAATCCTTTTTCGGTTTTCTGAAATCAAATGATAGGAAGGGAGTCGGGGAGAGTGTCCAAAGCAACCTTTGCAGCGGGATGTTTCTGGGGCGTCGAGGACGCCTTCCGGCAGGTCGAGGGCGTCACTTCGGCAGCCGTGGGCTACACCGGCGGCACCATGAAAAATCCGTCCTACAGGGATGTGTGCACCGGGGCCACCGGCCACGCCGAAGCGGTGGAAGTGGAATACGATCCCGCGCGAGTTTCCTATGCGCAGCTTCTCGCAGTGTTCTGGAAAATCCACGATCCCACGACGCTCAACCGGCAGGGACCGGACTTCGGCACCCAATACCGCTCCGCGATTTTCTACCACGACGCCGCGCAGGAAGCCGAGGCCCGCGAGTCGAAGGCCGCGCTCGAAAAGGCCGGCGTCTGGAAGCGTCCAATCGTGACTCAAATTGCACCCGCATCCGAGTTCTGCCGCGCCGAGGAGTACCACCAGCAATATTTCGGAAAGCAGGGAATCAAGTCCTGCCATCTGCCCTAGTGCTGTTCCGGCTCAAATGCGGCCCGGGCCTGTAATTCTAAGAGGCTCTTCGACTTAGAGCATTTTATTGACGCCCGTCTGCCGATACTATAGTATTGGTGGGTTTTAGGGGAAACGGTCGGCACGCGTCCTGCATCAAATATCAAGTGAGGAAGCAGGCGCGGGCGATGGTTTGCAAACGGCACCGGGCGGGGCCGGGTTCGAGGAACGTCTTATTCATCTTTACCCATCCATGTGGGGCTAACTTAATCAGACGCCGGAGTGTCTAACCACTGCCGGCCTGCACGGGAGAACTGGCACATGCGTGCCATCTGGTTTCATCAAGGGGAGAAAACAGCGTGACGGTAGCTCTCGAGGAAAAATACGATCAGGTACGTCAACTCATCGCCATGGGCAAGGAGCGCGGCTACCTGCTCTACGATGAGGTGAACGACATCCTGCCCCCCGAAGTTCACTCTTCGGAAGAAATTGACGATTTGCTCTCGACCTTCGAGCGCAACGGCATTGATGTGTACGAAGACCTCTCGAGCGCCAAGGCGGCTCTCGCGGCTGCCGATTCCTCGGAGTCGCCGGAGGTGAAAGAAGAGCCCGCGCAGGAAGAGAGCGAGCTCGACCTGACGCCGGGGACGCTCGAAAAGACCAACGACCCGGTCCGCATGTATTTGCGCGAGATGGGCACCGTCCCGCTGCTCACGCGCGAAGGCGAAGTAGCCATCGCCAAGCGCATCGAGCGCGGCCAGTTGCTCGTCCTCAAGACCATTACGCGCGCTCCGCTCATCCTGAAGGAGCTGGTGCAGGTGGGCGAAGACCTGCGCAACGGTTCCCGCTCCATCAAGGAAATCGTCCAGTTCGACGATGAAGAGCTCACCGAAGACAGCATCGAAGCGAAGACCAAGGAAACGCTCAAGCAGATCGACAAGATCGCCAAGCTCTACCTGCTGGCCATGAGAGCGGCCGCCAAGCTCGAAAAAGTGCCGCGTTCCAAGCGCCGCCCCTATTTGCGCGCCCGCTACAACCTCGCCCGCATGCGCGTCGGCATGTCCCTGCTCGTTCGCGAGCTCGATTTCAATCTGCTCGAAAAAAAGCGCTTGATTGACAAGATTCACCAGACGGTCGAGCGCGTCCATTTTCTCGAGCGCGAAGTCGTCAAGCTCGAGCGCCGCGTCGAGGCCTCGAAGGCCGACGTCCAGGCGGAAGCGCGCCGGGAACTGAGGGCGCGCCGCCAGGAACTGGGCGAAATCGAAGTGGCCAGCGAAGTGAGTCCCACGGAGCTGAAGCGCGCGCTCCAGGTGATTCTTCGGGGTGAAGCGGAAGCCGAGCAGGCCAAAAAAGAGCTGATCGAAGCGAACCTCCGGCTCGTCGTCTCCATCGCGAAAAAGTACACCAACCGCGGATTGCAGTTCCTCGACCTGATTCAGGAAGGCAACATCGGCCTGATGAAGGCCGTGGACAAATTCGAGTGGCGCCGCGGCTACA
>Ga0307478_10000982_pt1 | contig 26507 bp, 27 predicted proteins | sample atmos_gasesECM4C_2_FD_203713 | JGI IMG/M metagenome (GOLD analysis project Ga0307478, IMG submission 203713) | Hardwood forest soil microbial communities from Morgan-Monroe State Forest, Indiana, United States - atmos_gasesECM4C_05 | ecosystem: Environmental > Terrestrial > Soil > Temperate...
CGCGGGGCTGAAACGGTGCGCCTGAGCATATAGTCCTTCGGAATACCCCAGCAACATCGCAATCACCGCAAACAGCACGCCCTCTCGCAGCGCATCCAACCAAGAAATTCTTGTTACCAGGGCGCCTGAGGCCCTGCCCCCAAAGAGTCCTGCGCCTGTCACCGAAAACGCTGCGACCATCATCCAACTGGCAACAATGAGCCCATGATCAGCGAGCAGGAGTGCCCACTCCCCGGTAGGGTGATCTTGTGACAAGGGAGCCGGCACGAATAGCTTGACCAGCGCTGAAACGCTGCCCCGTTGCGATTTGCGCGCAGGCCTTTCTCCGATCCCGAGGAGACCGTCAACCCGTAGCGGGTGTCGGCGGCTTCTACTCGCCGCGCGAAGCGTCCCTTGGCCGGGAATCAATCTTGCGGCACAGGTACCCGGTTCCAATGATGGTGGCTGACTTATGGCTGTGAGTGACACGTCAGACTAGTTCCAGTTCGTATCCTTCGACGCGTACCGATACGGATCGCTGCAGACAATCAATTGAGACAATAAGCTTTTTGCGGTCAGCGTCCACGTAGATGCCTTCGACTCCATCCAGACACCCTCCGCGCACGCGTACGCGCTGGCCCGCTCGCAGAAAAGCGTGGATCGAGCACGGCACCTTTTCTCGCAGTAATTTCCGCAGATGTTCCAACTGTTCTGTCGGCACGGGAATTGCTTTGCCTTGCGAACTCACGAATCCGATTACTCCCGGCGTTTGCACGACTCGTAATCGGGTCACACGCGAGCGATCCAGCTTCACGAATGCGTACCCGGCAAAGAGGGGAATGGTTACGGCTTTCTTGCGATCGCTCCAGCGATGCGTTTCGGTCCGTTCCGGTAGAAAGCTCTCGATCCCAAGGCGTGTCAGCTGTTGCACAACTTTTTTTTCGTAACGATGCCGCGTCTCCAATGCATACCAGCAGAACTCGCCGGTTTGAGCGGCTTCGGTGTCCAGCCTGCGGTTTACGCCGCCGGACATGGCTCCGCCAAATGACTCCCAACGACACTTCTACCCAGCTCTTGCACATGTCACCGCACGCGGACACGCCCATTCAGTGGCTGACGTGGCGTACTGCTCGCGTAATCCGCAACCTACAACCTTCGATACAGGCTCTCCGGAATCGGAAACATTCGATCGCGCAAAACCATTCCCAGCAGCCGTACATTTGCGAGCGACAGCTGTTCCCGGATTTTCATGGCACTCAGACGTCGTGTCCGATGTGCATCCAGTGCGAGCACCAGTCCGTCGGCGAGACGCCCAAGAAAGGCTGCGCTTCCGTCCGCCTCCCCGGCGGGCGAAGCATGAATCAGCGCAAAATCGAACTCCCGCCGTAATTCTCCAAGTCGGCTGAGGAACCATGCCGAGTTGTGTGCATTCTCACCCGAACCCAGGAACGTACCCGCCGAGACTAGCCACAAGTTGCGCCCAACCTGGCGGGAGGACTTGCTCAGCGCCCCGGCCGTTTCCGCGATTTCTTCGCCGATGTTGCCAGTCCTCCCATAACTCTGCTCCAGAGCTCGCGTTCGAGCCTCGGCCTCAACCAGGGCTACTCGCCCGGCACACTCCGCAGCTAATGCCTCACCCGCTTTGCGGCAAACTGACGCCACTTCCACCTGAGGACTTGCGGGGCTAAACACGACCTGCCGTGCCGGTCGAGGCCATCCCTGCAGGAAGACTCGTCGTACGAGACCCCGAATTTGTTCTTGCGCAAACTGCTGCGCATCCCAATCTTTTGCCCCCGGCGCCGCCATCTCCTGGCCCGGCTGCTCTGTCTTGGTTGCGACATCCTCCGCCAGGTCACCGCGCACGATGCCTAAGGTTGTCGCCATGTTCGCTGCCTCCCCACCCATGTCATCTTCATGCCGCTTCTCTCGGCAATGACGCGAGGATCGGAGCGCGCAAGCAGGCGACGACTTCCTCAGGCGACCGGAATCCGGGATTCAGGTAGTCCACCGTAAACGCGAGAAGCGTGCTGCAGGCCCCGGCGGCAAGCACTCCCAGCGACACCACCATCCATCCCGAACGCTTCGGCAGGACGGGCGCTACCGGCGCCGCCGCGAGCGTAACGTTCACGATGCCTCGTTCGTCCAGAGCATCTCCGATCCTTGCTTCCTCCGTCTTTTTCGCGTACAGCAAATAGCTGTCCTCGGCTGTTTTCATATTTCGCAGCAGATCCTGCTGTCGAATCGATGCTTCCCCCAAGTGCCGGGTCTCCGCCCGCGACCTCGCCAACTCCGCGCGTATCCCCTGCTCGCGTGCCATGAGAGCGCTCAGTTCTACCTCCGCTTTCCCCAGCTCGCCCTTTGCCCATTCGTAGTTGGGATCTTTTTCCGTCGTCTCTTCATGGACAGGCGCCAGCCGCTCGGCCGCTATGGCTGCCTGCGCTTGCTCGATTTGCTGCTCTACTTCCTGTACCAGGCGGTACGAAGGTTCATATTTCGTCAACAGCTCGGTGCGCTTGAGCTCCAATTCGAGCAGTTGCCCTTGCAACGTCGCTCGCAACTGGGAATTGTCTGAGTTCCGGATGGCCGATGTACTCCGCTCGGGCAATGAGTCCAGCTTCTCCCGCAATGCCTGCACTCTGCGGCTGGTTTCTCCAATAGCCACCAGGGTCTGCTGCTGGCTGTTTTCGATTTCAGCCGTTTTTTGTATAGCGAGATCTCTCTCCAGCGCGGCCGAAACCACTCCTCCTTCTTGCGAGAAATTCAGCAGCTGCGTCTCCGCTGTATCCAGCCGCTGGCGCGACCGGTTTGCCTGTTGCTCAAAGAACGGAAATTCCTCGGACGAGCGTCGTACCTCCTTATGTTTCTCGATATACAGTTTCGCAACGCTGTTCAGCACACGCGCCGACAAAGCCGGGTCAGCGCTTTCGTAGCTGACAAGAATGAGGTTCGTCTTGTGGATTGGTTCCACCTTCATGCTCCTGGCCAGCCGGCGGACAGCCCGCTCCACACCCACCTCGGCGTCCGCGCGTGCTACATCAACGCCGTGCGATCCCTCTGTGGACGCCAGCCCGGTCTGCTCGACCACCTTTCGCAGCAGAGTGTCATCCCGAAGCAGCTCAATCTCGGAATTCAGCTCCTCTTCGGTGACGTCCGAGCGGTGCAGGTCGACCAGGGATTGCTGTTCGGGAGTCACGACTGGATCCACGCGCCCGTGCCGCAACAAAATTTTCATGTGTGCCTGATACGAGGTTGCCAGCAGAGCGTATGCCACCGCGATCGCGAGCACTGACAAAAAAGCGCCGGACGCGACTCGTCGCTGTCGGAACATCACTACCAGAACATCCCGCAGGGTGGGGGAGGGCGGATCCTGTCGTTCCGTGCGTCTTGTTGTCTCGTCCGGCATATCGATTCGGCGCCGGTTACGATCCTGTTTGCTCTCCGGGCACCTTTAGAAGTTGCTGGAATTCGTGTACATCCCCATGCTGGTTGCCGGGATGAAGCGCATAATATTGGAGACCAGACTCCGGGGGACAAACACAAAATCCCCGGGCTGGAGATATGGATCTTCGCTCAGGTCGCGATGCTTGAGCATCTCTCGTACATTCAGCACGCGCGCCTCTACAACGCTCGCCGTGGCTCTGCGAAACAGCACCACCTGCGAGTGCTTCGATTGCTGAGTAAATCCCCCGGCCATGGCCACGGCCGCTGTCACCGTGGTCGGCCCGTGAAGCTCGTATTTCCCGGGCCGCCCCACTTCTCCGCTGGCAACGAAGTAGGGATGCTCGAAATCTTTCAGGATAACGGTCACCACCGGATCGTGCAGCAGCTTCGAATAGGCCGCCCGGATCTCCACCTCCAGCTCTTGCGCCGTCATCCCTTCTACGTAGAGATGCCCGGCTTCTTTCAGCGTGATGTAGCCGTCCGGTTGTATCGTTACTGTCTGATTAAACTCCGGTGCATACGTAAGACTTATTTCCAGTACATCGCTCTTTGCTAACCGGTAAAGCGGACGGCGATCCCTTCCGAGCACTGGGTTTCCCGTGCCGTCCGCTCTATCGGGTTGAGAGATCGCGCGCCCAGTGTTCTCCGTTCTTTTTTTTTCCGGAGATACAGGTTCCTCTTGAACCCCCCGGTTCGGCCCTGGTTCCTGGGCCTTCGCGATCCAGGTGATTAACGGTTGTAGGAGCGCAGCGAAAACCACGAGCATCGATAACGAGCAAAGCTTCATTGTGGTTGCACGCCGTTTTCGGCTGCCGTACGCCTGCAAGTTAAGCGGTAAGGAACAATCCGACAAGACATAACTCGTATCACCTACTCGCGTGGGTGCGATTCAATCTGCATCGCTTCAGCAGACCTGTCCCGCCACATCGCACACCGCGAACGGTTTGTTACGCAACTCCGCGAATTACGCCCGGCGTCCGTGAGAACGTGCCGGTTCTCGGCAATTCCCCTTGGGTATAGTCCACGATGGTGGACTTGCGTTTCCCGTCATGGGGAGAGACTCGTGCTGCACGAGAAATTGGCGAAGATCTCAAGTCGCATGGGCCCAACGACTTACCAGCTTGGAATCCCCGGTTCGTATCGATCCTGCTGCGACCGAGAGATCGAATTCTGCACACCAGTCTTTCTCAGCTTCGATGTGGGAAACGTCACGAAAACCAGTGATTGATAAACATGACTTCTCTTTCGCTGGTCCCTACAATCCCCTCACGATGCAAAACCTGCACCATCAACGCACCCTGACGGTGAAGCATTCCATGCACACTCCGATCAATGTTCTCGTGGCCGATTCCAGCCAAATGCAACTTCAACTTCTTACCAGCGCTTTACGCCGGCGTCCCGAGTTTAAAGTGATCTCTTGTCCCCTGGATCCGGATCTCATCCTCAAAATCATGGGAGATACGGCCATCGATGTGTTGCTCCTCGATGCCGACGGGCAGGGCGGCAGCTGGCAAGATATGGCGTTGCTCCGCCGGCTGCACATTTCTTTTCCGAAAGTCGCGAAGATCCTTCTGCTCGAGTCGCTCCATCGCGAACAGGTCGTCAACGCTTTTCGTTCCGGCGCCCGCGGCCTGTTTTGCTTTGCCGTTTCGCCCTTCCGCGCTCTCTGTAAGTGCATTCAGGTCGTGCACAGTGGACAGATTTGGGCAACTGCGCAGCAGATCGATTACTTGATCGACCTGGTTACCCAGGTCCCTTCTCTGCGTGTGGTCAACGCGAAGGGAAACACCCTCGTCACACCCCGCGAGGAACAGGTGGTTGCGCTCGTCGCCGAAGGCCTTTCCAACCGCGAGATCGCTCAGGAACTCGGTCTCAGCGAGCACACCGTGAAGAAATATCTTTTTCGTATTTTCGACAAGCTGGGCATCTCCACCCGCGTCGAGCTTGTCCTTTACGCCGTGAACCACGGCGACCATCGGGCCGCCGAATGGCTGCCTGGCAGTGCCTGATTCCCATTCCGTCGCGCTGTTCCTGCTCGCAAGTCCGCGAAGCAGTGTCTACAATAGGGCTGGGCTGCTCGCGGGCCCATAAATCCCAATGATTCCTTCCAAGCCCTCCCGCCGGTGGACCGTCATCTCCGCCGGCTTGCTGATCATTGCCATCACCTTGGTAGTGATCTATGCCGGCAGCAATGCGTTTCATAGTCCGCTCGCTGCCGTTGTCCTGGCAGCCATCGGACTCGCCGCCGTCTTGCTGCAGTTGCGCCTTCGCCAGGACGCTCTCCGTCCAGTACGCATACCGCGATGGCTGAACCTCATTGGAATTCTCTGCGCGCTGTGTGCATTATTCGCAGACTGGCTAAGACTCGGCCCGAACTTCTATCAGGTCGCTGCCTTGGGAGCAGTGGGATGTTTCGGAGTGAGCAGTTTGATTATGCTCGACGGGATGCGCAAAAGCCGCGTCGCGCCCAAATAGCCTGCTCGCATGGTTCGAAGCGAAGAAAACTACGCGCGAGCTTTTGAAGATAGAGAAGTGTTTTATCGGAACTCGATAGCGAACTTCGTTTCCACAGCCACGGCCTGCCCGTTCTGACGATAGGGTTCAAACTTCCACCACTGCAATGCGTCCATTGCGGCACGCGTCAGAATGTCCGGACCACTCACCGGTCGAAGGCTGATCACCGAACCGTCGGACCCGATCACGGCATCCAGCACAGCCACTCCGTTTAATTTCATGCCGCCGCGGGGTTCCACCTTGTGCACCAGCAGCCGGAGCATCACTTCCTGCGAGACCGCCACTGCAGGCTGAGGCACCTCAATCCTCTGTCCGGGTAGACGGGATTCCAATTCCTGCCAGCCCTGTTCCCATTGCCACCAGCCCACAGCCCCCGCCACAATGACGCAAGCCGCGAGCACCACCACGATCTTTCGTCGCAAATAGCTGGCTGAGCTCTTGGATTGGAAAGACGGCGTCTTGGCCCGCGTGGTCTTGACCGGCCGAGCATCCGGAATAAATTTTGACGTCGGAACCTGATTCCGACTCTGGACGCCAGCAGCCGGTTCTCTCTCGCTCTTCGCTACAGCCCGCACATTGCGTTCCGGCCTCTCCAAAGCCCAGGCTCCCAATATTTCGCGCTGGTCCGCGGGAATTGCCAGAAACTGTAGTCCGCAGCGTAGCCCCTCCTGATAGCACACCCGCGCCTTGGCAAGCACAAAACCCGATTCCGGCAAACGGAATTCCACTCCGACTAACTCTCCCGGAAACAGCTCTGCCGCCAGCACCGCCCCCACTCCCCCTTCTCCAACGTCGATCGACCTTCCCGGAACCGCATCAGGAACGCCCGACCGCAGTACCGTCACGTTCAGGGGCACAGCCAGGCGCCGCCGTGGCGCCACCCGCCGCCCAACCGGCGTAGGCGGATGAACCGAATTTTGTGGATTTCTGACGGCGATGGTGCTCATATTCCAGCCCCTTCTCTATGGGCGGACATAGATATGCATCTCGGCCAGACGCGACGAATATGGCTATGTAAGAGGGTTGTTGAGCCGGAGTATACCACTCCGCCATGTTCCAGGCCCAGAGTGGAGCACCAGGTAACCGCCTGGAAAGGTATCGAAGGTACCAAGACCCTTAGCGCTCGGATGGCCCCAGGGCCCGCACCGGTTCCCCAACCTTGAAATGGAACATGGTTGACAGCTTTTTATCCGGGGGGTGAGGGCAACAAATGCGAAATGCGTCACGGCTTGAACTGGATATTGAAACCCGGTGCGCTGCAGAGGAAGGCTAATCCACGTTGGCAGAGGCTGCCGGGATCGCCCCCGATTGTTCCGTTAGGGAGCGTCCCCATTGGGACTGGCCCCCCACCGCTTCGAGTGACCAGACTCTCGAACCTTTTACGAAAAAGCCCCAATACGAAGCAGCCCAAACGGTAACAGCCAAATATGTAACAGCCAAACATGTAATCGACAAACATGTAGTCGACAAAACATGTAATCGACAACCACGTAATAGCCGAACATGTAACAGCCAAAACATGTAAAGCCCCAAAGGGGCGACATTCATTAGCCCAGCGCGTAAGCGCTGGGTAAGCGTTAAATTCGAGCCAAGCCCCGGAGGGGCGACAGCGCCCACCGCGGGCTGAAGCCTACCCACGGATGAAAAAATCCGCCGCTTTCAAGCCCAAGAAAATGCTCGTAAGAAAGCCCGTTTCCTCAGGTGCGTACGAGAGTCTAGCGCGCGTTCTCGCCTTCCTTGTACATGTACTTAATGGCAGGCTTATAGACGACAATATTCGGCTGGGAAGTCCGGTTCACTTTCAGACAGTACTTGTCGTACCACTCGATCACACCGTGGATCTCTTCGCCGTCGCTCAGCACGATGACCATCGGCGTCTTACTCTGCATCTGCTTCTGGTAATAAAAATTTTCGGCATTTGTGGTTTCGGGGGGTGGAAGCTTTTTGCCACCGCTGCCAGAGCGTTCGCGTCGTTCCATGGGGGCCTGATTGTGGTTGGAGTTGTGATCATTGCGGTTAAGGGAAGGTCGAATCAGCTTGCGATTGCCGAATCCTTCCTGCTCGACTGCTCGTTCCGTGGGCATGGAATCGATTGCTTCCTTCATGGCACACCACCTGTTCACCCGCATCCCGGGCGCCGGCCACAACACTTGGCTGCTGTGCATGTGGAAATGGGTGTGAACTTTGCAGTTACCGTAGCACAGGAATGCTGCACTAGACAATCCTTAAGTGATGGAGAGCCAATGACTTTGGTGGGGATCGCTTCAGGCTCTGCGCGGACTTATCTTCAGTTTTTCACGCGGCGTGCGCAGTCGAAAGTACATGGATCATGGGCGCTTCGCCAAACTATCCGGAAAGAAGCTGGTTTTGTTCCATCGCAACCGCCAGCGCGTCCAGCGACAGGGACCGCAGCAAGTTCCTTCGCATGCCGCGTTCCACTTCGGCAAGACGATCCGCGGCACGAATCAGCCACTCGAAATCCACTGCCGATGCCAGCTTCTGCAATTCTCCCAGAATATCTGTGTTTCGCACCAGTTCGGGCGTGCCCGAATTCAGCATCGTCATATCCTGCAGCAGGCAATAGAGGGTGCGCAGAAGCTGATCTGTTTTCTCCCGGCCCTCCGCGCCTGGCCGATAGGTCTCTGTAACCTTGAAGAGTTCGCTGTGATCGCCGCTCCGCAGCGCCGAGTTCAGGATGATCAGCGCGTGAGCACGCGAAGCCGTGTACTTGGCTAAATCGAATCCACGAGCCCGGCCCACCGCCCCTTCGGCCAGCCTCGCTACCAGCGCTCGTTGTTTTGCCGTCCAATCCGGATGCCGCTCGGCAAGATCACTCTCGATGTCTTCCGCCGGCAGAGCTCCCAGTGTGAAGGTCATTGCCCGCGATCGAATCGTCGGCAGCAACTCCCCGACATTCTCCGTCAGCAGAAAAATGGTCGCGTATTCCGGCGGTTCCTCCAGCACCTTCAGCAGCGAATTCGCCGCCTCCCTCATGAAATTCGAATCCGTAAAGATGTATACCCGCTCCTTGGCCTCCCGCGGCCGGTAGTGGATGCCTTCAATCACCCGCCGCACCTGGTCGACCTTGATCATCATCTGCGGAGGATCGGGAGGAATCACAAGCACGTCGGGATGAGTCTGCACGAAGATTCGCGTTTCTTTCTTGTCGGTCTCGCGAAGATTCTCCCGAGCTTCCACCGCTTCGGCAAAACGAGCATTCAGCTCCTGAGCCTGCGCAATCCGAACGCAGTTCGAACACCGGTCGCAGAAGTCGGGAAGACCGTCGCTCGCGGGCGGCTCCAGACAATTCATCGCCTTCGCCAGCATCAAGGCGAGCGTATATTTCCCCGCGCCCGTAGCCCCGGCAAGGATCATGGCATGGGGAAAATGCCCGCGCGCAAGCATGTCGCGCAAACGGTGCACAATCTCCGCATTGCCGTGAAAGTCCGAAAAAGCCACAGTCAAAATCTATCACGGGGTGCTTCCCCCGGCGCACTCCCCTCGATTCGCCCCATCTTGCCAACGAACGCCCCCGGTGCCATTGCCGAATCGTAGTGCGGATATCGAAAACTCCCAGGCCACTCCTGCGGCAGCTCTTTTTAACTTCATGCGTCAGGGGATTCTAGCCGCCCATCTTCAAGCGGAGTTTTCGATTCACCACGTCCACAATCTTCGCGTGCGTCTGCGACGGCGTCCCCCGCGCATCCACCACTACCACCCTCTCCGCCTCGCGCCGCGCAATCGCCATATAGCCGTTTCTTACTCGTCCGAAAAACGCCCGGCTCTCCTGCTCGAAACGATTCTCGTCTTTGTGCTCTCGTCCGGGCTTCGCTGTTTTAGAGACGTTGCGCCGCCGCGCCCGCTCCACGCTCGTTGCCACATCCGAATCGAGCAAGATCGTCAGATCGGGCTGCAAGTCGTCGCACAGAATGCGATGCAACTCCAGCACGGCCTTTGTTCCCAGCTTCCGTCCGCTCCCCTGGTAGGCCTCCGTGGAATCTGTGAACCGGTCGCACAGCACCACCTTCCCCTCGGCCACGGCGGGTTCGATGACCTCCCGAATATGCTGCGCCCGCGACGCAAACATCAACGCCATCTCTGCCATCGGAGAAAGTTCAGTTGTTGCCGAGTCCAAAATGACATGGCGTATCTTCTCGCCTGTCGCCGTTCCGCCCGGCTCGCGAGTGACCACCACCGGTTGCCCCAGCGCCCGCAACGCCTTCGCGAGCTTTTGTATCTGCGTGCTCTTGCCGGTTCCGTCCAGACCTTCAAATGTGATGAACTTACCGCGATGGGCTTGGGACACGTCGGGATAATAAAGCACTCGGTGCCAGACTGTCAGGCTCGCTACAGCCTGGAGCCGAGAGCCCAGAGCCTAGACTCCAGAGCCCAGAGCCCAGAGCCCAGAGCCCAGAGCCCAGAGCCCAGAGCCCAGAGCCCAGAGCCTGGACCCTGGACCCTGGACCCTGGAGCATCGCCCATAACTTTGCAGACTCGCCTGCGCGAGACGTTCGCCTGCGCGCCCGCACCCTCTGATATATTCAAGAATTTGCTTGTGCCGGATTTGGGATTGTGAGGAGCGCTGAAACATGACTTTTATCCGGACCAGGATCTTGTCCGCACTTTCTCTCATTCTTTTTCTCGGATCCCACGCCTTCGCCGCTGGCCCGAACATTTCACTGGCCGTCGATGCCACCGAAGCTCCGCGCAAGATTCTTCATGCCCGGCTCCGAATACCTGCCGCGCCCGGCTCTTTGATCTTGTACTACCCAAAATGGCTTCCCGGAGAACACGCCCCGACTGGTCCGGTGATTGATCTCGCCGGTCTTAAGTTTTTCGCCGGCGGCAAGCCCCTGCAATGGCGCCGTGATCTCCTCGATGGCTGGACCATCAACGTCGAGGTCCCCACCGGCGAAAATGAGGTTGAGGCCGACCTCGACTACCTCGAACCCGCCACTCTCGAAGAAGGATTTTCTTCCGGTTCCTCGGCTACCGACAAGCTTCTCGTCCTCAGTTGGAACCAGGTACTGCTCTATCCCAAGGGCTGGCAGGCCGAAGACATCACCTTCAGCGCCGCCCTCAAAATTCCCGAGGGCTGGAAATATGCCACCTCGCTCTCGCTCAGCAACGCCAACGGAAATGACCTTCACTTCCGCCCCGAACCGCTGAACGTCCTCATCGATTCCCCAGTCCTTACCGGTCAATACCTGAAAGCTGTTCCGCTGGCGCAAAATCCTCCCGCCGAATTGGACGTCACTTCCGACAGCGCTGCGGCCCTCGAACCTTCGCAAGAGGTTTGGGACCACTATAAGAATCTCGTGACTCAGGCGGGCGCCCTGTTCGGTGCCCAGCATTATCTTCAATATCACTTCCTCTACACGCTGAGTGATCACGTCGCCCACTTCGGACTCGAACACCACCAATCCAACGATAGCCGGACCTCGGAACGTGCCCTCATCGACGAGACCGAGCGCAAGCTCGATGCCGGCTTGCTTCCCCATGAATTCGCGCACTCCTGGAACGGAAAGTATCGCCGTCCCGCCGACCTCACCACGCCGGATTACCAGCAACCCATGCAGACAGATCTGTTGTGGGTCTACGAGGGCCTGACCGAATATCTCGGCAACATCCTCACCGCCCGTAGCGGACTGTGGACCCCGGACCAGTTCCGCGAGTACCTCGCCGTTGTGGCCGCCGACCTCGACCATCTTCCCGGACGAACCTGGCGCAATCTTCAGGACACCGCCGACGCCGCACCACAACTCTACTTCGCCCCCAAGGCCTGGTATTCCTGGCGGCGTTCCGCAGATTTCTACGACGAAGACACCCTGAACTGGATGTGGGCCGATGCGATCATTCGCCAGCAGACGAAAGGGAAGAAATCACTCGACGACTTCTGCAAGCTTTTTCACGGCGCCCCGAGTGGCCCTCCAACCATAAAGACGTACACATTTGATGATGTCGTGAACGCACTGAATCAGGTCGCGACCTACGATTGGCGTGCCTTCTGGACCGAGCGCCTCACCAACCATGGTCCCGGCGCACCACTCGGAGGGATCGAACAAGCCGGCTGGAAACTCACTTATGACGAGAACGCGACCGACTACTTCCGTGCCGACGAGCGCGACGATGCCCAAATCCGCGAGATGTACACCATCGGCGTACGCCTTCGTGATGACGGCGCCATCATCGATACCATCGAAGGCATGGCCGCCGCCAAGGCTGGGATTGGTCCCGGTATGCGCATCATCGCGGTGAACGGCCGCCGCTTCTCGGCTGAAGTTCTTCACGACGCGATTAAGGCCGCGAAAGGCACAGCCGAGCCAATCGAGTTCCTGATCGAGAACACCAGCTACTACAAAACTTTCAAGCTCGACTACCACGATGGTGAAAAATATCCCCGCCTCGTACGCGACGAAAGCAGGCCCGACCTGCTGAGCGACATTCTGAAGGCACGCTAGGACTTCTCACCAGTCTCTGCGTCCTCTGGCTGCCTCCGCGTTTCTGCGTTTAAGGTGTTTCGCGGAGCCCTGCAAACAAATCCGTTTCCGTACCAATCGAACTCGGCTGCGACGTTGCCGCCAAATGAAAATATTCCTCCGGCCCGCGCGACAGAATCGTATCGCGCACCATCGGGAACACCGGCGCCTGCGTGGTGTGCGCTTCGAATGCCGCAATTTTCGTTTTCACGCGATCGCCGATTTCAATAACTGTGGTGGCCGGGGGCGGTGAAACCGCAGGACGCCCCTCCAGCTCAAAGTTTGCCGTCGAGTAATACAACTTCCGCGTACGGTGGGCCGCGAGGCCATCAATCAACTGATCCGTATACCGGTTCTCTCGTCCAGCCCACTGATACGCCAGTGTCGCGAATATCGAAGCCATGGAATGGTCCGTGTGCCCGGTCACCCCGCCTTCCGGGCCAAAGGTAAGCATGATGTCGGGACGAAACTCCCTTATGTGCCGGATCAACTCTCCAACTACCTTGTAGAGGTCAACCCGGTGCAGCTGCCCGTCCGCATAGTCAAGCACGACCCCGCGGTCGATTCCCAGGATCTGGCACGACGCGGCAAATTCTTTCCGGCGAATGGCAGCCAGTTCGTGATCGGTTCTCGCCTGCCCCCGATGAGAGCCGGCCTGACCGGCTGTCAGGCAGACAACATAAATTTCGGCGCCGCGCTCGTGATAAAGCCGCAAGCTCCCGCCGAAAGCAGCCGCCTCATCATCCGGATGCGCGGTTACACAGAGTATGCGTGGCATGCTCTACGCTTCCGTTACTTCTTCGAGAACTTCTTCAGCTTCGTTCTCTGCTTCTTCCAGCATGAAACTCAACACCTCCTGCGGAACCGGAGCATTCCACACTGGCGCAAACGACTGCCGGTGCAGCGGCGACGGCCCATGCTCGCGCAACGCCGACAAATGATGAGGCGTGCTGTACCCCTTGTTGGAAGCCAGACCATACACCGGAAAAACTGGATCCCACGCCCGAATCATGCGATCGCGCTCCACTTTCGCCAAAATGGATGCGGCTGCAATGGATGCCGAAAGCGCATCTCCGTGAATGATCGCGCGCTGCGGCAGTTCGAAGTCGAGACGCAGCGCATCCACCAGCAAATAGTCTGCAGCCGGAGTCAGCTGCGAGACCGCCATTCGCATCGCCAGTCGCGAAGCCTGGTAAATATTGATCTGATCGATGCGTCCCGCATCCACCGCCGCCGTCGCCCACGCCAGCGCGTGCTCGCGAATGCGCTCCGCCAGAACTTCCCGCCGCTCGGCCAACAGCAGCTTCGAATCCCGCAGCCCTCGAATCCGGTACGCCGGATCCAAAATGACCGCGCCCGCCACCACTGCCCCAAACAGCGACCCGCGTCCCACCTCGTCCACGCCCGCCACCAGATACGCACCTGAGTCCCAGGCTTTTTTCTCGTAGCGTAAAGTGCAGCGTAAGCGCTTGAGCATCTGCAGTTTGGCAGCGGATGCCGACAGTTTTTTCTTGCCGAGTTTCGTTTTGGCAGGCACGGTAGAGCAGCTAAGCTGATGTTCTACGAGATCGCTGTGCAAGCGCAAGAGGAAGTATCAGAAAAATGAATTCCGTTCGAAAGCCAGAAGCTCGGAATCGATGGAGACCCGTCGCTTGCTTGCTTCCCGGAAGAACGTCACACCACGTACTGGCCGCTTCGTAACCTCGCCTTAGGTACGATGGTAAATTGAGAAGAGCTCCATGCCTTGCTATGCTTTAGACGCTCCCCAAAGGTCCCTCCCCACCACATCCCGGATCAGGATTGTATTGTGAGTCAAGCAGTTGGAAAAAAATCCACCGACCGCACCGAGAAAAGAATTCACGTTGCGCTGCCTGTGCGCATCACCTACTTCGACGCCGACGCCAAGCCCCGGCTCGAGATGGCCTGCACCTATGACATTTCTTCGCATGGCGCCCGCGTCACTGGCTTGCGCTGCGTGAAGGAAGCCGGCGAAATCGTCGTGGTGGAGCGCGGCCGCTCCAAGGCCTATTGCCGCGTAGTCTGGATTGGAGAATCCTCCTCGTCCTTGCGCGGCCAGGTTGGCATTCAATGCGTTGAGGCGGAGAAAACTCTCTGGATATCAGAACTGCGCGAAATGGAAGAGACCTACGATCCCATCGTGCGCGACACGAGACCCTGCCGCATGAACTCCTCCGCCGACAATCGCAGGGGAAACCGTCGCAGTTCTCCGCGTTTTGCCGCCCAGGGTATCGTCGAACTCCTTCGTCGCGGCGCAGGCGCGAACTATCTCGACGGCGCCCTCAAGGATGTATCCGAAACCGGTTGCCTCATTGCCACGAAAGACGCCATTCTGCCTGGCACTGATCTCAAGCTCGTTCTGAAAATCGCGAATTACGATCTAAGTATCAAAGGACAGGTCCGGCACACAGCTCTCGACCTCGGCCTCGGTGTCGAATTCCGTGAAATCCGGAAAGGCGATCGCGCGATCCTGCAGCACCTGTTGCGCAAGCTGGCAGAGAAAGAAAATTCGGAATCCGCGAAAGAAACGAACGTCAAGGCAAAATTCGCGTCCACGCTCGGTTAGAGACTCGGCCGGGGCCACCATTTCACATGAGAGGATTTGTAGGCGCAGCGGAATCTGCGCCCGCATCAGTAAGAAGAGAAGACTACTTCGTCGCTGCGACCTCGGCCGTGGGGCGCTCGCGTTCCACATCTTTCAAACGCGCCGCCTTCCCCTTCAATGCCCGCAGATAATAAAGCTTCGCGCGTCGCACCTTCGACGACCGCAGCAACTCGACCCGGTCAATCACCTTCGAATTCACCGGGAAGATACGCTCCACGCCCTGGCCGAAGCTGATCTTGCGCACGGTGAACGAGGCTTGCGGACCCTTGGCCTGTGCGATCACCACGCCCTCGAACGCCTGCACGCGCTCCTTGTCGCCTTCACGGATCTTCACGTGCACCCGGATCGTGTCACCCGGCGCAAATTCCGGCAGATCGGTGCGTTTCTGTTTGGCCAGCAATTTTTCAATAACGAGGTTCGACATGTTCGTTTCCTTTTTAAAATCTTGTCATCCTGAGCGAAGCGAAAGCCTGCCCTGAGTGAAGTCGAAGGGGACCTATGTACTTCGCCGAATTTCACCGCTACTTTGCTTTCATCAAGAACGCGCCACAGAATCCGTCTTGATCTCCGCAAGCAACCGCCGGTCTTCCTCGCTGAGCGTCGCCGCCTCCATCAAATCTGGCCGGTTGCGCAGCGTTTTCTCCAGCGCCGTGCGGCGCCGCCATCGCCGGATCTGATCGTGATTGCCATTGACCAGCACCTCGGGCACCGCCATCCCGCGAAACTCCGCCGGCCGTGTGTAATGCGGATAGTCCAGCAACCCGCCCGAATCACAGGTCGAACTTGGCGCATCCCCGGGCGGCACGGCTGCATTCGCCGTAAACGACTCCTGCCGCGTGGAGGCTTCGTTGCCTACAGCTCCGGGCACCAGCCGAACTACCGTATCGACGATCACCGCCGCGCCCAACTCTCCGCCGCTCAGCACGTAATCGCCAATCGAAATCTCGCGATCGGCCAGGTGTTCGCTCACGCGCTCGTCCACACCTTCGTAGCGTCCGCAGATCAGGACCAGCCGATTCAGCCCCGCCAACTCCTGCGCCAGGACCTGATCCAGCCGCCGGCCTTGCGCCGATAACAGGATGACCGATTCCTTCACCCCTCCCGCCACGCGCTCAACCCGCGGCCCCAGCGTCAGCTTCTCAATGCATTCAAAGATCGGTTCCGGCTTCAGGACCATGCCTTCGCCGCCGCCAAATGGGCGGTCATCCACGGTGCGATGCTTGTCGCGGGCAAACTCCCGCAAATCGTGGACCCTTACCTCCACCAGTCCCGTTTCCCGAGCCCGCCGCAGAATTCCATAGTCCAGCGGTCCCCGAAAAAAGTCCGGAAAAATCGTGACCAGATCCACTAGCATTGGGCAATTGGGAAATTGGGTGATTGAAAACCGCCGATCACCCTTGACTTTCAATTACCCAATTTCTAAATTTCCCAATTACTCAACTTTTGTCTGCTCCCGCTTCTCTTCCTCGCTCAGCGGAGCGTTAATCTCCAGCATGCCTTCGGGCAAACGCATGCGAACCTGTTTCTTCGCCGCATCCACACTGGCAAGATAAGCTTCCGCGAACGGGATCTCGTACGGAGATTTCGCTTTGCCCCGCACAATCAGCAGCGGCGCCTCGCCCGCCCCAAATTGCACGCCTTCAATCCTGCCAATCTCCCGATCGCCGTCGAAAACCACGCACCCGGCCAGATCACTGATGTACGTCCATCCCGGCTCGAGTTCGGCCCGCTCTGCCTGCGGAACCTGCAGTTCACAGCGCACCAGCGGTTCCGCGTCCGAGATCGAATCGATCCCGTCAAACTTCAGAACCAGGTGCCCCTTATGCGGCCACAACTCCTCGACTCTCAGTTGCCGCCGCTGGCCACCCTCATCGAGGGCAAACAGCCGCATGCCTTCCACGAAGCGGTCGGGAACGTCCGAATGCACTTCCACGGCGACTTCGCCATGCCGGCCCTGCGTTTTCAGGACGCGAGCCAGAGTAATGTACTCGTCGCCCATCCAGCTGCCCTGTTCGGAGTCGGGAAAAGAACCCTACTCGAGGATCTCGAGCGCATAACGCTTGTGTGCCTTGATGCCGGCCGCGCTCAACAGCGTTCGCAGCGCCCGCGCCGTGCGTCCCGATTTGCCAATCACCTTCCCTAAATCGCTTTCCGCCACCGTCAGCTCAAGCACAGTCTCGCCCTCTTCCTCAACCTGGCTCACCGACACTTCGTCCGGAGCATCCACGAGAGCCTTCGTGACCTGTTCCAGCAGAATTTTCGCATCTCCGACCTGCTCACTCATCGCACCTTCCCAAGCTGTATAGATTGCGGCTTTGTTGTCATGCTTCTACACACCGCGGATGCGCCCGGTTGCGGCTTCGGCTGGCGGCACCGAAAAGCGTTCGCCTTGTCGCCTTGAAAGGCTCGCTTCAGCCGAGCCGTTACCAGCAGCCATGGGAGGAGCTTTAGCTCCTGAGGTCGGCTCTGTCAGGCGGCAGGCCCGGCGCTGGCTGGCTCCGGCACAGGTTTCGCAAACAGCTTGCTGACGCGATCCGACATCTTCGCGCCCTTCGAAACCCAATAATCAATGCGATCGCGCTTCAGATCGATATGCGCCGCCGCGCCCCGGGGATTGTACGTCCCCACCACCTCGACCGAGCGCCCATTGCGCGCCCGTTCCTTCTCAATGACCACTACCCGATATTGCGGTTGTTTGCGCGCACCCGTGCGCGACAGTCGAATCATTAACACCTGTGATTTCCTTTCCTAGTCCTTCCGGGAGGGATAAGACAAACCATTATTATCACGGAAGTTAGCGGGATTGGCAAGGGTGAGGTCCTTAGGGAGGGGTATGGCCCCTGAACAAAGCCGACTGGGGGCCGCCAGCGAAATCCCGAGCGGAGCAAGAAGACTGCCGCCGTGACCGGAACAGGGAGCCAAGCTTGTCATCCTGAGCGGAGTGAGGCGCCAGCCGAACGAAGTCGAAGGAACCCCGCGGCGGCTAAGGAATGCAACCGGCCAGGGAGAGCATTTTCACCCCGCCGTGATTCGTTCCTGAATACTGCTGCAAAAATCATCCAACGCCGATTGCAGCCTTAGCACGATCGGGGTCCTTCGACTCCGCCACGGCTGTCGCAGCGCCTCCGCTCAGGATGACAAAGCACAGTGGAATTGCCGTTTCAAATAGAAAACCCGAACCGCAAGGGTCCGGGTTTTTAGAAGCACGATCAGCCTGTCCAGCCACACGAGGATCAACCTAATACGCTTAGATGTCCACATTACTCTTGGTCGCATTTCGCGTCGTAGAACCACACTCTCCCTGTCTGGTCCGCGCACACATTTCCGCTTCCGCGAAGGGGACGCGCGATGATCTCGTAAGTAATGTTCGGTTTTCCGTCCGTGCGCTTCTCACAACCATTGATCACGAACGAATAGCCGCTTCGTTGGCCGCTCCTGTTCAAGGTTTGTGCTCCCTCAAATTGAGCACTCTCTTTAGTCAACTGCGAGAGGTCACAGGTGTAACCTCGGTCGGGATGTGCCTTCGCAAAGTTCGTCTCGGCAGCTACCAATTCATGCGTCGTCGCAATAGCGAAGTCGAATTGGCCCAGAAGGTACGAACCGTGAAGGTAGTAGGCGATTGCAGCAATGACGCCAACAACCACGACAAAAGCAAAGCAAATCTTCATGCTTAAAACAGAATGTGGAGTGCCCGGAATAATCGCGTTGATCTTCAGCTCAAGAACCTCAATACATCCGCCGGTTCCACTCGCTCGGCATAATCCTCATTCGCCGAAGCAAACAGCACCGTACCATCGCGATCGAGGACGTAGGTCGCAGGGATCGGCAGTTCCCAGCTCTCATCCCCATTGATGAAGGGCAGATTGACGAACGCCCGACGATAAATCGCCTGCTGCTCCTCGGGCACGCGGTACACCAACCCAAACTGCCGTGCAACCTGATTTCCCCCATCGCTCAGCACCGGGAAGCGCAGCCGATGCTGGTCTGCCATGAAGAAGGATTGCTTCACCGTCTGGGGAGAGATCGCCACCAAGGACGCCCCGGCCGCCTCGATCTCGGGAAGAATCCGATTCATCGCTTCCATCTGTTCGCAACAAAACGGATCCCACCGCCCACGAAAGAAGGACAGCACCAACCGCCCGCGAGTGAGCAACTCCTCCGACGAAACTACGTTGCCATTGTGATCAGGAAGGGAAAACCCCGGAGCCTTAGCCCCGACCCCTAACGACCCAGCCGCCAGTCCATGTGACTTCAGCTCGGCGACCACCCGCGCATGCACTTCGAGCGTCGCGGCCGGCACATACTTCGCGATCTTTTCCTTCCGCTCCGCAAGAATCTCCCGCAGCGGCCGCGCGTCCACCCCAGGAGTCGCTTCTTCAAGGGAACGCCATTTCATAAGGGTAGGTTTAAGGTGTCAGGTCTCAGGTCTCAGGAAAACAAGTAAGCAGCTAAGTAAATATGACGATGCAGAGATGAACCACGCTTGTAGCTGACGCCTGACGACTCTCATCGCCATCAGTTCCGAACTGTCAGCTAAAAGCCACGCGGCATCTTCATCCCCGCCAGCCGCCGCGCAAAACTGGGCTTCCCCATGTCCTTGAACATCTTCCTCATCTGCGCGTACTGCCGGAGCAGGTTATTGACTTCCTGTACGGTAGTTCCCGAGCCGCGCGCAATGCGTTTTCGCCGGCTGCCATTAATGACTTCGTGATGATTTCGCTCGTGCACGGTCATCGAGTTGATGATCGCCTCGACCCGGTTAATCTGCTTCTCATCGACCTTGTCCGCCGCCTTTTGCAGCCCGCTGAACGGTCCAATCGATGGCAGCATCCCCATCAGGCTCTGGATCGATCCCATCTTCCGCACCTGCCGCAGTTGATCGCGAAAATCTTCCAGCGAGAAGCCGTCGCCCGCCAGCGCCCGGCTGGCCATCTCCTCGGCTTTCTTCCGGTCGATCTTCTGCTCCGCTTTTTCAATGAGCGACAAAATGTCGCCCATGCCCAGAATCCGCGAAACGATGCGATCCGGATGAAATGGCTCAAGTGCATCGTACTTCTCGCCCACGCCGATGAACTTGATCGGCTGCCCAGTAACGTGTCGAATCGAAAGCGCCGCGCCCCCGCGTGCATCGCCGTCCATCTTGGTGAGCACCACGCCGGTAAGCGTCAGCTTCTTGTGGAACTCGTCCGCCGAGCGCACTGCGTCCTGCCCGGTCATCGCATCGGCCACAAACAGAATCTCCGACGGACTCAGCAGCTTCTTGAGCGACTGCATCTCCTCCATCAGTTGATCGTCAATGTGCAGCCGTCCCGCCGTGTCGACGATCAGTACATCGCTGCCGGAGTTGATCGCCTCGCGCCGGGCCTCTTTCACCAACCGCTCCACCGTCGCGGTATTCGCCTCGGTAACTTCGCCCTCGTAGATGTTCGCCTTGATCGCGTCCGCCACGACTTTCAACTGCTGCCGCGCCGCCGGACGGTACACGTCCACCGAGACCAGTAATGGACGGTGCCCGCCATTCTTCAGCCAGTTCGCCAGCTTGCCCGAAGTGGTTGTCTTGCCGGATCCCTGCAGACCGGCCATGAGCACAACCGTGGGCGGCTGCGAAGCAAACTTGAGTTTCGCCGTATCCTTTCCCAGCACCGCGACCATCTCGTCGCGAACGATCTTGATGACCTGCTCGCCCGGAGACAGCGCCGTCAATACTTCCTGCCCGACCGCCTTCGCCTGGATCTGGTCGATGAGCTGCTTGACTACCTTAAAGTTGACGTCCGCCTCAAGCAGCGCCAGCCGGATCTCCCGCAACGCCTCCTGGATGTTCTCTTCGGTAAGCGTCGCCTGCCCGCGCAAAGTCTTGAAAGCGCGCTGAAGTTTTTCCTGAAGATTCTCAAACATAACGGTTGACCGTTATTTTAGCAGGCAGGAATGACGGAACCCGGCGGCCGATGGCTGATAGCTGGTATCTGGTAGCTGATAGCCGATACTGGTGGCTGATAGCTGAAAACTGAAGCTCGTAACTCTAAACGACCCTGTCATCCTGAGCGAAGTCGAAAGCCTGCCCTGAGCGAAGCCGAAGGGGACCCCATGTCTGGCGGCAGCACCCGTGGCCCGTAAAGCTATTTCCACCACGACCCGCACGAACTTGTCCCCACGAAATTTCCCACGCACCTCCCGACCCTTGATGAGGATTACAAGAGGCGACGGGCGTCTGGCCCGTCGGGCGCGGGGCCCCAAGGAACAGTCCGTTCATATCCTCACCCACTCCCCATCGCCCGGAATCTCCACCTGCTCCTCAACCCGCGCCGCCTCCAGCTGAAACGCCAGGTCTGCCCGCGTCAGCAAACAATGATTGATCGCCTCCATGTGCACTGCCACAATTCTTGCGCCCTTCGCTGCCTGGCAGCTGGCAATCACGTCGTCTGCAGACATCGTGATCGGACCACCCTCCAGAAACTGTGCCGCTCCAGTATTCACAACCACTACCGCCGGCCGGAACTCGCCGAGCGCCCGCTGCACCTCCTCGCACCAGATGGTGTCTCCGGCAATGTACAGCGTCGGCTCGCCTGAAGCTTGCAGCACAAATCCCGAAACCGGCGCCATCGCCTTCCCGATCGCTCCTCGCCCATGCTGCCCGCCAGTGCGCACAATCTCGATCCCGTTCCACGCCACACTGTTCCGCACTGCCCGGGTAGCGTTAAACCCCAGTGAGCGGAACGTACTCTCATCCTCCACTTGCCCAAACAGGGGCAGATTCTTGGCCAGCATCTCTGCTGCGGTGGCATCCCAGTGATCGCTATGCGTATGTGTGATGAGGATCGCATCCACTCCCTCGATCACCTCCGCGATTGGCACAGGCAGCGGCACCAGGGGATTCCTTCGTGGATTCGGCGACTTCTCGATCGCTGGCCTCGCGCCCGCCTCGTCCAGCATGGGATCGACAATGAACTTGTGACCGTTGTATTCCAGAATGAGGGTCGCATGCCGGATAAGCAGTAAGCGCATTCGTAGATAGTACAATCTTGCCGTTCCGCTCGATTCAGGCTAGCCCTAAATGCAGAACGACCCGGTAACCACGGCCACGCTCCCCCTCGCGTCTGTCAGGTCCATCGCTCCCGCTTGGCACACGATCCTCCTGGTGGCGTTCATCGGCATCGCGTCCGCCACCAGTGCGCGCTCCCATAACCTGTCTCCCCTGGGCTTCCGCCGTGGGCCCGCCTTCGGCTACCTGAGCGTCATCGTCATGCAATGGTTGGTTGTGGCGTTCATCTGGTTTGGCATCCGTCGCCGTGGCTTCACCGTTCGTGGGCTGATCGGAGGAGCCTGGCCCCGCTGGACCGCCGTGCTCCGCGACCTTGGCATCGCCGTCATCTTCCTGATTTTCTCCGGCATCCTCCTTGCCGCAACGGCTCGCCTGTTGCACGCCAGCAATCGCGAAGTCGCGGAACGCCTGCTGCCCCACACCCGTTTGGAAGTTGCCGTATATCTCCTTCTCTGCGCAACCGCCGGTTTCTGCGAGGAAATCATCTTCCGCGGCTATCTCCAGAAGCAGTTCACCGCCTGGACCGGCAGCGCGGCCGCCGGACTCCTCCTGCAGGCCATCATCTTCGGCGCCGGGCATGGTTACCAGGGCCCCCGTCTCATGGCCGTCATTACAGTTTTCGGTTGTCTTTTTGGTTTGCTGGCGCAATGGCGGCACAGCCTGCGGCCCGGAATGATCGCCCACTTCCTGCAGGATTCCTCCGCCCTCCTGGCTCGCTTCCACTGACGACTACTTCTTTTCCGCCGCGGCGAACACTTCTTTCGCCGCCAGCACCGTATTGCAATGGATGGTCACCGTGTCATCCACCTTCTGCGCGTATCCTCCCGCGAACGTCACCATCACCGGAATATCCCGCGCCCGCGCGACTCGAAATACCAGTTCATCCCGCTTCTTCAATCCTTCAATCGTCAGGCTCAGCCCGCCCAGCTGATCCTCGCGATACGGATCGGCTCCCGCGATATAGCACAGCAAGTCCGGGTCAAACTGCCGCAGTCCCGAACTCAATGCGTTATCGAGCCAGGCCAGATAGTCGTCATCCCCGATCTCGTCCGGCAAATCGACATCAATGGATGAAGGCGGCTTCCACGCGGGATAGTTGTTCTCCTGATGCAAAGAAATGGTAAACACGTCGCCCGCATGGGTATTCCGAGCCCTCGCTCCATGCGAGAGAGGAATCGTCGTCCCACCCATCGACGGCAACCGCTCTTTCGGCACTCGCCCTCCCGCAAAGATCACCGCCGTCCCGTTCCCCTGGTGGACGTCGCAATCCACCGTCATCGCCGTCCGGATCTTCTCATCGCGCTGCATCCGCCGGATCGCCACCGCCACGTCATGAATCATGCAGAAACCCTCCCCATGATCCGGAAACGCGTGGTGAAATCCGCCCCCAATGTTGAACGCGACCCGATCCTGCAACGCGTAGTCCGCCGCCAGAATCGACCCGCCCGCCGCCAGCCAGAACGCCCGCACCAGCTCCGGCGAATAGGGAATCTCCATCTCCAACTCTTCCCGAGCCGAAAGCGTGCCGGTCTTCAGCTTCTGCACATACTGCGGCGTATGCACCAGCAGGATGTCTTCATCGGACGCAGGCTGGGGCGAAACGAAATCCTTCGCATCCGCTACGCCGCTCTCGACCAGCCGTTTATGGATGCGTTGATACTTTTCGGCGGGGAAAACGTGCGACCCGATCGGCAGGTAGTAGTCGTCACTGTAGACGAGCTTGAAAGGAAGCATGCAGCACTCTGCCGTTGGCAATAGGGCTCATTCCGGCATGGAAAACTCCATATCATACGCTCGCCACCCCAAGCCCTCCTAGCCAAGCCGCCCCAAAACGAAGCCGTCTCGAAACGAAATCGTCTCGAAACGAAGCCGCCTCAAAACGAAGCGCCTTCGAAACGAAGTCGCGCCTCGAAATGAAGCCGCATCGAAATGACGACTATTACTGGGGACCTTCCCCTGATGCCTGCGATCAAAAAGCTCATCGATGAGCTTCTTTCGGTCCCGTCTGAAGACTTCCCATAGTGGCAACAAACCGCCGGCAAGCAACAAACCGCCGACAAGCAACAAAGCGCCCACAAGCAACAAGCCAGCCGGCATGGCCGACGAAATTTATTAGCCCAGCGCGTAAGCGCTGGGTAGCCAAAAAGCTTGGAGATCAGCCCCGGAGGGGCGACACACAGCGCAGCGGGCGGGAGCCCGCAAGCTCTCGGACGGCTTAAACGGAAAATTGAGAGCAAACCGGTTCGCGCAATGGCACGGCTCTATTTCTTTCGTGGAGGACCGACTGAGGCCGGAGACACCGGTGGTCTCCGCAGGGGCACAATCGCGCCCTTCGACGGGTCCGCCGCCGCCGTCGCCCGCGCCAGCACTTCCTGCTGGATATACTTCACGAAATCCTGAATCTGCCGCTGCATCTCCTCCATCCGCTCCCGCATCTGCAGGATGATCGCAATCCCGCTGATATTCACACCCAAATCCCGCGCCAGCGACAAAATAAATTCCAGCCGCAGCAGATCCTCATCCGTATAAAGCCGGGTATTGCCCTCCGTCCGCGAAGGCTTGAGCAGCCCTTCCCGCTCATAAAGCCGCAACGTTTGCGGATGAATGCCGTACATCTCGGCCACCGCCGAAATCATGTAGGCGCCCTTGGATTTGCGTTTAGTCATAGGCCAGTATGCCCGCTATGATCGCGCAGTGCACCCGCAAGATGGAGCACCGTGAAAACACAGAGCACCCTGAAGCAAGGAGCACCCTGAATGGAGCACTCCGAAATATAGAGCATCCTGAAGCATGAGGCTCGCTCAAACATGGAGCACGCAGAGAGCAGGACGTTCCGAGCTTCCACAAACGAGCCCCCGCAGGGGGCAGCATCCATTAGCCCAGCGCGTAAGCGCTGGGAACGGGCCGTATTTTGAATCGAGCCCCGCAGGGGCGACACTCAGCGTAGCGGGCGTAAGCCCGCAAGCCCTCTAAGCCCACCAAACCGAATGCGACCCGCCTAGGAATATAGCATTCTCAATAATTGGGTGGTACGAAGCTTCTAATTGGGAATACTTGGAACAAGAAAGGAACAAAAACGAGCCGCAAAATCCTCTGCTTCCAGAAGCGGAAGTCAGCAAAATCTGCGGCCCGAACGACTCTTACGCTGCGGGCTGTGGCTTCTCCGTCCCCGGAGCCCATCCACCCGGCTTCAGAGCATGGTTCAATCCGTAAGCCACCACGCCCGCCGCCATCAGGATCATCCCGAAAGCGAACGAACTCATCCCCGCGACTGTCTCATGCTCGCTCCGGAAGATCGAGAATCCCAGCATCAGCATGGGAGTGATCCCGATCGCGATCGCACCAAACATGCCACCCGGCACGCGGAAGGGCCTCGGCAGTTCCGGTTCCCGTATCCGCAGCGCAATCAAAGCCGCGAACTCCAACGCCAGGCTCGCCCCGTACAGCAGAATATCGATGGTCACCAGCCGCTCAAATCCCAGCAGCAGGCAGGGCGCCCACAAAATGGCCAGGACAAGGATCGCCACCCACGGCGCCCGGGAGCGGGAATGCCGCTTTCCGAACATCTTCGGCAGCATCCCATCCTGGGCCATCGCCAGCGGCAGCCGCGAGTAGCTCATCACCAGCGCATTGAACATCCCGAAGCCGCTGATCATGCCGCCCAGCGCCAGCGCGACCCTCAGCAGGGGCCCGCCGATCATGCCCGCAACATCCGCCCAGAAGCCGGTATCCCACGCGCTCGGCGCAAGGCCGGTCATCCACATGGCAGCCACCGGTACGATGTAGCTCACGGCCACAATCAGCACGGCCGCCAACATGGCGCGCGGATACGTCCGCTGCGGCCGCTCAACCTCCGCGGCAATGGTCGATGCGTTATCCCATCCCATGTAGTTCCACATGCAGATGAGTACGCCCGTGAGAATGTCGATACTGGAGTTCGTCGGCTTCGTGACGGCTTGGGCCAGCGCGCCGAACTTGAACGGCGCAATGCACACAATCGCGATAAAGGGTGCCGACAGTGCGAAGAACAGCCACAGCGATGTGTTCGACACCACCTTCACTCCGGCAACATTCAATAGCGCGCACAAGGCCACCACGGCCAATCCCACCATCAGTCCGCGATGTCCCTCCGCAAACCACGGAAACAGCCGCTGCAAATAGAGGATGAACAGCGTCGGGTAGATAGCCATATCGAACACCGACGCCACCAGCGACAGCCACGCTTCCTGGAATCCCCAGAAATTTCCCATCGCCCGCCGCACCCAGGCGTAGTATCCGCCCTCCTCCGGCAGAGCGCTCGAAAGCTCGCCGATCATGAATGCGGTCGGCAAACTCCACAGAATCGGTGTCAGCAGCAGAATCAGGATGGCCCGGCCATAGCCCGCTCCATGCACGATGTCCTCCGTGCCATACGTGCCGCCCGATACCATAA
>Ga0307478_10000983_pt1 | contig 26506 bp, 19 predicted proteins | sample atmos_gasesECM4C_2_FD_203713 | JGI IMG/M metagenome (GOLD analysis project Ga0307478, IMG submission 203713) | Hardwood forest soil microbial communities from Morgan-Monroe State Forest, Indiana, United States - atmos_gasesECM4C_05 | ecosystem: Environmental > Terrestrial > Soil > Temperate...
ATCCGACTCGGTGATGGCATCGCGCCCGCCGCCTCGTGGCCCCATGGTGATGGTGCCGCACCGCCGCGGATCCCTATCACCGGACAGCTGCTGCCGCCCGTCCCAGGGATCAGCCGTATCGTCCCGGTTCGTCATCAGGGGCAGTTGCTCGGTGCGCTGAGTATCAACAAGCGCACCGGCGAAGTGCTGACGCCTATCGAAGAAAAGCTCCTCGCCGACCTGGCTGCCCAAGCAGGCCTTGTGCTGCAGAGCGTCCGCCTGACGGCCGAGCTACAGGCTCGGCTTACGGAGATCTCGCAACAGGCCGTCGAGCTGCGGGCTTCGCGCCAGCGGATCGTGGCCACACAGGATGCAGAGCGCCGCCGGCTCGAGCGAAACATTCACGACGGGGCCCAACAAAACCTCGTTGCCCTGACCGTCAAGCTGCGGCTCGCGACCAACCTGGCCAAGCGCGATCCTGAGCGCGCCCGCATCTCGGTCAAGGCGCTCGAGGCCGAGACCGATCAAGCACTGGAGACGTTACGAGCATTGGCGCGCGGCATCTACCCGCCGCTGCTCCGGGAGCAGGGATTGGCGGCGGCGGTTCGCGCCGAGGCCGAGAAGATGCCAATCTCGGCAACGATCGGTGCAGATCACTTAAACCGCTACCCGCCCGAGGTGGAGGCTGCCGTCTACTTCGTCTGCCTGGAAGCGTTGCAGAACGTGACCAAGCACGCGAAGGCATCGCGAGTCCAAATCAACCTTCGTTCCCTGACCAATGAGCTTTCGTTCGAGGTCACCGACGACGGTGCCGGCTTCGACGTGGCGAAGGACGCCGCAGGCTCGGGGCTTCGAAACATGATCGATCGGATCGAGGGCATGGGCGGCCGTCTTGTCATCCGGTCGGAAGGTAACCGTGGTACGAGCATCGAGGGCACCGTCCCGATTGGGGCGATGGAGGCCGTGCTTTGACCGCCCGCACCGCGGCCCGGCTCGCCTGGAGCGCGGCTGGGCTGTCTGCCGCACTGGGCATTGGCGGCTCCGTACTCGACACGGTGGCCGGACTTGGGCTGTCGACATCGTCTGCGTTGTCCTTCTATCCGATGCTCTGGGCGCTTTCCCTCTCATTGATCGGTGCGCTGGTTGTTTCGCGTCAGCCGAGAAACGCGCTGGGGTGGGTCTTCACCCTTGTTGGCCTGCTGGCCCCGTTCAACTCCGCCGGATCGGTCTATGCGGCGTTCGCGCTGATTCGAGAGCACGGGTCCTGGCCCGGCGGCCTCGCGATCGCCTGGCTCACATCGGGTTGGCTCTGGATTCCGATCGGCGCACTGCTCGTCGTCTTCGTCCCGCTGCTCTTCCCTACCGGCCGTGTCCTCTCGCCGCGATGGCGCTTCCCCATTTGGTTTGCGATCCCGTTCATCGTGCTGGCCGGGATCGGCAATGCATTTCTTCCCGGACCGCTCTCGGGCCTTCACGGCATCAACAACCCATTGGGCCTTGCTGGTCAGAAAGCCCTCCTCACCAACCTGCAGAACCTCGCGGTCATCCCGTTGTTCATCGCGGTAGCCGGCGCGGTGGCTTCCCTCGTGGTGCGATTCGGGCGTGCCAAAGGCCAGGAGCGGCAGCAACTCAAGTGGTTCCTGTACGGCGGCGTCCTCTTCATCGTCCCATTCCTGATGAACGGTTCCCCAATTCCACAGCAGATCCAGCATGTGGCGCTGGTGCTCTTGATTCCGGCTCTGCCGATCAGCATCGCGATCGCCATGCTGAAATACCGGCTTTACGACATCGACCTGGTCATCAACAAGTCCCTGGTCTTTGGTTCCCTCGCCGTTTTCCTCACAGGTGTCTACGTCGGCATCGTGGTCGGGATCGGAACGTTGGTCGGCAGCGCGGGCAGATCCAACCTGGCACTCTCGATTGTCGCCACCGCGATTGTGGCGGTCGCGTTCCAGCCGGTGCGGGAGCGCGTACAGCGGATCGCCAGCCGGCTCGTCTACGGCAAGCGTGCAACTCCGTATGAAGTCATGGCCGATTTCTCCGAGCGGATGGCAGGCGCCCTTTCGGCCGATGAGGTGCTGCCCAGGATGGCGGAGGCGGCGGCACGTGGCGTCGGAGCGAAAGCCGCCCGGATCCGCCTCGACCTTCCAAACGGACCGGAGCGCGTCGTGTCCTGGCCGGTCGGCGTGGAGGCCGACCGCTTCGACCGCGTCCTACCGGTTACGTACCGCGGCGATGCGATGGGCGAAATTGCCGTGGCCAAAGGAGCGGGCGAACCGATCACACCGGCCGAGGACAAGCTGCTGACCGACCTCGCAGCCCAGGCCGGCCTGGTGATGCACAATGTGCGGCTGACCGTTGAGCTCCAGAGGCGCCTCGCCGAAATCTCATCGCAAGCCGTTCAGCTGCGGGTCTCCCGCCAGCGCATCGTTGCGGCGCAAGACGAAGAGCGTCGGCGCCTCGAGGAGACGATCCGGCGCGGTTGTGAAGCGCAGCTCATCCGCATCAGGGAGGCCTTGACCTCCGCGGAAAAGGGATTGGCCACCGACCCAGGATCGGCCATGCTAACGCTGGAGCACCTGACCGGGCAGGCGACCGCGGTCCTCGAGGAGTTGCGTGAGCTCGCCCGCGGAATCTACCCGCCAGTCCTGGAGGATCAGGGACTGGCCGCTGCGCTCCGGACGCAGCTCAGCCGAGTGAGCCCCGCCGTCGGAATTAACAGCGACGAGCTCGGCCGTTATCCGTCCGAGATCGAGGCGGCCATCTACTTCTGCTGTGTTGAGGCGCTACAGGGTGTTACCGGCCCCGCCGCCGTCCGCCTTGTCCGGCGAAGTGTTGGCGTCGACTTTTCGATAAGCGGCTGCGGCCCTTTGGACGGTCGGCTGCAACGGATGGAGGACCGCGTTGAGGCCCTCGGCGGCTCCGTGCGATTCGACGGCACCACGCTGGGCGGTTCGATACCGCTCGGCCTCTAACTTACTTTCTTGGCGCTTTCCCAGGCGGCGGAGAGCCGGTCGGGCTCGAATTTTGACTTCGAAATGTAGGTGGCGGCACCACACTCGGCGGCACGCGGCGCGTACTCGGCCTCTTCATAGGTGGAGAGCAGCAGCACGACGACGGTGCCGTTCGAGTTCTTGAGGATCTGCCGGGTCGCCTCGAGGCCGTTGATGCCGGGCAGGTTGACGTCCATGAGCACCAGGTCGGGGTGCAATTTCTGGCTCGCTTCGACCGAAGCCTCGCCGGTTTCGGACTCGGCGATCACCTCGAAGCCGTCGGTCGCTTCCACGACCGCCCGCGCCGCCTGGCGGAACGGCGCCTGGTCGTCGACGATCAGCACTCTTACTGCCATGTCTCCAGATACAGAATGACAGATCTCCGGGGGCGAAAAAATGGTGCCAGCACTACCTCGTGAAGCCCTATTCTGATGCCGTGCCGATCCGGGTCGTGCTCGCGGAGGACAACTACCTGGTCCGCGAGGGCGTTCGGCAACTGATCGACGCCCAACCGGAGCTCCAGGTGGTCGCGGTGTGCACAGACTTCGACTCCCTGTTAGCCGCCGTCGAGGAGCACAAGCCGGACGTCGTGCTGACTGACATTCGGATGCCGCCGACCGGCACCGACGAGGGCATCCGGGCTGCCGAGCGCCTGCGCGAGTCGCATCCTCGGATCGGCGTGGTCATCTTGAGCCAGTTCAGCGAGCCGGATTATGCCCTGGCGCTGTTGCAGAAGGGCGCCGCCGGCCGGGCATACCTATTAAAAGAGCGCGTCTCCGACATCGAGCAGCTGGTCACCGCCATCCGTGAAGTGGCGAACGGCGGCTCCGTCATCGATCCTAAGGTGATCGAGGGTCTGGTGGCGGCGAAGGTCCGTAAGCCCCAATCGCCGCTCGCCGATCTCACCCCGCGGGAGAACGAGGTCCTCGCGCTCATGGCGCAGGGAAAGAACAACGCCGCGATCGCGGCCAAGCTCTTCCTCACCGAGCGCGCCGTCGAGAAGCACATCAACTCGATCTTTTCCAAGCTCAGCCTGGCCGAGGAGAAGGACACGCACCGTCGCGTGCGAGCCGCGTTGCTCTACCTGTCCGAATCGAAGGCGTAGACATGCCGGCACCATCCGCCCGCAGCCGGGTCTGCAACGTCCTGGTCATCGGTACGGGCGCCGCCGGACTGCGCGCGGCGATCGCCGCGACCGAGGCGGGAAGCCAGGTGCTGGTGGTTGGAAAGCGGGACCGCCTCGATGCCCATACCGTTCTGGCGGCGGGCGGCATCAATGCGGTGCTGGGCACACGCGATCCGCAGGACTCATGGGAGCAACACTTCGCCGACACGTTTCGCGAAGGCTACTTCCTCGGCCATCCCCGGGTGGTCGAGATCATGGCCCGCGAGGCGCCGGACGCGGTGCGTGAGCTCGCCGATTGGGGCTGCCAGTTCGCGCGGCTCCCCGATGGCCGGCTCGATCAGCGCTTTTTCGGCGCACACAAATATCGGCGCACCTGTTACGCCGGGGACTACACCGGTCGCGCCGTCCTCTACACCCTGGCGAACCGAGCTCAGCAGCTCAGCATTCCGGTGATCGAGGATCAATACATCTCGCGTCTTCTCGTCGCAGACGGCGTGTGTTTCGGCGCGTATGGTTTCGACCTCGTGTCGGGGGAACGGACGGTTTTCGAGGCGGACGCGGTGGTGCTCGCCGCTGGCGGCCACACTCGGCTGTGGCGACGCAGTTCCTCCCGACGGGACGAAAACTATGGCGAGGGAATGTTCCTGGCGCTCGAGGCGGGCTGCCGGCTGATGGATATGGAGCTCGTGCAGTTCCATCCGACCGGGATGGTGATGCCGGAAGAGGTTGCGGGAACCCTGGTCACCGAGGCCGTCCGCGGCGAGGGCGGGCATCTCTACAACCGCGACCACGAGCGGTTCATGAAACGCTACGACCCCGAGCGCATGGAGCTGAGCGCCCGCGATCGCGTCGCACTCGCCATCTACACCGAGATCATGGAGGGCCGCGGCGGCCCGAACGGCGGCGTCTTTCTGGACATCTCGCATCTTCCGAAGGACGTGATCCTCGAGAAGCTGCCCAGGATGTATCGCCAGTTCATCGAGTACCAGATGCTGGACATCTCGAAGCAACCGATGGAAGTCGCACCGACGGCGCACTACTCGATGGGCGGCATCGTCGTCGATCCGGACACGCACGTCACGGACGTCATTGGCCTCTTCGCCGCTGGGGAATGCACCTCCGGGTTGCACGGGGCCAACCGCCTCGGAGGCAATTCCCTTGCAGAGACGGTCATCTTTGGCCGTCGGGCCGGAGCCGCCGCCGCCGCGCATTCGCAGGAATCCGAAGTCCAACGTCGCTCCAAGAAGGCGGTGCAGCAAGCAGAAGACGATGTGAAGAGTCTGATCAAACCGGGCAGCGAGTTGGCCCGACCCCTGCAGCGGGCGCTTCGCGATCTGATGTGGGAGCACTGTGGGGTCGTTCGCGATGAGGCAAAGATGCGGGAGGGGCTTGGAAAACTCGGCGATCTGGCGCAGGCCGCGGAGAGCGTCGACATTCGCCCCGGGCAAGAAGGGTGGGTCGAGCTCGAGCATGTGCTCGATCTGCGGGCGGGGTTGCGTACGGCGGAGGCGACGCTTCGCTGCGCGCTCGAGCGCCGCGAGAGCCGTGGAGCCCACACCCGATCCGATTTCCCGGCGCTCGATCCGAGCCTGGAGCGCAACTTCTACACCCGCGCGGAGGGCGCAGACAGGCCCTTAACGGTCTCGAGCGAGCCAGTTCCGGCAATTCCAGCAGCTCTGAAGCGGATGCTCACCGACGAGGAAATGGAGGTCGCCGGAAGGCTGCTCGAATAGCGCTCGCATTCCCCTCCCCCGCTTGCGGGGGAGGTCAGGGTGGGGGCTGCCACCCCCAGCGGCTCGTGTTTCCACCATGGACCGTCGTCGCCTCAGCCTCTACGCTTATGGTGCTAACGAACGCATCGCGAGAGGAGGTTGGCCATGCGCTATGAATCGTCGACAACCTCGGTTTCCTGGATCCCCTCCGAGGCGATTCCAGGAATGATGCGACTGCCGTTCGACCTGGGTCCTGTGCACTACGACGACCCACCGAGCGACCAGCTGACCGACATCGAGGCGTTGTCTCGCTCCGGCGCCGTCCGCTTTATCAACCAGCTGCGCGCCTGGGTCGAGGTCGAGAACGGCTGGATCGTCCGACACGGCCATTCAGGCCGGGGCTGGATCGGCAAGACCAAGCTGGGATTCGGCTCGCGCAAGATCCTCTTCTCCGCGATCGGCATGCGCGACCTCCAATCGGAGCCTGAGGTCGGCAAATTGTCCGTTCGTTTTGTCCAAACGAGTGGCGGACGCGTCGCGATGCCGCTCCCTCGAAAGCTGAACCGTCCACCGTTCGTTCAGGTTGTGCCCCCGCTCGTCTGGACCACCCTGGCGCTCACCATCAACGCGGATGGCTCATCGCAGGCCGAGGTTGTCGGCGCCAGTCCCTTCCCCAGGCATTGGATCTACGACGATTCCTTGCGACTTGCCAACAAAGTTGCGGTCACCGATTTCAAGAGTTGGTCCGGTGACATCTTCGGCGAGCGCACCCCATGGGGCGCGGAGGATTCGCCTGCCTTTGTCACCGAGGTCGAGACTGCGCTCGAGCGCGAGCTGTCCCAGACGATCATGCGCGGCGGCACCAAACCCACGATCCGGAAGCTGAAGAGTGGCGAGGCTCTGGTCGAGCAGGGCCAGGCCGGCGACGAGCTGTTTCTCTTGCTCGACGGCGTCCTCTCGGTGAACGTCGACGGAAAAGCCCTGGCCGAGGTTGGACCGGGCGCCATCCTCGGGGAGCGCGCCTTGCTCGAGGGCGGAACGCGGACCGCGACCCTGCGCGCGCTTACGCCAGCTCGTGTCGCCGTCGCCAGCGCCGAACAGATTTCGCCCGAAGCCCTCGCCGAGCTGGCCACCGGCCACCGCCGCGAGGAGAACTAACTACCCCTGGTGTTTCCCTCCCCCGTTTACGGGGGAGGGAACGGGTGGGGGCATGGTCCTCAACGGAATCGTTCCCTTGACGGTTGTCCCACGACCGGGCGAGGAGTCGACTCGGAGCGCCCCGCCGACGGCACCAACCCGATCCATCATGTTCGTCATGCCGGCGCCGCGCCCCTGCGACGTGGGCTCAAAGCCGGCCCCCGTATCGTGGACTTCAAACACCAGCGTGTCATTTTCCTGCTGGATGCGCACGGTCGCGCTCGCGCCATCGCCGGCATATTTGCCGGCATTCTGTAGGGCCTCGAGGCAGCAGAAGTAAACGGCGGCTTCCAATTCGGGTAAGTACCGCCCGATCCCGTCGGCGTGCACCTGCGTCGGGATGACCGCCCGGCGCGACGCAGCGACCATGGCGGCGCCGAGCCCCTCGCTCGCGAGCAACGGTGGGTAGATGCCGTGGGCAAGCGTACGCAACTCATCGAGCGCCTTCGATATCTCCTGCCCGAGTTCTTCGAGCAGCCGCGCCGCGCGCGCCGGATCACGCTCACTCATCTGGCGCGCCAGCCGCGCCTTGACCGAGATGGCGACGAGATACTGCTGCACGCCGTCGTGGATATCGCGCTCGATCCGTCGACGCTCGGCGTCGGCGGCCGCCACGATGCGGGCGCGGGAGGCCTCCAGCGCCTCGGCGTGCTGGCGCAGATCCTCGAGCGACGCCTCGAGCGCCGAGTCCAGGCGGGCGTTGTTGATCGCCACCCCGACCTCGCGGGCCAGTTCCTTGAGCGTGGCGTCGGCCTCGGCGGGGAGCGCCGGCGCGCCCGACTTGCGCTCCGCGACGATCAGCCCCAGCAGGTGACCGGTGTGACTCACCGGCGCGATGCGGATCGTTGCCCCATTTCGCTCGGCGAGCACCGCTGGCAGCCACACCTTGGCCCAGGCGATGCCGGACACCGGCGCGTGCGCGACGATCGATTCCTCGGACGTCGTCAACGGGAACCGCGCCGGTCCGCGCTCCGGATCGGAGATGATGCGTTCGAGCGCGCCCCCTGACGCGGTCCAGACCTCGGCGGCGTCCAGGCCGAGGTTGCGGCGCAGGGACTCGGTCATATCGCGAAGGACTTCGTTCAGCGGGATCGTGCGGTCGAGCCGGCTGGCGAAACTGCTGCGCACAAAGCCAATGGCTTTGAGACTGGCGGCGTCGCGACGCCGCCCGTACATCGCGGCGATAACGCCGTAAAGAATCGCCGCCGCGACCAGGACCAGCAGCAAGCCGATCAGCAGCCAGGTCCCGATGTCCAGCGTGGGCATCGCCGCTATTCCGTGAAGCGCAATGCCTGCGCCGGTGGAAGGCGTGAGGCAAGCCAGGCGGGGATGGCGGTGACAACGATCAAGGCGCCGTAGATCAGGAGGAGCAGGAACAGCACACTCATCCAGTTGACGACGAATCCGACCCTGGAGGACACCAGCGCATCAAGACCCCCGGCGCTCCAGAACCCACCTGTCACGAATCCGATGATGACCCCGATACTGACCGTCAACCCGTTCTCGATAAACTGCCCCGCCACCACATCCCGCGCGCGATAGCCCAGCGCGCGGAGCAGGCCGATGGCATACCGGCGCTCGATGACGGCGCGCAGCGAGAGGATGCCGAGCGTCAGCACGGCGGTAATCAATCCAAGACTGAGAAAGAGCTGGAGCACGAACCTGATGGCGTTCACCGCCTGCACCGGCACGGCGAACAGCTGGCGCGTCGCAATAGCTTGGACCCCAGCGGTAAACAATGATTGTTGGATCGCCTGCGCTACCCGGACCGGATCTGTGCCGGGCGTGAGCTTGAGGAGAAGCGTCGTGCCGTTTGACTGGCCGGCGAGTCGTTGCAGAGCCGCTGGAGAGGCGATCATCCCGTCGAGCAGACTGGCCGGTGCCAGCACCGGGGCCGTAAGCGCTATCGTTCGAAATTGCACCGATCCGCTTGGCCCGGTCAGCGTGAGATAGGGACCGTAGTTTGTGCTAGTCACAATGAGATCCGGGTCGCGGGCGACCGCTTGCCAGACGCTCGCATCGGTCGGGTAAGGCCCGAATCGCTGCCTAATCGGGACCGGCGGGTGCGCAATGAAATCGGGCGTGACTGTGTAGAACCTTATCGTGGCGTCGGCGGTGTTTCCGAACACCGAAGAAAGCGGCCCCACGTACGTTAGCGAGGGGATGGCGAGTTCGTGACTGACCATCGGGATGATCGCGGGGGGGAGTGTGATGTCCCTGGCCCCTGCCGAAGACACCTGGACGTCGTAAGCGGGCGCGTTGCTCAGGTACACGGCGGATCCGCTTAGAACCGTCGCCTCGGTCAGGATGTACGTGACCAGCAGACTGAAACCGACGATCGTCAAGCCAGTCCTCACCGGCCGGCGAGTCAGATACGCCAGCGGAGGCCGGACGATCGCCACGGCCCGAGTGGTTCGCCCGCTCAAGAGTCCGAGCGCCCGGTCGAGTGCCCGTAGATTGGCGATGACTACCAGGGAAACCCCGACGACGGAGGTCAGCGGCGCGAACAGGTTCGTCTCGTTGCTGGTCGTCGTCCAGAAAAGCGACCAGGCGACCAGAGCAACTCCCGTAAAGGTGGTGAGCAGCTCTCGCTCGAGCAGGTTTGCGATCGCCCGCACCGCCACGAGAATCAGCGCGATGCCGCCAAAGAGTCGGAGCGATGCGTTTCCCGACAGTACGGCCGCGCCGCCGATCAGGCCGAGTGCACCGTACCCGGCGACGGACCGCCAGCGCCAGCGCAGCGCCACCGGCAATTCGGGAAGGTTGCGAATGGCCGCCACGATCGTCATGCGAGACGTGTGCACGGCCGCGCCCACCACAGTGAGGAGCATCAGGAGCGCGCCGAGAGCAATCCCGAACGATATCGTGCTCAGCTTGACCGGAAGTTGAAACACGAGGTCTGCGCCGGCCGGTGGCTGCATCGTCCCCGGACCCAGCAGCGAAAAACGGGCAAACTGGCTGCCGATGAGCAGAGCCACAAAAATTCCCGGTGCAACGCTTGCGATGGCGCCGGCCAGGCAATAGATCGCACCCTCGAGGGCGGCCGTCTGGATCAGGCCTTGCCGCGTGAGACCCATCGCGCGGAGGACGCCCAGCCGGGAGCGACGTTCAGCCGCCAGGGCGATCGCAAGGTTGATCGCGAGCAGCAATCCTGTGATAACCGCGAGCAGGCTCAGCCCAATCCAGATGCTGCGATCGACCACGCCTTGCGTTGCGCTCGCATCGAGGTCCGCCGCTTTGACGGCGCGCACCTGATACGGCCTACCGGGACCCAGCGCCGCACCGACCAAGGGAACGATCGCGCGCGATTCGTCGAGCTCGCGCTGGCCGTCTCCCCTTGCCGAGATCCGAACGACGTTGACCATGTTGGTTCCGGTTAACGTCTGCATGCCGTCAAGCGTCATGAACACGGTCGGGACCAACCCATAGGTTCCCGGCCCTTGAGCCGCCGCGATCCCCTCCACGCGAAGCTGGGCCATGTGGTCCGTGCCATCGGTACTCACCGAGATATTGAGATGGTCTCCCGCTTGCGCGTGAAGGTCATCCGCCAGCTTCTGCGAGAGCAGGACCTGGGTGCTGCCGAGCGCATCGCCAAACGTGTGGCCGCCGTCGTAGAGAACGAAGGCCCCGAAGGGCGGCTGCGACGCCGGCTCGAACGCAACTAGCCGCACGGCGGATCTGGCCAGCCGCTGGTCCAGGTCACCAACCGCCCCCGTCAGCTCAACGCCGGGCTGGACTCCTACGACATGGGATCTGAGCTGCGGGTCCTGGCGCAGTTGATCAGCAACGCTAGGGGGAAAGAGCCCGCCGCCGGCCGTGACGAGAACGTCAACGCGCCCCCAGTTGCGCAGGACGTTGCTCGTCAACCATTCGTCGAACATGTCTCCGACCGCCAGCGCCCCGATGATCGAGCTGCTTGCCACCATCAAGCCGACGACCACGAGGATCGACTGGCCCGGACGGCGCGTCACTTCGCGAACTGCAATCCGCAGCAGCAGACGGCGGCGTAGGGCGATAATCCCCAGCGCGCCGAAGACCAACAGGAATAGTCCGCCGATGATCACCAACGGCGGGTTACTGGTAAAAAGTCGGCCCAGCGCCGACGGCATCAGTCGCTCACTCCTGCAACCGCAGCGCCTGGGCCGGCGGCGTCCGGGCCGCCGCCAGCGCCGGACCCACAGTGGCCAGCAGGACCGCCGCGTACATCAGCGCCAGGGTGCCGACCAGGCTGACGATGTCGAAGCCGAAGGGCGTTGCGGCAATCGTCCCGTTCAGATAGAGGTAACCGATGGCAAGACCTGTGGCGGTGCCAACCACAACCCCGCAGGTCGTCGTCAGCGTGGCTTCGGTCACGACGCCGGCGATCACCTCGCCACGCCGATACCCCAGCGCTCGCAGGACACCGATGGAACGCCGTCGCTGCACCACCGCTCTCAACGCGAGGATGGCGAGGGAAAGAATACCAATCACCATGCCCATCCGCATGAAGAGGACGGGGACCGACGCAAAGAGTCCAAAGGCGACATCTCGCTGCCTGAGAAGGTCGGAGATGGCGGTAACCTCGGCGCCTTCCGGTAGAAGCGCCTGATGAATCTGCGCGGCCAGGGCATGCGGGTCCACACCCGGCTTCGCTTTGACGAGGACCGTGGTGCCGAGCGGAAGATAACTGAACGGCGCGAGAGCCTGCGGCGAGCCGATGATGCCGTCGAGGATCGGGTCGCCGACGTCGGCCGCCACCGACCTGGTCACCAATCCTTCCGGAGCGACGAAGGTGAGCCGGACGTCGGTGTTGAATCGTGTCCAGAACACCCAGCCCGGATCGTTTTGCACGCTGCGCCATGCCGCCGCATCATTCGGAAACTGTGGCAAGCGATTGGTCATGTCGCTCCCCATCGGCGGAGTGCGCACCAGTTCCGGCGTCAGCTCGTACAGGGAGAAGCGCTCCTGGTGCGAGAGTGCCGGCGCCCCCACTGGCGAGCTGACCTGCACCGCACCCAGGTACGAACGCGTCGGAATGGACAGCGAGCTCGCCACCTGGCCTTGCAGGGCCGTGGGTAGAGACATCGCTTGCTGGGTCCGCATAAACACGCTGATGTCGTACGGGGCGCGGGCGTCCGACTGCCGAGTCTGATTCGCGAAGTCGCTGATCAGGATGTTGTAGAGCACGATCACCGACAGCAACGTGGCCAGCGTGCCCACTGTGAAGCTGGCTCGCAACGGCCGGCGAATCAAGTACGCGAGCGCCAGCCGTAGTGTCGCGCGAAGCCGCCCTGATGCGGCTCCAGCCACCGAGGCAGCTCTCTCGAGAAGGCGCACGTTGCTGACGATGGCCAGCGCCAGGCCGAGAGCCGTTACGGGAATGGCAATGAACAGGTCGATGCCTCCCGACTGCGACGTGGAGGTCGCGAAGGAAACGGTCAAGCTGAGCAAAGCCCAGGCGACCAAGGCTAGACCGGTGGCGGTCAGGCGAGCGCGGTCCGGGATACGGCCGCGCATCGAGATAGCCGCGAATGCGATGAGCCCGGTGCCGCCGAGAAGTCGCAACGGCCCGCCTGGGAGCGGTGGGAATGGATTGAGCAATGCGGCTAGCGAGCCGATCGCAAGCACAAAGGAACGCAGGCGTGCCGACAGCGCGCTGCGGTCGACGTTCGTTGGATCCGGAAGATCGCGGATCGCGGCCGCGATCGTCATGTTGGAGCGGAGAACGGCGGCGAGAACCACGGCCCCGAGTGTGGCCACGGCTCCTGCTGCGATCGCCAGCGCCAGCGCGCTCGGTCTAACTGACAACTGCACCGGCAGGTCGCGGCCGAGTCCGATGCCACCTCCGGCTCCCACGCCGCCGGTTCCCCGTACCGTGCTCGCGACCAGCGCCCAGCTGACCAGGAGCCCGGGCGCGATTCCAAGCACGGCAGCCACCAGGCTGTACAGAGCACCCTCCGTGCAGAGCGCCGCTATCAAGCCGAGCCGGGAGAGGCCAAGCGCTCGGAGGACGGCGAGGCGCGGGCGGCGCTCCTCGACCAGCGTAGCCATCAGGTTCGCGACGAGTACCAGACCAGCGAGCAGCACGATGATGCTCAAAATGCTGGTGAAACCGCCGGTCGCATTGCCCGGATCCTGCTCCTGGCGCGCGGCAGTGATGTCATCCGCCTTGCCTTCTCGGACCCGGAGCTGGGATGCATCGGGCAACGCCGTCAGGGCAGCGGCCACGGATGGAACGAGCCGGTGGCCGGCGTCCAGCTCCGCCTGGCCGTCGCCGGGGGCGGCAATGCGAACGATGTTGACCTGATGCGTTCCGGTGAGGGCCGCCATCGCCTGGAGCGGCGCGAAGACGGCCGGACGCAGGCCATACGAACCGGGCCCCACGGGTGCGAGAATGCCCGCCACCACAACGTCGCCGGTCTTGGCGTCGCCATCCTGCTTCCCGATCGAGACGCGAAGGTGGTCGCCAACTTTTGCGCCCATCCCTGTGGCGAGGGACTGCCCGATGAAGACCTGTCCTGCGCCGAGCGTTTCACCAGAGCTCTGTTTCCCATCAAGGAGGCGAAACACGCCGAAGGGGGCCTGGGTCGTCGGGTCGAACCCGATCAGGCGAACGAATGCGTTGCTCGACCCGCGATCGAGGTCCGCCACCGATCCGACGAGCTCGACGCCGGCCTGAACGCCGGCCGCCGCATGCCGCACTGGCGGATCGTTCGCCAGCGCTTGCGCGACCGCCGGGTCGAAGTAGCCATTATCGGGCGCGCTTACGGTCAGGTCGACCCGGCCCCAGGCCTGAGACATCCCGGCCGTCAGCGAGTCGTCGGTCGAATCCTGGATCACGTGGGAGACGAGGAGGGCACCCGACCCGATCATCAGACCCGCCACCACCAGGGCCGATTGCCAGGGCCGTCGGGTGGCTTCACGAATCGCAATACGCGCATAGAGGAGACGGCGAAGCGCGATCAAGAGGAGACTCCCGTACGCGACGACGAACAATCCCCCGAAGAGGAGGAGCCCGTTCATCGGATCAGCTGGTCGGAGCCGTCGACCGGGCTGGCTGTGGCGGCGCCTCGATGCGGCCGTCGCGCATCCGCACCGTCCGTTGCGCCCGGCCGGCAACCGCCGGATTGTGCGTCACCAGCACCATCGTCTGTCCCTCTTTGTTAAGGCGCACCAACAGCTCCACGACGACTTCTGTTCCCTCCGTATCGAGGTTGCCGGTGGGCTCATCGGCCCAGACAATGGCCGGCTGGTGCACCAGCGCCCGGGCGACCGCAACACGCTGCTGCTCGCCGCCGGAGAGCATGTCGGGGCGATGCTTCGCGCGGTCGGCGAGGCCGAGGGTTTCGAGCATGGCCATCGCCTGGTCACGCGCCGGGCGTTGCCGGTGCCCGAGCAGGAGGAGCGGAATCTCCACGTTCTCGACCGCGGTCAACACCGGCAGCAGGTTGAAGGCCTGAAAGACGAAGCCCATGTGGCGGGCGCGGTATCCGGTTCGCGCATTGTCGGAAAGCTTTTCCATGTCCGCGCCGTCGACGAGGATCTGGCCGCCGTCGATCCGCTCCAGCCCCGAGAGGCAGTTCAGGAGCGTCGTCTTGCCCGACCCCGACGGCCCGACCACGGCGACCATCTCGCCGCGCCCGACCTCGAAGTCGACGCCGCGCAGGGCCTCAACCTCGGTCCCGCTTCGATATACCTTGCGGACCCGGCGGGCGGTGACGATCGCCTGTTCAGGCGCGGGCGCCGTCAGGACCTCTGGCTCTTCAGTTTCGATCATGATTCCCTCCTCCCCGGTATCGAGAGGGTAGACGGCGCCCGGCGGGTTGTCCATAGCTGGCTGGCTCATTCGTGCAGTCGCAGTCTGGTCCATAAGGCCGGCGCCGTCGCCCGTGCCTGCCCCCGAATTAGGGGGAAGCTAGCCCTACCGGCACGCGCCCCTCGATCGTCGTCCCTCGGCCGGGTACGGTCCTTACGTCGAGCGACCCACCGAGCGCCTCGAGCCGATCGCGCATGTTCTGGAGGCCGGCCCCGTGGGGAACGGTCGCGGAATCGAAGCCTTTCCCATCGTCCTCGACCCGGAAGGCTAGATTGGCGCCGTCCGTCCAGATGCGCACGTTGACGCGGTTAGCCTGCGCGTACTTGACGACGTTCTGCAGGGCTTCAAGACAGCAGAAGTACAGGGCCCCCTCGACCTCGCGCGGTTGCCGCGTGACGCCGTCGAGCTGCAAGTCGACGGGGATCGGGACGCGGCGTAACTGCGACCGGAGCGCCGCCTCCAGACCGTCCGACGCCAGCAGCGGCGGATAGATGCCTCGGGCCAGCTCGCGCACGGTGTTGAGGGCGTCATCGGCGTCCTGCTTCAGTTGTGTAAGCAGGGTGCGGACCTTGGTTTCAGGCTGGGCGGCCGCCTCGGCAAGCCCGAGTTTGATTTTCAGCGCAACCAGGTGCTGCTGCGCTCCGTCGTGCAGGTCGCGCTCGAGCCGGCGGCGCTCTTCATCTTGGGCGGTGACGAGGCGCTGCCGCGATGCCCGCAGGTCGTCGAGCCTTGCGAGAAGTTCCTGGTTCAGGCCGACATTCTTCAGCACCAGGCCAGCCTGACCGGCGAGATCGGTGACCAGCTTCTGCTCGACGGTGTTCATCGTCTCGCCTCGCCTCTTGTCGACCGCAAGAGCGCCCAGCAGCTCCCCCCCGTGGCTCACGGGGACGACTGTGTCACGTTGCATGTCGGGCAGGGTGCCGTTTCGCATCACCAGCGGCGTAGGTGGCTCGGCCGCTTGCGGTGATGACGAGGCGAGCACGAGGCGGTGCCCCGCGCGAACCCAGACCTCCGCTCGCTCCGCACCGGTTCCTTCGCCGAGGATGCGCGCCATCCGCTCGAGGATGTCTTCGTGCGAGTACGTCGCTGAGAGATGCTCGCTGAACTGTGAGAGCGCTTCGTATGGCGTCGCCCGCTTCCCGTACACGAGCCGATTGGCCAGTTGCTGAGCCCGCTGACGCAATGGCTGAAAGGCCAGCGCGATGACGGCGGTCGCGACCAAAGAGAGCAAGAACCGCTGGTTGCTGCCGATCATCGCCCCGATGCCAACGACCAGCAGGACGTAGACCGCGGTAATGACGGCGGCGAGTCCTCCGTAGACCAACGCCTTGTTGATGATCAGGTCGATGTCGTAGAGGCGATAGCGCAACACACCAATGCCGATCGCGATCGGAAGGGATGCCGCGGCGAGCGGGATGAGCGGGGATTTCTGCAGAGCCGGTATGACGAGTTGGATGACGATCACGCTGAGGAGCAGCACGACGCCGACGAGCAGCCACTTGATCTGCTGGCGTTCTTGTTCGCCGCCGCGCCGGTAGCGCACGAAGAGCGACGAAACTCCGAGCGCGTAGGTCCCCAGCAGAAGGATGCCGAATGGAGCCCCGTTGAGCGCATTGTTGATCCCGGCCATCGCCGGGACCCCAACCGGGTTGCGCAACGGCGCGGTGGCCGAGGGATCGAGCGAGCCGGCAATCACCAGGATGATCGGAATCGCACCCAATCCGATGACGAGCCACCATCGTCGGCTGAGCAACCGGCCGTCCGGGAACCAAAGGGGAAGAAGGATCAGCAGTTGCGCGAAGACAAACATCCACACAAGCTGACTGAGCCAGTAAACCCACTCGGCGCCGGGCAAGCCGGGGTGAACATAAACGGCGGCGCCCGCATAGAGCTTTGGTAGGTCCAGGAAGGTCGCCGTAAAGCCGATGGCGAGCAACAACCATCCGATCCGGTTGGCTGGGCGTCGCCAGGCAATGAGGGTGCCCACGCTGCTCATCGCAAGGATCGCCGCAAACCCCGCAACCGACGAACTGTTCGGTCGAAATGCGTCTGGCACTGTGTGCCAGTCGACCGCGAATGTGAGGAAAACCTGGCACGCTAAGAGACCAAGTACCAGGAGCCACAGCCCGGCCGCGACGAAAGACGATCGCCCAAGAGGTGCGGCTCGATCGATCATCAGCTAAGCCGGCGTCAGCGCGGCAATCCGGTACGCCTGGACCGGCGTATGCCGCCCTTTGACCTGGGCCAACGGCAGCGCATCGGCTTTGACCGAGCCATCCAGTGCGCGATACGTGGCATCGCTCAGCACCGTTTCGCCGCCCCTCGCGAACTGTTGGAGACGCTGGCAGAGATTGACGCTGTCGCCGACGACGGAGTACTCGAGGCGCTCCTCAGACCCGAGCAGGGCCGCGGCAACCTGGCCGGTGGACAGGCCGATCCCGAGGTGAAACGCCGGCAGCCGCTCGCCGGCCCAGCGGGTATTGACCTCCGCTTGCGCCTCGTGCATCGCGTGCGCGGCGGCGAGCGCCCGCTGTGCGTGATCCTGCTCCGGGAGCGGGGCGCCGAACACCGCCATCACCGAATCGCCGACGAACTGCATCACCGTGCCGCCCTGCTTAAGGATTGCGCGATTCATCTCGGCCCGGTGCTCATTGAGCTGGTGCGCGAGGACGGTAGGGTCGGCGTCTTCAGCGATCGTCGTGTAGCCGCGAATGTCCGACATCAGGACCGTGACCGTCAGGGTTTCGGTTCCACCGATGTTGCGACCCTCACGCCGAAGTTTCTCGGCGATTCCAGTTGGGAGGAGGCGGCTCAGACTCTCACCCTGCTCTTCGCGATCCACGATCGCCTGGTGAAGTAGCTTCAGGCGACGCAGCGCTCCGGTCGCTCCGCTGCTCGCCGCCTGCGCCAGCTTGAGAAATAGCTTCTGAATGGCGTCATCGACGGCGGCAGGCGTCGTCCCCTGCGCGACGGCAATCGCTTTCATCGGACGCCCTTCGGCGACCAACTGCAAGAGCTCCTCCTCGTCAGAAGTCAGGTCGGTTCCCTGGCTGGCGGGACGGACCAGCGCCTCGACGATGCGTGGGTCGAGCATCGATCCCCCGGTCGTCACGGCGCGGATCGCGCGGAACAGCTGGTCCCCTTCCGCCACGCGGTCTTTCAAAAGGTAGGCGTAACCGGCGGCGCCCTCGCTCAGCAACGCGATCGCGTAGTCGGGCTCGTCGTATTGCGACAGCACGACGATTCCGGTCCCTGGGTGGCGCTTGCGCACCTGCTTGGCCGCCTCGATACCCTCGCGTTGAAATGTTGGGGGCATTCGAATATCCGTGACCACCACCTGCGGCGCGGCTTGCTCGGCGCCGGTGACGAGCCCCTCATAGTCGCCGGCAACCCCCACGACTTCCATGTCTCCCGCGCTTCCGATCAGCGCCCGAACGCCTTCGCGGACGATCAGGTTGTCATCGGCAAGAAACACGGTGATCTTGGTTCCCGGCATGCCCCCTATTTGAGCCTGATGGGCGCGATTGGTCAAGGGAGGCAGCTACGAGGTTCACCTTCGTGTATACCGCCTCGAAGCTAGCGGGGCCGCAACCCGTAGACTCCCCTTCGGTGCGATTGTTCGTTTGCGGTGTGCGAGGTTCGACCCCGTCGCCGGGGCAGGAGTTCGTGCGATACGGTGGTAACACCTCGTGTCTGGCGCTCGCTCATACAGGGCAGGGGCCGAGCCTGGTGCTCGACGCGGGGACCGGGCTGCAGCGGCTGAGCACGCAGCTGAACGGTGAGCCATTCAAGGGGTCGATCCTGCTGAGTCATCTGCACTGGGATCACACCCACGGAATCCCGTTCTTCGGCGCGGGCGACCGCCAGGGTGCCGAGATCACGCTGATGATGCCGGCGCAAGGTGATCCGGTCAACGTCTTGGCCCGGGTCATGTCGCCACCCCACTTCCCCATCAAGCCAGCCGAGCTTCGCGGCAAGTGGCGTTTCCTGGGAATCCAGGAAGGGCCTCGATCGGTCGAGGGGTTCGACGTCGTTGCGCGCGAGATTCCGCACAAGGGCGGCCTGACCTACGGGTATCGCGTGACCGGTGACGGTGTGACGATCGCCTACCTCTCCGACCACAGTCCGATCGCGTTCGGCCCGGGACCGGCCGGTTTCGGCGCCTATCACCCCGCCGCGATCGCACTGGCGCGAGGCGCGGACCTGCTCATCCATGACGCACAGCTGACTGGCCCCGAATTCCCGGCCTTCGCCCCCTGGGGCCACTCGGCGGTCGAGTACGCCGTCGGTCTTGCCGAAGCGGCCGGCGTTAAGCGGCTTCTGCTGTTTCACCACGATCCGGCGCGGACCGACGACCAGATCGATGCGATTGTTGCGCCGTATCGCGGCAATGCCATCCCGGTCGAAGCCGCGGCCGAGGGCACCGTCATCGACGTTGGCTGATAGCCAACTAGACGCGGTCGTCGTCGGCTCGGGCCCTAACGGTTTGGCAGCAGCCATCGTCCTCGCCGGCACCGGCAAGTCGGTCCGGGTGCTCGAAGCCGAATCAACGATCGGCGGTGGAGCGCGATCGGACGCGCTGACGCTGCCCGGATATATCCACGACGTCTGCTCATCGGTCCTGCCGCTGGCGCACGCGTCGCCTTTTTTCCGCACGCTGCCCCTCGCCGACTACGGGCTGAGGTACGACCAGCCGGCGATCCCCCTCGCCCACCCGCTCGATGACGGATCGGCCGGCGTACTCCACCGCTCGCTCGACGAAACGGCGATCGGCTTGGGACGAGACGGCGCGGCCTATCGCCGGTTGATGGGGCCGATCGTTCGGAATCTGGACCTGCTGGTCGATCAGTTCCTCGGTCCCCTCCGTCCATCCGCCCATCTGGTGACGCTGGCGCGCTTCGGTATCCCGGCCCTACGCTCGGCGGGTGCCCTGGCTGCCGGCCGCTTCCGGACCGCGCAAGCACGCGCCATGTTCACCGGGCTCGGTGCGCACTCGATGCTGTCGCTCCGCCGGCCGGCGACCGCCGCCTTCGGGCTCGTGCTCGGCGCCTCAGCCCATGCCTATGGGTGGCCCTTTGCCCACGGCGGTTCGCAGCGCCTTTCCGATGCACTCGCGGCGCTGTTGCGCGCCCGAGGTGGAACGATCGCGACCGATCGCCGGGTGACGAGTATGGACCAGGTGGCGGAGGGTCGGGTCGTGCTTTTCGACCTGACGCCGCGCCAGGTCGTGGCGATCGCGCGCGGCCAGTGGTCGGACGGATTCAGCCGACAGCTGGAGCGCTTTCGCTACGGGCCCGGCGTCTTCAAGGTCGACTGGGCGCTCGACGGTCCGATTCCCTGGCGCGCCACTGCCTGCCGCCAGGCTGGCACGGTTCACGTCGGCGGCGCGTTCGACGAGGTGATCGCCGCCGAGGATGCGGTGGCCGCCGGATCGATAGCCGAGCGGCCCTTCGTGATCCTGGCGCAACCCACGGTGGCGGACCCCACCCGGGCGCCTGCCGGCAAGCACGTCGGCTGGGCCTATTGCCACGTGCCGAATGGCTCGACGGTCGACATGCGCGAGCGAATCGAGGCGCAGGTCGAGCGATTCGCCCCGGGCTTCACCTCGCGCATCCTCGCCCGTCACGTCATGACGCCGGCCGACGTCGAGCGCCACGATGCCAACAACGTCGGCGGCGACATCAACGGCGGAACGGCCGACTTGCGGCAACTCTTCATTCGCCCAACCCGGCGGCTCTACGCGACACCGAATCCACAGCTCTACTTCTGCTCGTCCTCTACGCCGCCCACCGGCGGCGTGCATGGCATGTGCGGTTTCTATGCGGCGCGAACGGCGCTTCGCCGCGCGCGTTGGGCGTGACTCGCAAGCGGGTCCTGATCCTTGGCGGCGGCCACGCCGGCGTCCGTTGCGCCCGCGAGCTGATCAAGCAGCGGCGCCCAAGCGACGACGTCGATATCACGATCGTCAGCCGGGAGAACGTCGAAGTCTGGCATGGGCTGATGCCGCAGATCGTCTCCGGCGTCTTGCAAGCCCAGCACGTGCTGATCCCGCTGCGAGAGATCCTGCCGGGCGTCACGATCTATACGCGAGAGATCGAGTCGATCGACCCCCTGGCGCGCCGCGCGGTGCTCAGCCTCGGGGGAGAGAGCGACGAGGTCGGGCTCGAGGCCGACTATATGGTGATCGCCCTCGGCTCCGTGACCGACCTCTCCCGCTTCCCCGGTCTGACCGAACACGCGCTGCAGACCAAGACGATCGGCGACTTCATCCACCTCCGCAACCATCTGATCGAAATGCTCGAGGCGGCGAGCGTGACATCGGACCCCGCGGAGCGACAGCGTCGCCTGACGTTTGTGATTGCCGGCACGGGCTATGCCGGGGTCGAAATCGCGTCCGAAGCGAACGAGTTCCTGCGCGCCTCCCTCCGTTCCTATCCGATGATCTCGCCAACCGAGCTGCACGTGATCACCGTCGACATCCTGACCCGTGTGCTGCCAACCTTCAACGATCGGCTCGCGCAGCGCGTACTCGACCGGATGAGGAAACGCGGTATCGAAGTCCGGCTTGGTGTCGGCATCAAGGAAGCCACGGCCGGCGCGCTCGTGCTCGCCGACGGCTCACGGATCGAGACCCGCAGCATCATCGCGACCGTCGGCATCGGCACCAATCCCCTGGTGCGGACGCTGCCGCTGGAGCTGCAAAGGGGACGCATCCCCTGCGATCCGTTCTGCCGGGTCCCGGGCTGGCCGGGGGTCTATGCCACGGGCGATAACGCGGCGGTTCCCGATCCCGCCAGCAGCCAGCCATTTGGCGCGATGGTGATGGTGGCCTTCGGCGAAGGCCGGCAGGCGGCGCGCAACATCCTCGCTGATATCCGCGGCGAGCCCCCGACGCCCTGTCAGCCGACGCGCTTCGGTGAGGTGGCGCTGCTCAGCCGCCGCTATGGAGTCGCCCAGGTTCGAGGTGTGGCCCTTCACGGCTGGCTCGCTTCGCTGGTCTCCCGGGGCCTGTTTCTTTCCTTCATGCCCACCTGGCGTCGCCGCTTCGGGCTCGCGCTGCACTGGATGGGGAGTGCCGTCATGCCGGACAACCTGACGCCCCTCCCGCTCGGGCGCACCAATACCGTCGTGCCGATGCGCTTTGGCACGGGCGAGACGATCGTGCACGAGGGTGACATCAGCGGGCGCTTTTATGTCATCACCGCCGGCGAGGTCGAGGTCCTGCAACATGTCGGCGGTGAGGAGAAGGTGATCCGGAAGCTGGGTCCGGGTGATCATTTCGGCGAGATCGCCGCAATGAGCAACGGGCGGCGGACGGCGACGGTCCGCACCCTTACCGCCACCAGCGTGCTCAGCCTTGCCCGCGACGATTTCGCCGCGCTGGTCGAACACCTCCCCGCGCTCCACGATGCCCTCGAGGCATACCCGCCGCCTCTCCCTCCCCCGGTCGCGGGGGACGATCGGGGTGCGGGCTAAGGCCCTTTATCGCCTAGCTCAGCCGTTACCAAGCTCTGCAATTAGGCCCTCTGGCCAACTCGGCGCATTGACAGGGGCATGATGGCGACCGCATAAAGAAGTATCGGGAAGCTGCCCAGCGACGCCTGTCCGTACTCGCGTCCTTTTCCCAAGGACTTTGCCGACTGCACCGCCTTCCAGGCGGTGGAGTTCAACGCGGCCTCAGCTGATCTTCCACCGCAGATGCTCACCGCTTGCGCGAATCTTGCAGTTGGCACCTTCTTGGACACTGCCAAGCACCACTACGCGCGGTGCAGCCTCGGCGACAGCAGCGCCAGGTTGGCACTCCTCAAGACTCAGGTGGTCGTCAGCGAGTCGTACGTCCTGCAACATGCTGATCCCGACGATGAGGCGCTCGCGCCGCCCCCGATCATGCCGCCCCGCTGAGCACGACCGGCATGAACAACAAAAAAGGACGGCCACGCGGCCGCCCTTCTTGGTGCGTACGGGTCGTTAGCAGGTGGTCTTCATGAAGAAGACGAACTTCGCCGGTCCGCTCGGCGTCGCGCTCCAACCAAGATGGAAGTCGAAGTGCAACTGGAGGTGCGAGCCGTCGGATCCGGTCCCAACGTACGTCCCGGTGAAGTGGCTGACGGTGTTCTGATTGTTGAACGAATCGCCGAACCATTGGACCATGTGACCGGTGTACGTGACCCCTGTGTCCGCCAGAAAGACGAACCCACCTTCGATGGTTCCGGTATCCCACCCGTCGCCCGCTTTGTTTATCGTCAGATGGAACACGCCGTTGTCGACAGTGGCCGTGAGGAGACCGCCGGGAACTGTGGACCCATCAGGACACGCGATTGGCGTCACCGGCATCGACATCGTGACGTTACTGATGTGGGCCGTACAGTTGTACGACTGGCCCGGCACTGGCGGCGGGCAGCCGGTTGGCGCCTGGGCCTGAACTGGCACGATCGCAAAGATCGCGAACATGGCAACCGAAATCGCGATCGAAAACACCTTTCTCATAAGGGCCCCTCCTGGGTGACCGGCTAATCGATGGACGGCGATTCGCAGGCCAAATCTAAGCCACCTCCGGCCCAAAGACAAGCGTGCTGCCACTACCGCTGAGCGGCGGCCATCACTAAGATTGCGCTGACACCAGATGCCGGTCACTCATGGCGCGCCGACCATCACCATCAACCACGACCACCAGTTCATGGTCAGCGAGCCGAACGGCACCATGCTGCCGAATGCCGGCGTTGGTTTCTTCGCTCGGGACACACGGTTCGTCTCGAGTTACTCGGTCACCCTCAATGGGCGGGCGCCATTGCTGCTCGACGCCAGCACCATCGACCACTTTTCGGTACGGCACGAGTTCACCTCCCCGGAGCTGCCGCTGGCCGGGACGCGGAACGGCGCCGAGCACGACATCGTCCTCAAGGAGCACGCCATCGGCTTCCGTCTGGACCGCACGATTTTCGAGGGGGTCCACGAGGACTATGAGCTGGTCAGCTTTGCTTCACACCCGGTCCGTCTGATCCTGGAGGTTGCGATCGAGTCGGACTTCGCCGATATCTTCGATGTGCGGCGACGGCGGCTGGTGCGCCGCGGTGACCTGCAAAGCTCCTGGCGGGAAAAAGCCGCCGAGCTGCGCACGACCTATACCAACGGCTCCTTCAAACGCGAGCTGATCGTTGGCGTCAAGCGCGAGGACTCGCAGCCGGAGTTTGCCAACGGTCGTATGCAGTTCGTCATCAACCTCGCGCCCAAGCAGACCTGGCATACCTGCATCGAATGGCTGCCCGTGATCGACGGCAAGCGTGCCCGTGTGCTCCCCTGCAATGCCGTACAGAATCGCGATCCCGAGATGGCCACGGGGGTACTGCCGTCGGTCGACGTGGCCACCAGCCACTCGACCCTCCCGGCCATCTGGCGCCAGGCGGTCGCCGACATGGAGGCGCTTCGGATGTCGGACTTCGCCGTGCGTCGCAGCGTCTATGTCCCGGCGGCCGGTATCCCCTGGTACGTGACGCTGTTCGGTCGGGACTCGCTGGTCGTCGCCATGGAGAGCATCAGCGGCTTTCCCGAGTTCGCCTTCGGCGCCCTCGACCGCCTCGCCCGGGTGCAGGCGACCGATGACAATGCCGAGCAGGACAAAGAACCGGGCAAGATCCCACACGAGCTGCGTTATGGCGAACTCGCGAGCCTTGGTCTGCTCCCCTTCACGCCCTACTACGGCACCGCCGATGCGACCTTGCTGTTCATGATCGTGTTCTCCTACGCCTATCAGTGGTCGGGCGATCGGGAGATCCTCGACCGCTACCGGCCGAACGCCGAGGCCGCGCTCAACTGGATGTTCGAGTACGGCGACCGCGATCACGACGGCTTCCAGGAATACAAGACCCGGTCGTCGGTCGGCTTCTACAACCAGGGTTGGAAGGACTCGCACGATAGCGTCCAGCACGAAGATGGCACGATCGCGCAGCTGCCGATCGCGCTCTGCGAGCTCCAGGGCTACGCCTTTGACGCCCTGCTCCGCATGTCCGAAGCCTTCGCGATATGGGGTGATGCGGATCGGTCGGCGCAACTGCGACAGCGAGCCATCGCTCTCTACGAAGCGTTCAACGAGCGATTCTGGTGGGAGGAGGAAGGCACCTACTATTTGGGCCTCGACGGACACAAGCGTCCAATCAAATCGGTGGCGTCGAACGCGGGGCACTGCCTGGCCAGCGGCATCGTTCCGCCCGATCGCGCCAATCGGGTCGTCGATCGCCTGATGCAGCCCGACATGTGGAGTGGTTGGGGCATCCGCACGCTCTCGACCAAGCACCCCTCCTACAATCCGTACTCCTATCACCTCGGATCCGTCTGGCCGCACGACAACGCCACGATCGCGGGCGGATTTCGGCGGGCCGGCCGGCACAGTGAGGCCCAGCAAATCGCCGAGGGTATCTTTGCCGCCGCCGAGCGCTTCGACCGTTACAGCCTGCCCGAGCTGTGGGCAGGAGTGGCGCGCGAACCGGGTGCCTACCCAGTCCCCTACCTGGGGACCAACGTGCCGCAGGCCTGGGCCGCCGCCGCCGTCTTCCGCCTGATCGCGATCCTCTGCGGGATCCACACGGCCGGCGCCGCGAAGGTCATTTACGTCAATCCCGACTTACCCGACTGGCTGCCCGATCTGACCTTGAAGAATCTTCGTGCTGGCAAAGGCGCCGCCGAGCTGCGCCTGAAACGCGACGACGTCGAAATTGTCAGTAACACGACCGGGTTCGAAATCGTCCACGGCCGGATTCCGCGACCGCCGCTCCAGGAAACGCCGCTCGCGCGGACTTAGGGAGACCCGAGCGAACCGGTGACGTTGCAGAACATGTTCTTGACGGTGTTGCCCATGACGATCAGGATCACCAGCACCACGATGACCACGAGCACCATGATCAGGGAGTATTCGATCATCGCCTGACCCCGTTGGTCATTGCGACTCAACCACCAGACGATCCGGTCGGCAATTGCAGTGACCATGCAGAACTCCTGCGCCCCACATTGCGCCCGCCACGTTGCGGAATGCCTTGTCCGTACGGGTCTTGCAGCTTCGTAGCGAAGGCGTCACGCCGAGTCGGACTGGCTTGACCAACTCGTAACGAGTGCTACGCGGGCCGTATCTGCGGCATCGAGATGAGGTCCGGCTCGACCCAGCGAGCCCTCGCTTCATTGCTGCTCATTCGCTCACGCGACCAGTGCAAGAACGGCAGGTTCTTGTCAAGAAGATGGGACTCGGCAGCGAGTAGATCGTCAAACGTCAGATCCGGGTGCTGATCGATACCGATCGCCACCGCATGCAGCCAGAACCTGGTCATCGTGTCGTGGTAGCGATTCGCGTGCCCATGATGGTCGGCAAAGTGCCGAATCGCGACCGTGACGGATTCGGATGCTCGCGCTAGCCCAAGCCGGCGGATCTGGATCCAAGCCAGTCGAAGGTGGTCGCGATGGTGGAAGCTCTGATTCGCGATCCGGCCCGCCTCGAAGGCAGCGAGGAACTGATCGTCTTCGGGTGTCACTTTGGAGCTGTGTTCCATCAGGGAATTATCGCTGTGCTACGTTTCGCCCATCAGACCAAGCCCGCCCTGGATGGCTCTGTCGCTCCTCGTCGCCGCCAAGGTGGGGGTGACGATGGCGGTCGCCGATCGCTACGGCTGGCACCGCGACGAGCTCTACTACCTGGCTTCGAGCCGGCATCCCGCCCTCG
>Ga0307478_10000984_pt1 | contig 26470 bp, 25 predicted proteins | sample atmos_gasesECM4C_2_FD_203713 | JGI IMG/M metagenome (GOLD analysis project Ga0307478, IMG submission 203713) | Hardwood forest soil microbial communities from Morgan-Monroe State Forest, Indiana, United States - atmos_gasesECM4C_05 | ecosystem: Environmental > Terrestrial > Soil > Temperate...
GCCCGGGCAATCTCTTCCGTGGTCAGGCCGCAGATTTCGCGTAGCGTGAGCGCAACCTGTCCTTCCGGAGGCAGAGCGGGGTGGCAACAGGTGAAGATCAGACGGAGGCGATCATCTTCGATCTCCTTGTCATCGATCTCTTCGTTATGCAGGGAAGCTTCATTGATGCGTGCTTCTGTATAGAGCGCAAAATCTTTCTGGGTTCCGTCGAGGCGCGCGCGCCGGCGCATCCCGTCTATGGCCTTGAAGCGCGCCGTGGAAATCAGCCAGGGGCGCGGGCTGTCCGGAATACCAGTCTGAGGCCAGGACTCCAGAGCGGCGGCGAATGCCTCATGCATGGCCTCTTCGGCGAGATCCAGACCTCCGAGGAGGCGCACGAGCGTCGCTAGAACCCGGCCCGATTCCGATCGGTAAAGAGCCTCAACGGTCCTGCTGAGCTGTTCGGGCACAGGCGGCGGCATCTACGCCAAACTAGCAAACGAAGCGGCTCGACACAACTGCGCTCGGGCTTCCCCTACCACAATTCAGCGGCCCGCAACTGCGCTGATCGAGCATTTGCAGAAGGGACAATCGAATAGGTCCTCGTAAACGCGCCAGTGTTGACCAATCCGCTCAGCTCCCAATTTGTCAGCAGACCGGACAATGAGTCGTCCCCGGCCGCGACTTGTGACAGCCTCAACTTCCTAAGGTCGAAGAAGCTGAGAAAGACAGTCTGAAGAAGGCGGCATGCGGCAGCGCACATCATCGAATAGGGAGCGGAACCCAGGTAGACGGCCCGCCTCCGAACATGAAACCATTTCGGGGAGCAGGACGGAATAGGTGATCGACCCGACTTCCCGACAATGGCCGAGGTGGAGAGCGCCGACGTAGAGCAGCTAGCTCACTGGTACCGCTTTTTGCCTACGGGTGACACCAAAGAGCAGCAAAAGATCATGGATCGCCTTGCGCAACGCTTCAAAGAAAAAGGCGGGATGACTCCCGCCCTCTCGGAAAAGATCGGCTACGGCGGCGCTTAGTATTTTGGTGCGTTGATCTGTTCCTGTAGTTCCGCGCTGTCCTTGATCCCAAGATATTTCTGAGTAGTTTCCAGGCTTTTGTGGCCGAGCCAGTATTGGATGGTGCGGATCGGAATGTGCTTCTCGTGCCAGAACGTGGCGCAGGTCTTCCGCAGTCGGTGAAGGTAATGCTTCTCGCAAACAGGGCGCGTCAAGTACGATACCTCGGCTGGATGCTTGGTGAAGCGTCCCTCCGAAATGGTCGTTTCGCATTCTCCGCAGTTTAGGCCCGCTCTCTTTGCGACTGCTTTGAACTTCCGCAGGAAGTGCCCTTCGCAAAAACCCACTGGCTCTTCGAACTCTTCCTCCGGGTGTTGAGCATGTCCATAAGTTCGCGGGTCAGCGGAATCAGCCGCGTCTCGTGGGACTTTGGCGAGAACTGCCTTTCTTTGCCGCCGCGAGCCTTAAACGTCTTTTTGCGGACCCAATATTTCCCGTCGATGAGGTCGGCCAACTGCGCGTGTGCTACCTCCTTTTCGCGGCAAACCGTGTCGAGGAAGAATGTGTAACGGACCCGCTCCTCGGGTGTCATCGCCTTGAACAATGCCTTGAGGTCTTCGCGTGTATACGGTTCGGGAATTTCCTCTTCGACCGTGGGCAGTTCCATCATTTTCGACGGTGTGGCAATGCCAGCGGCTTTCAGCATGAAACTTACGACCATCCTTTTGTTGCTGATCGTTTTCGGCGCGGCTTTCTCGCTTTCGAGGTACCGCATGTGGGAGTCGAGCACATCGGCGTTGACCTGATCGATGAAGCGAACGGAGGCAGGGAGTTGATCCACGAACTCGCCGAGAATGTGCTTGTAGTTCTTGTACGTGGCGTCGGACTTCTTGCGGCGTTTCTGGTCGAGGAATCTTTCCACAGCGGCAGTAAATTAAGGTGCGGTTCGAGTCCGTCAGGTCCTGCGCTTCTCTGACGGTCAGACCGAGGCGCTGAGCCTCGACAGCCTTAGCGCCCAAGCCAGCTTCGACCTTTGCGGCTTCGAAGGTCTCGGCTTGCAGCTTGGCCATTTCTGTTTGCCGTCGTAAGTGACGTGGATGAAGAAAGGACCCTTCAGGTCTCCGGTGCGGAAGCCACGGCCCTCCCGGATGCGCTGGTAGCGGTTGTAGGTCTTCCCCGTGCTGCTAATGGCCACCGGGCGGGTGTAAATCGCGTTCATGGAGACCCCGGAAATGCTGGATAAACAGTAGCAGATGCTTAGCAGTTTGTTAGGAATCCTAGTTTTTAAAGGAAATTGAGATTATGGCGGAGAGGGTGGGATTCGAACCCACGGTTGAGTTTCCCCAACACTCGCTTTCGAGGCGAGCTCCTTCAACCGCTCGGACACCTCTCCGCGGCGCGGGTCCACTTTTACGCTGAAAGCTTTAGATGAAACGTGGACCCACTGCAAGGAACAGCTCATTTTAGCGGAGCCGAGTGGCCTGAGCAATGTCAACTGGGCCGGGCGATTCCGACGCTGGAAAGTGCCGGCGCTTAGGATTTTCCCCTCGAATGCACACGGATCGGCAGAAATGCCGGGACGCGCTTGCGATATTCCTCGTAGCTGGAACCGAATCGAGACACTAGTTCCCTTTCTTCCAAGCGAATCACAATCAGCGCGAACACAAACCACACCAGCAGGATTTCCCACAACAACGTGCTCCCCGCAATCAGCGCCGCGCCTAGGACTGCGGCGAACATCGCGGCGTAGCGCGGGTGGCGGACGTGAGCATACAGCCCGCCCGAAAATATCTCGCCCGTTCCCGTGAGTTCCGCATGGCCGACAAGCCGACGGCTACCCAGTTCGCGCTCCACGCGCACTAGAATGTAAGCTTCAACGGCAACCAACGCGAAACCGGGTGCGATCGCGATCCACGAATGGGGCGACGCGGACAGCAGCCAACGCCGCGAGAGCCACAGCCCCACGCCTCCGCAGGTCCACGCGGTGAGGCCAGCAAACCAAAAAGCTGCCCGCACACGACTCCGCCAGAAGGCGCTGAAGGGATGAATAATCAGCCAGAAAATTGGGATCGGCAATTCAAAGAACAGGACAAGCCCGGCGAGCGCGTGAAGGAAACGCATTCATTTCGCTTTCGAATCGATTTTCCCCGTGTCTCACCTCGCCTCGCCGAACATTTTTTAGCGGGCCCAAAGTGCCTGCCTGGCCGGCGGGGCGAGGGGGGTGGCACACAAGCTGAGGCTGGCATCTTATCAGAGGTCCTGCATATAGCTGGCCCGCGTAGATCCGCTCTTGGTAGCACAGCTACTCTTGGCTCTGTGGTTTGCAATTGCGGTTAAATCGGAGCGAATCTCCGGGCTACAAACCCGCACAGCCGAGAGTGGCTGTGATACTCAAACCGCGATGACCCCATTGACGCGATCTAAGTTTCCGAGGAGGATGCTTCCACAAATATAAAAGACTTAATCTGGCAGGCTGCACTTCGAGACTCAGGGCAAGCAAGCGCAGCCCGCGCCCGAGGAGGCGGCAGTGGCCAAATTGGAAAAAAGTTCCTGGAAAACGTTGGAAATTGAAAAGCTGAACGACAAGCTCTCCCGCCAGATGATTTCCGGAGAAAACGCGACGATTTCGCAGCTTTTGCTAAAGCAGGGCGCGGTAGTCCCGCGTCATTCTCACGTAAACGAACAATATTCCTGGATTCTCTCCGGTGCGCTGAAATTCGTGTTCGACGACCGCGAGATCCTGGTGAACGCCAGCGAGATTCTGCTGATTCCTGCGGATGTGCCTCACTCCGCAGTCGCCATGGAAGACACCGTGGATGTGGACATCTTTGCCCCGCGCCGCGAGGATTGGATTCGTAAGGAAGACGCTTACCTCAGGCGCTAGATTCACCTCAATGAGAGCCCGAACAAACGGCTCGCGCGATCACGCGTCTAACGACACTGGGAGATAAGCTGCCGGATTTCACCCGGCACGTACAGGTATAATAATTACGTGACGTTTCGCGCCGCAAAATTTCTCTGCGAATCTCGGATGAGCCCGCTTCGGGGCTACCCGCGTCGTCCACAAGTTTTCAGGGCGCTGGCCTTTCTCGTTCCAGTCGTGCTGGTGGCTGCAGCGGTTCGCGCGGACCGGCCGTACGCGCCCAGCCGGGACTACGACCTGCAGAACGTACGGGTCTCGCTTCGCTTTGACCTCGATCAGCGAAAAGTGATCGGCGAAGTCACGCACACGCTCTCGACGCTGCATGACGGAGTGACGCATCTGGACTTCGATTGCGCGGACCTCACGGTATCGAGCGCGCGCGTCAACGGCAAGGACGCGAGGTTTGCAACTCATCCCGACAAATTGGAAATTGATCTGACGCAGCCGGCAAAAGCCGGCGAAAAGTTCGACGTCGAAATAAAATACGAAGGCAAGCCGACCGCCGGCCTCTATTTTGTTCTTCCAGACAAAGACGACCCCGGCCGCGCCCGCGAAATCTGGACGCAGGGCGAGGCCGAAGACACACACCACTACATCCCTATCTACGATTACCCGAACGACCGCGCGACGACGGAAATGATCCTGACAGTGCCGGGCGATTGGATCACGGTTTCCAACGGAAAGCTCATCAGCGTGCAAGACGCTCCGAACGGCCTGAAAACGTGGACCTGGCGGCAATCCCTCCCTGTCTCGACGTATCTGATTTCCTTCGTGGCCGGAGAGTACAAAGAAAAGAAAGACACCTGGCACAACCTGCCGGTCACGTACAACGTCCCGCAAGGGATGGAAGATACGATCGAGCCCACCTTCCGCCACACCAAGGATATGCTCGAGTTCTTCTCCGAGCGCTTCGGTGTGGCCTACCCTTGGGATAAGTATGCGCAAACGGCGGTGGACGACTTCGTTGCTGCGGGAATGGAAAACGTGAGCGCGACGACGCTGGCGACTCGCGACATGATCCACGCGGAACTCGCGTCGGAGCGGCCCGAAGCGGCGGACAATCTCATCTCCCACGAGATGACCCATCAATGGTTCGGCGACCTCGTTACGTGCAAGGACTGGACGAACACCTGGCTCAACGAAGGGTTTGCAACGTTCGGGGCCACTCTCTGGCAGGAGCACTACTACGGCAACGACTCCGCTGCGTTCCAGTATTGGCGCGACCAGAACGGGTGGTTCCAATCGAAAGAACTTTTCTCGGTGCCAATCGTCACACGAGAAATCAACGACTCAGTGCAATACGTCGGCAATGTGTACGACAAAGCGGGCTGGGTCGTGCACATGCTTCGCGAGCGGCTGGGCGATGAGGCGTTCTTTCGAGCCTTGCGCCACTACCTGGAAGCAAACCGGCTGCAAAACGTCGTGAGCGCGGACTTGGCTAAAGCGGTCGAGGAATCGACCGGCACGAATGTCGATCAATTCTTCGATGAGTGGATTTATGGCGCCGGGGCGCCGCGCTTCGTGGTGAAGTCCACCTACGACGCCGCGGAAAAGAAAGTCAGCCTCAGCGTCAAGCAGACGCAAAAAGTCGAGGGACACGTCGGACTTTTCCACGTGCCGATCGACGTCTCGATCATGACTTCGACCGGCGAAAAGAATTTCCCGATCGAAGTTTCGAAAGCCGACGAGACATTTTCTTTTTCGGTGGACGGACCGCCGCTGATGGTCCTCTTCGACAAGGGTGACAAAATTCTGAAGTCCGTGGATTTTCAGAAATCGCCCGAAGAGTGGATCAGGCAACTACAAACCGCGTCGGAGGTGCCCGACCGCGCCGACGCGGCGGTCGCCCTCGGTGCACTCCGCGACAATGAGGCAGCCACCAAAGCGCTGGGCGAGGCCGCGCTTCATGACAAGTTCTGGGGTGTTCGCGAAGAGGCCCTTCGGGCTCTTGGGCGCGTCAATTCCGAGCCATCGCGGAAGGAACTCTTCGCTGCGCTTTCAAACGACCAGCCGTGGGTGCGTGTGGTGGCTGTCGAACAGCTTGGCCGCTATCATAGCAACGAGGACGTCGCGAAGCGGCTGCAAAATATCTACAAAGACGACAAAGCTTTCTCGGTTCGCGGCGCGGCGCTGCAGGCGCTCGCTCAGGACAAGGCTTCTGGAGCGACGGCGCTGTTTGAAAAGGCCCTTACGACTCCTTCGCCGGCTGACACATTACAGCGCGCCGCGCTTCGCGCCATGGGCGCGGTCGGAGACGACTCTGTGGTGCCTTCGCTGCTCGAGTGGTCCGCGCCGGGAAAGCCGTCAGCATTGCGCAGCATCGCGATCAACTCTTTAGGGCGCGCCGACCTGAAGAATCACGACATCACCACGCGCCTGATTTCGTATCTTAGCGAACCCTCCTTTGACATCCGATTCGCATCCATTTTTGCTCTGGGCCATCGTGGAGATCCGGCTGCCATCGAGCCGCTTGAAGCGCTAGCGAAGAGCGGGCAACTCTCCATCGGTGTTCCTCACGCCGTGGAAGATGTGATCGCGCAACTCAAGGCTCAAAGCGCGTCAGGAAAAGAGCCTCCCGCCGGAGATAAAGATAAGAAGAATGGCGAAGCCGTGGTCGCGCCCTCAACCGGAAGCGATCAAGCGGTCCTCGACCGGCTCGATCGCCTCGAACATCAGCTCTCGGACATGAACGACCGGCTGCGCCGGATCGAGGCGTCCATGACAGGAACGGGAAGCAAGAGCGATTGAGCATCGCCTAGTTGTTTCGCACGCCCATAGTGCAATTCCGCAGACCGTAGGACTGGCTTTCGAACTGCCCCAACGACGGTGCGTCGCTCCGGCAGGCCACCTGCAGGGTATTCCAAGGCGCGAACCCGCCAATTAATGCGACTGCGACAAGGGCAGATCATCTTCGCCTCGGAACAGCCCTCGCAAGAATACGAGCTGCCTCAAGTAAAGTCGGGATTGACATCCGCAGCCTCTTGCCAGTACAAGTGCCCCGCCCCCCGCACGTAGATTTGGTCTCCCATGGCAGGTTTTGTCGCTCGATCTCAATACCAAGTTCTCAAACTAACGCAGGAGGTGTGTATGTCACTCGTTCGTGCAGTGTTTCTCGCTTGTGGGACCTTGTGTTTACTTGCGCTCTGCCAGTCCTCACGAGCTCAATCGTTCCAGCCGGTGGGCGGCCTGGACTGTAACGGGCATAGCTTGGTTCAGAAGCCCCTCAGACCGCAGGATGTCTGTACCGACATCGGCAGTTACTGGGGCCAGCGGCCGTATGACAACGGTTTTTACATTGGCCACGACGAGCCCAGCATAGGTTTCATCTCAACCGTTCGCCGTTCGGGCAACAGCGTGCAGTGGGAGATAACACTGCCACGCGAACGCTCTTTGCCGGCAACTCAGTCTTTCGAAAACTTTATTGCGTTCTGGTTCTCCATGGCCCTCTGCGACCCCAATTCCGGTTTTGTGCGCGGACCGTGCATCCCGGATAGTGACGAAAACAACCCCAACACTGCCGGCTCAGCTTTCCTTGAGATGCAGTTCTATCCCCCAGGGAACCCGCCCTTCATCACCCAGATCAGCTGCGATTTGACCCACTGGTGCGCGTCGTTGCATATCAACAGCTTAGAAAATATGGATAACGGCAAACTAAATCCGAATTGCACCGAGACGACGAACTTTGCTTTCATCCAGCGCAATGGTGTTCCAACCGGCCCCCCAGGTCCCAACACGATGACTGCGGCGTCCGCCACTCCAAACGTGGAGACCTTGCTGATGAACCAGGGTGATCAGCTGCGCATCACGATCAGAGACGTGCACGGAGATGAGTCCGGAGGAGTGATGACGCGGATAGACGACCTGACCACGGGCCAGTCGGGGTTCATGATCGCCAGCGCTCACAATGGCTACCAAACCACGGATCCGAACACCTGCGCGGGAACAAACTTTAGCTTCCATCCTGAGTACGATACCGCGAAGTTTGGCAACTTTACTTCGTGGGCGGCCCTGCAAGCCAACATCAATTTCGCGATGGAAACCGGACACTTCACGCCTGGTGCAAACGGCGACAACGATGCTGATGACGCGCCGTGTTTCCCAGGGCCAACAGTCGCTGGCTGCTTAGGAGCCGACGTCGATTTTGACGGCACCTCCTATCTGTTCGATTGGCCGGACGGCACGCTGAACAACGCTACATCGGTTGAAATTCACTCCATCGCAGGAGGCGGCATCGGCCCACTGAGTCCCGGTTCCGGCGAAGAGGCAGTCTATAACCAGCCGTTCCCGATTGTTCATATCGAAACCGACGTTTCGGCATCGGAGCAGGCATGCCAACCGAATGGAGTGGGCTGCGTCGTTCCGCCTACCGGCGCACAATTCTACCCCTCATACGCGCTGGGCACGGACCAGGCCAATGGGGGCGTCGACGCACAAGCCTGCACACTTTTGTTTGGCAATTTCCAGGGCGCCGCCATCAACAATTTTGGCGGCAACGCGCAGTATGGAGCATCAAACTTGTACTGGTTTTTCGGCCAGAACAGCGGTGGTCCGATCGCCAATCCGTGTATCCCGCACCCTCCGGCCGGGGGATCAGATTGATGTCTGATTGACTAAGGAACGTGCCATTGCCCAGAACTTAGTGCTGGAGCTGGCTGAACCAACCTTCAAATCGCCCGGTGGCCGTGAGTTGGAGCCCCAGGTCACCGGGCGATTCTGTATTCCCAGGCTGACAGTTAAGGCGTCTATTCCGACGACAAGGACAGCCTCCGCACGCTGTGGCCATGCGCCGGATTTTCCTTAGGGCACGACGAAGTTAACTGAGGTTCCCCAGTTTGCACGGCCATCCCTCGTTCCGTCGCAAGTCCCGATGGTCAGTGTAAAATCGTCGCCCGTGCAGCTCCGGTGCTGGATGTACTGAGTAGAGAAATAAATCCTGCCGCCTGAATCCGGCAGGAAGATTGCCCAGCTGTAGTCTCCCCAGCGAGGCGAAGTAGCACCGGGATAGCCCCGATACTCCGCAAAGCCGTCTTCAGGCGATTCTCCCAAATCTGCAATGTGAATCACAGATCCCAGGAGGTTGTTCGAAGTGCTCGTCAGCCGTCCGTAGGCGGTGCTGGGATAATATCCTCCGTCGTGAGCACCGGCAGGTCCGCCGTCACCCGACAGCGTGAAGGTCATGATGGCGCCACCGTTTCCTCCGTCCTGCTGGGCAGAACCTTCTGCAGCGATTGCCGGGAATTCCAAGTCCTCATGCTCCGGCGACACGTATCCCTGGCCCGTTAGGGTAAAGACCCTGGACGCATCGAAGCTGGCCGTGCCGATGACCCAATAAACAGCTCCCTGGTGCACTTCCGAGCCTGGTTTAGACGAATAGGTTTGGGCGATCTCGGTCGTCGTGGCGCCCCAGATCTGGCCCTGCGCTTGCGAGACCTGCGTCATAAAATCGCCGTTGGTGGCAATTCCTCCCTCGGGACAGCTCGCGGGAGGCTGGGCACCCATGCTGGGAGGCACACTCAAGCCTGCAGCTCCGCATTCGTCGCCCAACGGTATTGGCCCATTCTTCTGGGCAGCCAGGAAGCCCTCGCCATAGTAAAACAACACGCCCGAGAATAGCTGGCCGCCGAAACGAATGCCCTCGTCCTCGCACTCATCAGAGCAGACGAGACCGTTCAGATGCTCAAGACCGGTCCAGTCGAAGACGGCGATTCGAGTGTCACCCTGGCCATAATAGTCGAGTGTGCCAAGCATGAATCCGGAGCCTCCATGACTGTTGTCGTACTGGGTCGGGTCGGGTGGCTGGGCCGGAATCACCGCAAACCAGCACGTAATGCCAGGCAAATGATGCTGATTGTCAGAAAAACAGGTTCCGTCTGGTGTTGGTAGAAGGCCCATGTTCTCGACGGCAACGGTGAAGGCAGGGTTTGGCGTTCCATCAGATTGCGTGACGGGCTCGCCAAGTTCAAGTGCGTTCTTGTTAAACGCGAATTCTTGTGCTCCGTTGAAAAAGCCTCCGCCCAAGCCGGGTGCGCTCCCGCTTTGCGGGAACTCGTCATAGAACAGGAGGAAGGCGTCGCGAGTGGTTGCGATCTTCGCAAAATCATTGAGCAGGTACGGGTAGCCTGGTTCTTTCGGGTTGTAATTCGCGTTGAGGAAGTAGACGTTGTAGGGACCAAACGGATCTGAGCCCACAGTCACCGCGATCCCCTCATAGCAAGTGTTGGCCACGGCAGCGAAGCAACCTGCAAAGGGTCCCCCACTGGCCACAGTCGTAGAAGAGACAAATTCCGTAAAGAACCAGTGTCCACCGTTGTCATGATCATAAAGGCAAGAAGGGTCTCCGCCGCTACTCCATCCCCTGGTCGTGAGCCCCATAACAGTGTCCAGCGGGATGACCGACGATTGCCGCTCCAAGGCTGTGTTGAAAATTAGAATCTCCCCAACGTTGTTAGCCTCGACGACATACCCATTACCGGCACACAAGCCCTGGTCTGCCGGTTCATTATCCCTATGCGGGCTGCCGGCGGCGAGTAGCAATGTGCCATTGTCGACCGCGTTCAGACCCTTCACACCGACAGCACCGCCCGAAGATGAACTGATGGTGTCACAGCCCGGGCCCAACGGTTGGCAGCTAACAGCTGGAGGTGCAGGATCGGGGCCACGGAGGCGCACTGGAGCCGGTGACGGCAAAGCTCTCGGGCCTTGGGGCGAAATCGCAGTTCCGGCGAGAGGGGCAGCAGCCAGCGGAGCGGCAAGAGCTGGGCTCGCCGCCGAGATAGGCGTCGTGGCGGGAGACAGGAACGGACCGGTGAGCAAAGAGCAATCATGGTGGTGGCAGCCAGTGGCGGCTGGACCAACAAAGGTTGGCGAATGTAGCCCAAGACTCGAGGTGGTGATCTGGGCGGAGGTTTGAATCGGAATTGCCAGCGCGACGAACAAGGCCATCACAGTAAAAAGCATCAAGCTTCTGGCTTTCATTTTGCCTCCTGTCAGCTGGTAAATTTGCTTGGCCGAGGAAAAAGGTGGTCGTTTGAAAAAGCGCATCTTGGTTGGCACCGTCGACGACGACATCGCAAGAAAATCGCACGTGCGCGGGAAGCATTGGCAATCATTGCTGAGTATCGCAGGGAATGCCATCGGACCATTGACGACACTCACATGGGACGGCGGATTCTAGACAGTGAGTCTGATAACTGCCAATACCGAGAACCTTGGATAAATCCAAGGAGATTTAAGTAGAAGTCCGGCTTGCAATCTGGGTGTGTGTGAGCTTTGCACTGCAGTCATTGTTGGTCTACATAAAGTTCTGTAGATAGACTGCCCGCGCACGTGGACGAAGTGTTCGCTGAATCCAGGTTAGTCTCCGAGAAGAATTCGCAGATCGCGCAGATTGTTTCCCGTCGGGCCGGTCTCGATGGCGTCTCCGAGCTTGTGGAAAAACGAATAAGCGTCGCTGCGCCTGAAATATTCCGCAGGATCGAGCCCGAGAGTGCGCGCCCGTGCCCAGGTTTCGCCATCTGCGACCGCGCCCGCGGCCGGACTCGATCCGTCGATGCCGTCCGTGCCCACGCTTAGGACGGCAATTTTCTGGCCGGCGATTTTCTCCGCGCAATCGAGCACGAAGGCGGAGTTTCTTCCACCAATTCCGTTTCCTGTCACCGGCGAACTCACTTCTCCATCGGCAATCACAGCCACACTTCTACCGGGTGATGCGTGCTTGAGCGCCATGAGTTGTGCCAGCAGGTAGTCCGTCGCCCGCTGGAGTGGCCAGTTGTCGGTGGTGTTATCGCATATGGTCACGAACCCCGCTCCCTCAGAGGCGCGGTGCGCGGGATGAAACAAATCGTCGCGGCCAAGCACCAGCTCAAATGCAGTACGCCGCGGGTCAAACGCGGAATCTCGCTCTTTCGGTGTTTCGGGAATCGACCCGGGATGTTCGAACGCCGCTCGAATACTCGGAGAAAGTTTCGAAAGCAATTCATAGCGGCAGACCACGTTGCACGCGTCGGATACCGTGGTCGGATCTGGGAGGGTGGGACCCGACGCCAGCGCCGATTCCTGCCCGTCGGGAACGTCAGTCACGCCCAAGGTAATCTTCGTCGCGACGCCTGCAGCAACAGCGAGGCGTCCTCCCTTCACGGCAGATAAGTGCTTTCGCACGGCGTTGATTTCTTGAATCGAAGCTCCACAAGTGACCAGCACACGATGGAGTGTTCGAATGTCTTCGAGAGCTACTCTGGCAGAGAGCGGCAACTCAACCAGAGCCGAGCCTCCACCCGACAAGAGAAAGAAAATCAGTGTCCGCGCGTCGGCGGTAGCGAGCAATTCAAGAATTGCTCGTCCCGCATTGAAACTACCTTGGTCGGGAACGGGATGCCCGCCAACGATCACAAGAAAACCATCCGGCACACGAGTCGCGTGCGTCGGCGCGACCACGATTCCCTCCACGCGGAAATCCGGGGAGAGCGCCTCAGTGAGGCCGCGGGCCATCGCCGCAGAAGCCTTGCCAACAGCAACCGCGTAAATCCGTTCGAACGCCGCAAGATCAAACGGCGCGCCATTTACTTTGATCAGGGAGCCTCTCCGGTCCAACTTGCGCCGCATTACCAACGGGATATCGATCGCCGCAAGTGTTTCGCGAAAAATCTGTAGGGCGGCTTGTTTGAGGTCGGCCAAGGGAATGCACTTATCGAGCTGCTACGCTTTCCCAAACGCAGCAACGCCTGCGCGCGCCACTTCCACGTCCTGATCTTCGGACCCGGCGCTCACGCCAATCGCGCCGACGCATTGGCCATTTATTTCCAGGGGAATCCCGCCGCGAATCGGTGTTTGATGAGCCCGGCTTCCAATGGCCAGGCCCAATGAGAGCAGCACGTTCACTTCCTCGCCGCTTCGGGCTGGACCCGTCGCTTGCCGCCGGATCGCGGCCGCATGGGCCTTGTTGAGCGCGATATCGATCGACGAAAGCTTCGCCCCGTCCATCCGCCCGAAGGCAATCAAGTGGCCGCCATCATCCACGATGGCGATATTCATGGGACACCCGATCCGCGTGGCGTGAGCCTTGGCGGCAGTGAGAACGGCCTCCGCTCCCTCGAGCGTCAATTTCGGATGATTGAGCGACACATGAGCCATTTGCTTTTCTCCTTGTGGAAGGCCGCTTTCAACCCGAAGCGCGGATCGTACGTCGGCGTCCAGCAAAATCGACTCCCGACTAATTCGAACGCAGGACTTCGGGGTTCAAAATTGTTGGCGGACGCTTGCCCCCAAACAACGCTATGGCATTTTCGACAGCGATCATGGCCATCCGTGTCCGCGTCTCGACCGACGCGGAACCGAGATGCGGCGCGAGGACAACATTATCTCGCCGCAATCCGTCGGGGATGAACGGCTCGCGTTCGAATACATCGAGGGCCGCGCCGGCAATCACGCCGCGTTCGAGCGCATCGATGAGAGCTGCCTCCTGCACAACGGGGCCGCGCGTCGTGTTGATTAGAAAGGCCGTGCGCTTCATCTTCGCGAGTTCGGCAGGGCCGATGAGGCCTCGCGTGGCAGGCGTCAGCGGGACGTGAAGTGAAAGGAAATCCGCCTGCGCGAGCACTTCATCTCGCGATAAGTATTCAGGGTTCAGGTCGCTTTCGACTTCTTTTGGAGCCCGTTTCGTGCTGCTGTAGATGACCCGCATGCGGAACCCCGACGCGCGCCGGGCGACGGCTCGGCCGATGCGGCCCAGCCCAATAATTCCCAGGGTTTTGCCCCATACATCCGTCCCGCAGAGCAGATCGAAATTCCAATGCGTCCATGCTCCTGAGCGAGCCATGCGGTCGCCCTCGATGAGGCGGCGCGCGACTCCCATCAGCAGCGACCATGTGAAATCGGCGGTCGTTTCGTCTAGCACGCCCGGCGTGTTCGTGACAGCAACTCCTCGCGCAGTGCAGGCGGGGACGTCGACGTTGTCGAAGCCAACAGCCACGTTCGCGACAATTCGCAGATTGGGGCCAGCCGCAGCAAGCAATTCGCTATCTATTTTTTCTGTTAGCAAGCAGACGAGCGCGTCCTTGGCTGCAACACGCTTCAGCACTTCGGCGCGAGGCGGGCGGTCATTCCCCGTCCAGTATTCGACATCGAAATGCTCCGCGAGCCGCTTTCGCGGCTCCTCGTACAGGACATGTGTAGAAAATAGCTTCGGCTTCCCCACTACCGACTCCAGTCGACGAAAACAACTGGGGAGAGTAACACACCTCAAAGTTTGTGATGCAGGCTTGAAATCTACTGTGGAAGCTTGACGATGCGCTTCGGAGTGCGCCAGCCGCGAGGTCCGAAGCGTAGCGTAATTACAGCACCGCGCGTAAGAGGGGAAGCCTCCAAAACAGGGGTGATCACGCGAAAAATCGTTTCGGCATCCGGGCCAAAGAGAAACAGTTTGCATTCGCTGCCGTCAGAAGCGATCTCGTGGCCGTCGTACTCCCCGGCTTTGGCTTCGCTGACGGCCACGTGGAGCTGATCGCCAAGGGCAAACACGTACTGAAAGTTAGTGGAACCGTAGGCGAAAAATATTTCTACTTCCTGCTTCGGTGGGCCATTCTTCGACTTATCTTTCGAGCCGAACAGCCTGGACAGCAGTCCCATGGACTCCCATTCCTGTTTACATCTCGTGCGTTTGCCATTCACCCGGAACGGGTGAACGCCCCTGAATCTTCGACGGTGGCTGATCCGCGGCGTGCAGCGACGCCGCATCACAAATCTTAACGCGATCCGTTGCCTTTGCACGATAAATCTGCCTTCTCAAGCCTTCTCGAGGCCCGCATTTCATTCCGGAGCGACCGATTGGCACGCGTTGACTCCCGCCGAACGCACAGACTATAGTGGCCACGGGAGTTGTCTCACCTTCTAATGCAACCGCAGCTCATCCGTGAACTCGAAGCGCTTCTCGGACCCGAGGCGGTGTTGTCCCGCTCTGAAGATCTAATGCTGTACGAATATGACGGATCGGTGGAGGTAGGCTCCCCTCGATGCATCGTTTTTCCGACCTCAACACAACAAGTAGCGGGGATTGTGCTCCTCGCCAACCGCTATGAGGCGCCCATCGTAGGGCGCGGAGCAGGCACAGGTCTTTCAGGTGGCGCGATCGCTCGAAGCGGCGGAATCGTGGTGGCGTTCTCGCGCATGCACCGCATCCTTGAAGTGGACGCTGCGAACCTGCGCGCGGTCGTTCAACCCGGCGTTGTGAACTTGGATTTGTCCCGCGCGGTCGATCACCTCGGTTTGTATTTCGCGCCTGACCCCTCGAGCCAAAAATCGTGCACGATCGGCGGCAACGTCTCCGAAAACTCCGGCGGACCGCATACGCTGGCATACGGAGTCACCGCCAACCACGTTACAGGTCTCGAACTCGTTCTGCCTGACGGCGAAATCGTTCGCATCGGCGGCAAGAATATCGAGACTTCGGGTTACGACCTGCGTGGTTTGCTGATTGGCTCCGAGGGAACTCTTTCTCTCGTCACGGAAATCACCGTGCGATTGATGCGCAAGCCGGAGGCGGTGAAAACACTGCTCGCGGTTTACGACGCTCTCGATGATGCGACAGGCTCTGTCGTTGACATTACGGTGCGCGCGATCACTCCAGCCGCGTGTGAGATGCTCGACGGATTCACCCTTCGCGCGGTGGAGGACTACGTCCACGCGGGATTTCCCAAGGATTGCGCGGGCGTGCTGCTGATCGAAGTCGAGGGCCTCGTCGAGGCTGTGGAAGCGCAGGCCGCGGAGATCACCGAAGTCTGCCGCCTGCACCGCGCGCGAGAAGTACGCGTCGCGCGCAACGATCAGGAGCGCGCTCTTTTGTGGAAGGGCCGCAAGGAAGCGTTCGGCGCCATGGGACGAATCTCGCCGATGTACTACGTGCAGGACGGTGTCATCCCGCGCACGCGCCTGCCAGAAACGATTCGCCGCATCGAGGAAATCAGCAGCAAATATGATCTGCAAATCGGCAACATCTTCCATGCCGGCGACGGCAACCTGCACCCGCTCATCTTGTTCGATGAGCGCGATCGCGCGCAATTTCAGCGCGTCGTCGCTGCGGGCGGCGAAATCATGCGCCATTGCGTTGAAGTTGGCGGCGCGCTCACCGGCGAACACGGAATCGGGATGGAGAAGAACGAGCTCATGTCGCTGATTTTCAGCCCGGACGATCTGGCTCTGATGGAGCGCGTCCGCTTCGCGTTCAATCCGGCTGGGCGTCTCAACCCCGGCAAAGTGCTGCCGATGGGCAAGGCCTGCGGAGAAATTCGCGTGCCGCCTATGCCCGTATCGGCTGCGACTCCCTCATGAGCCAATCCGCGCAAGCATCTCTGTCGCGCCTCGAAGAGATTGTCGGCAGCGCGCACCTTGCAAGGGGGACTGCGGAAATCAGCGCACGCGAGATCGACGGTGCGCGCCCCTCCGTCGTGGTCCGGCCGGCAGACGCCTCGCAAATCGCGGAGATTCTTCGCTACGCCGCGGCGGAAAAACTCGCAATAATTCCCACCGGTAGCGGCACGAAGCTGGGCATTGGCTCGCCGCCCGCGCGCTACGACATTTCGCTTGATCTTTCGCGAATGAATCGGGTGCTCGCGTACGATCCGCAGGACCTGACGTTAGGAGTCGAACCCGGCGTCCGCATCGAGACGCTGCTAGGTACACTCGCGGAGAAGAAACAATTTCTTCCGCTCGCGGTTCCATTCTCCGAACGCGCGACCATCGGCGGCATCGTCGCCGCGAATTCAAGTTCGCCGCTGCGTCACGCCTACGGCGGAGTGCGCGACTTCTGCCTCGGCATGGAGTTCGTAACTGGCGAGGGAGTTCAAGCCAAAAGCGGCGGCCGCGTCGTAAAGAACGTGACCGGGTACGACCTGCACAAATTGCTGATCGGATCGCTCGGAACTCTTGCTGTGATCACTCGCGTGAACTTCCGCACATTTCCCATTCTTCCGGCGCAAGGAACCTTCGTTGCCTCCTTTTCCGCAGCCGACGCTGCATTTGATTTTTGTCGCGCTCTTTCCCATTCCGTTCTCACGCCGCAAATCGTGGAAGTCGCTGATCCCAGTGCTGAGCGCCTTCTGTTTTCGGGCAATGTCTCGACGCACATCGAGCCGCGGACCTGGTCGGTGATTCTTTCCGTAGCGGGCCAGCCGACAGTCGTTGAGCGGCATGCTCGCGAGCTTGGCCACTTGGCAACCGCAGCTAACGCCGAAGAGTTCCTGCCGCTCGCAGAATCTGAAGCAAATTCGCTACTGACGGGAATTCGAGAATTTCCGAAACTGATTCTCGAAGCTGCCCCAGGTGCGGCAATCTTTCGGATCGGCGTAGCACCGACGATGATGGCAACGCTGATTGGAAAACTGCGTGACGCGGCTTCGCGGAACAAGCAAGAGTTGCTAGCGCTCGCACGAGCATCCGGAATTCTTTACGCTGCGTTGTTGCCCGGCGAGAATTCATCGGACGCGTCGGCATTTCTTACAACCGCAATTGCGGAAGCTTTTCGAGCATGCGCCCAAATCGATATTCCCGCGTCGGCGATGCTGGAATGCTGCCCAACGAATGTAAAAACCGCCGCAGGGGGCGTGTGGGGACCTTCGCGTCAGGACTTTGAGCTCGCGAAGCGTGTGAAAAAAGCCTTTGATCCGCAAAATATCCTCGCCCCAGGCCGCTTCGCAGGTGGACTTTGATCGCATGACTGAGCACGCCGAAGTCGCTGAGCAATCGCCCGGCCCCAAGCTGCCGAGCGGATTTTCCGGCCGGGACATTCCCGCCTACGAAGACTACGCGCGCTGCGTTCATTGCGGCTTGTGTCTGAATCATTGCCCGACCTACAAGCTCTGGGGCCTCGAAGCGGATTCGCCTCGCGGACGAATTCGGCAGATTGTGCTCGTCGACCGGGGCCGGCTGCCGCTCGGCGACTCCTTTGTGAAACACATCGATCAGTGCCTCGACTGCCGGGCCTGCGAGACGGCGTGCCCTTCGGGCGTCGAGTACGGCAAGTTGGTCGAAGCGGCGCGCGCGCAGATCGATCAGCATTATCGAAGGCCATTTTTTTCGCGGCTGGCTAGGACTTTTGTCTTTCACGATTTACTTCCCTACCCCAGGCGCATCGCAGTTTTGGCCCGCCTGCTCTATGTCTATCAACGCTCCGGCCTGCAATCGATTGCACGCGTGACAGGAATTCTGCGCTTTCTGAGACTCGCTGACCGAGAGAGGCTCCTGCCTCCGATTGATCGCGAATTCTTTTTTTCCAAACTGGGGCAAACATTTCCGGCAGTCGGTCACCGGCGCGCCCGCGTGGCTCTCTTTGCCGGATGCATTGCGCAAGTGAGTTTTTCAGCGCTGCACGATGCGACCATTCGCGTTCTTACGGCGAATGGCTGCGAAGTCGTCGTCCCCGCGGGACAAACTTGTTGCGGAGCGCTCGCGGCTCATTCCGGGGTTCGTGACGTGGCCCGTTCGCTCGCCAAGGCAAATCTCGGCGTTTTTTTGAGCGGAGAATTTGACGCCGTAATCACGAACGCTGCGGGTTGTGGCTCAACGCTCAAGGAGTATGAACATCTATTTGCGGCAGGAACGGAAGAACACGCTAAGGCCCACGCATTCCGCAGCAAAATGCGGGACGCCACGGAGTTTCTCGCCGAACTCGGACTGACCGCGCATCTTGACAGCACACCAATGCGCGTGACGTATCAGGATTCCTGCCATCTGTTGCACGGCCAGAAAATCCGCGAAGCCCCGCGCAAGCTCCTGCGCGCGATCCCTGGACTGGAATTAGTCGAAATGACTATGGCGGACTACTGTTGCGGATCAGCCGGCTCCTACAACGTGACCGAGACGAAAACTTCGCTCGCGCTTCTCGCGGAAAAGATGAAGCATGCGCGCGCGACAAATGCGCCCGTGATCGTCACCGCGAACCCCGGCTGCCTGCTGCAGATGCGCGCCGGAGCGCAAATTCATGGCACCGGCCAGGAAGTCGTGCACGTCATGGAGCTGCTAGACCGTGCGCTTGTGAAGAATCCATGAGCTCAACTTCCAACAAAGCGATCACCTTGCCATTCCGAGCGAAGCGAGGAATCTCTCTTCGTTTGAAGCGAGAAAAGAGGGATTCCTCGCCTCGCCCGGAATGACAATCTCTCAGGCTTCGTGATTTGTGAGCGCGCCTATTTTTCACCAATCAAGTAGCGGCAGCCGTGCGGGCCCATCTTCGCGGAATGCACGGCGCCAGCAGGGACGTCGCACCGCTGCCCAACGTCGTAGGTATGCGTCTCGCCGCCCTGGGTCAACATCATCGCGCCATCGAGGATGATGTGCGCCGTTTCAGTGGCATGCGTGTGGTCAGGATAAAAGGCGTTCGGCCCGTCTTGCCATACGTAGGTGTGAAGAAATCCTTCGCTGTGTAACTGGCGTTCCAGCGATTTTTGATCAGCGCTCATATTCTCAATTCCCCGCCCAACAGGCCGTCATTTTTCTGGCGGCCGGAACATCCCGCCTGCGACCCGCGCGACCGTCCGCCGCGGGACCATCCGCACCGCCTCCGCTCCCAGCCAGTTGGTAAAACCCGAAACCACACTGCTCTTCCCTGCCGCGAGCGCGGCGAGTCCGACGCGAGCGACCTTCTCGGCGGATTCCGGCGCGCGCCGCGTATGATTGCGCTGCCCCGCAACTTGAAAAAACTCCGTCTCCGTCGATCCCGGGCACAGCGCGCACACCCGAACACCGTACCGCCGGACCTCTTCGGCAAGCCCCTCGGCAAAATGCAAGTCAAAGACCTTCGTGGCGGCGTAGGTCGTAATGTAAGGCACTGCCTGAAACGCCGCTGTAGACGCTACGATCAAGATGTCGCCGCCGCCGCGCGCGATCATGCCCGGCAGGAACAGGTGCGTCAGGTGAACCACAGCCGTGACATTGACGTGCGTCATTTCGATAAGGCGGTCGAGCGGTGTCCGCTGAAATTCGCCGTACGCGCCAAATCCGGCGTTGTTCACGAGCAAGTCGATGGGGATTTTTTTTTCTTCGGCGAACGAAAAAATCTGCTGAGGGCCGAGCGGCTGTGCAAGGTCCGCGACGCAGACAAGCGTCCGGATGTCGTGTTTCGCGCTAAGCTCCCCAGCGAGACCGGCAAGCCGGTCGCGCCGCCGCGCCGTCAACACCAGGTTCGTTCCTCCTGCGGCCAGCTCGCGAGCGAGAGCCATGCCGATGCCCGCGCTCGCGCCCGTGATTAGCGCCCACTTGCCTTGCCAGTGGTTCATAGTGTCCTCCGAGGTGATTCTACAGAAGGCGCGAGGAACTTAGGCCAATGCAATACATTCGGGCCTTGCAGGGGATTCATCACATGCTGATTCGTTCTGGGGAAAGGCTATCAAGGGAATTTCTAAATAGATGATCGAGTCTTTCGCTGCCTGGATTTGAGTCTGGTTCAGCGCCAAGAGACGTGCGTTATTTCGCCACCAGTCAATTCTTTTTACTCGACTCGAATCTTGGTTCCCTGCTGGCTCGGTTTCGACAAGTGCTCGATCCGCTCGTCGATCACTTCGCGGATCGCCTTCAGAAATTCTATCCGCGAGTTCGCCAAGTGTTGCCGCACCTGAGGCGAAACGCCTAATCGCGACCGAAAGAGGTCCAGGACTTCATAGCAAAGGCAGCGCTCATGCGCGACGTCCTTCCCTGCGGCGCTCGTCTGTTGCTCGCTCATTGTGCCTCCTGCATTTCGACCGTTAGCAGCCCGTTCTTCAAATTGGCGCGAGAAGGCTGCAACATCGCCATGGACCTTGGCAGACCGATGTGGCGGCGCAAAGTCCCGATCTCAACAACCAATTCATCGCCCTTCTTGAATAGCCCAATTTCGCCTTTCGCGGCGAATGGCAGAACAACCCGAATTTCGTAGATGCCGTCGCCTTCGCGCTTCCCGAAACTGTACGGCCTCTCGGTACGAGTCACCGCCGACGGGTCTTCGTCTCCAGGATACAGCAAAGCAGCCAGATCGTGCAGGCGCTGTTTGCCCAAGACTTCGTGAGCGAACAGGGGAACACGCTTGACCGGCACAGGTGCAAAGTATTCCTCAATTTCATGAAGGACGGAATTCTGCGAGTTGTGCCAGTCTTTGAACCATGCGTCCATGATCTCAGCCGGAAGGACTCGATTGACGATGATGGAGTCAACCGTCAGGCCATGCAGAGAGAAATATACGAATGCGCGTTGGGTCTCGCGCAGCACCATCTTCTCGGGATTCGTAACGAGCCGAACGCTGGTGGTCTGCGGATCTTCCATGATCTCGTCGACACCCTCAAGTTTCTGAAACAAATCGCGGATGTTTACGAAGTAGCTGTCGGTTGGCAACTCGAAAGGAGCCACACGGTTTGCGATCGGCCGGACGGCCTTCAGCAAGTTGCGCTGAAATGGAAAAATGTGCTTCATGTACCAGTCCAGCGTCGTAGGCATGCTGATAAATCTGAGCGATTCGGCCGTCGGCGCGGCGTCGAGCACAATCACGTCATATCGCTGCTCGCGCCGGTACTGATTGATGTACATCATCGCGCTTAGTTCTTCCATGCCCGGAAGAATGGCAAGTTCCTCGGCCTCGACGCCGCTGATCCCGGTGGTGCGTAGCACCGAGCTGACGTAGGAGGAAATCTCCTGCCAGTGGCGCTTGATCTCTTTTTGAATGTTCAGCTCAAGAATCGAAAGCCGGTCGCTGATCGGTAGGGGATCAGAAGTTTGGATACCAAAGAGATCGTTCTCGAAGTCGAAGCAGTCTGCCAGGCTATGTGCGGGATCAATGCTCATCACCAGCGTCTGGTGGCCTAGCTGAGCCAGTCTGACACCCGTTGCCGCGGCGAGGCTGGTCTTGCCCACGCCGCCCTTGCCCGTGAACATTAGGATCCGCATAGCTACATTATAACCAGACTCGCTCCCTCGACCGCTGGCGCGGTTTTGGCCCATCGTCGGCGCGCCTTGCCGCTCTGGTTCTAATGGCGCTTGAGCGCCTCGAATTCTTCAAGGGTGCGTGGCCAGTCCGATCGCAACAATCGGGAGAGACTGCGGTCCGCGAGAAGTTTTCCGCCGGTCTGACATCGTGCACAATAATTGGTTTCGTTGTCGGCATAGCGAATCCTCTGAATCTTCTCTCCGCATCTCGGACAAGCCTGCCCGAAGCGACCGTGAACGGCCATACCCGGACGAAACGCGGTCACCTTTTCGGGAAAGCCAGCCTCCGCTTCGGCGCATAAACGATCGGTCCACGTTTTCAGCGTATGACGAGTCGCTGCAAAGAGCCTGTCCCATTCCTCGTTGCCGAGCCGGTGCGTGAGTGCGACAGGTGATAGTTGGGCCGCGTGCAAGATTTCGTCCGAATAGGCGTTGCCGATGCCGCTGACGAGACGGGGATCGGTGAGCGCCCGCTTGAGCGTGTGGTTCTCCGCCGAAAGCGCGGCACGAAACGCGGACAAATCGCTTGCAAAAATGTCGATTCCGCCCGGGTCGATGGACCGCAAACCTTGCTCACCCTTGACGACGTGCAACGATGCCCGGCGTTTCGACCCTGCTTCGGTCAAAACAAGGGCGCCGCCCGGAAAATCGAAAGCCGCCAAGTTCTGCCGGCCTCCGAGCTTTACTCCAGGTTGCCGCCAGTGCAGCCGACCGGCGATCATCAAATGCAGCACCAGCCAGAGATCGCCGTCGACGCCCATTGCGATTCGCTTGCCGACTCGCCGCAGTTCACGCACAACCCGCCCTTCCGCGTCTCCGAGCGGGGGTTCGACCGTCCGAAGGAGAAAAGGACTAGCCAGGCGCACTTGCGTGAGCGGCTGTCCGATCACACGTGTTTCGAGAGCCTTTATGTAGGCCGCAATATCCGGTAACTCCGGCACGAGGATTAGATTGCAGGCCACGCCACGGTTTTGCAACCCAGGCCGCTGCACATTTCACGAGCGCGGCGAGACTTGCAAATCTTTGTGGCGGAGAGGGTGGGATTCGAAGCATTGAACGTGGAACCTTGTAGCGGCTTGCAGGGCCTTGTTCAGGCGCAAGAAACAAGGGAGGAAACGCAGAAGATGACGTCTGATCAACCGACTAGCTAGATGGTGTTGCATCGACCCAATGAGCTGGCACCTTTTATCAAGATGTGGCGTGTCTGCTTCTTACGAAAAGCCGATCCAGCGTCCGCCGATGCCTACGCCGGACCACAACAGAATCGAAACGAGAGCCACTACTTTGTTCCAGACTGGCCTCAGTCGCGTCTCGCCCGTGAGGATCACTTTACGCTGAACCGTAAACGTAAAGACGATGGCTAAAAAAAGCGACGCCATCTTGAACCAGAAAGCTTCATGGTAATAACACTTGATCGCCTCGGACAAGAAGAGCAAGCCACCGGTGATTCCCATCAGCAGCAGGCTGCCGATCATCCAAGGCTGTGCATCGCGCGCAAGCTGCGCAGTAGGCTGGCGCCGCAATCCAAGACCCAACAGGCGCAGATCGACGACCAACACCGCTCCCCCGATCACTCCAAGGCCGAGCAGGTGGATCGCCTCGATCAGCGGGAACAACCACGACGACCGCCTGATGGTATCGCCGATTCCCGACCGTTCACACCACTGAAAGAAACCCAGGAGTGACATCAGTGCTCCTCCGATTGGGTGGGCGCGCAGCTGGTCAGGAAATTGATGATCGGTCGTTGCGGCTGCCGGTCGCAGTCAAACCAGTTGTAGGCAATCATTCTTCCCGAGAGGACGATGCAGACCCACAGGACCAGAGAAAGAGCGCCGGCAACTCTGGCCGCCCTCGGAGGCACACTCGCCACATCCCACGTGCCCACACGGCGATAAATGCCCGAGTGGAAAATCCAGACATTCAGGCCGGCCAGCAGCAGCATAAACATTTTGGTTCGGAAGAAAATATTCTGATAAGACCGTACAGGGATCGCGGTGAAAAGGAGGGTTCCGCTAATGACCATGACAACGAAGCCCACCACGGTCCACGGCAGCAGGCGCCTGGCAACTTCCGATACCGGCACGCTCCGCATCGTCCAGCCCAGCAGGCGCAGGTCGAACATGACCGCCAGGCCAAAGAAGAGACACAGCGTCCATACGTGAACCGATTCGATCAGGTCATAAGCATAGCGCGATTCGTGGAGGCCGACGCTCCACGAGGAATCCCCCAGGCGGCTGAAGAAAGCAAAAAGAGAGCCCCCGATCCCTTGGCCAGCTCCCGTCTGCAATGACACCGTTGAAAGCACGTGAATCTGACGCCCGGCGTTTCCCCAGGTCGGCGCCGCCGTGCGCGCGGTTGCCTGGTAGCAAAGCGCCAGGACCAAACAACACAAGGCCGCTAGCAAACGAATTTGCACACGGAACTCACGTAGTTTTCTGTGATTTCAACCTTTCGTGCCCCAATTTCTAAGCAATCCCGGCAAACCGAAAGTACATATAGTGAGCTGAATGGATGATCCGTCAGCTCGAACGCAGTCTCGGCTATTTCTTCTGGTCAGGCGTCAACTCGTAAGGAGCGCCGGTTCCCGACGAGCCGAGAAACAACTTGCGCCCGTCAGGGAAGGTAAGATCCCTGCCGTTGGCGCGATGCGACCCGTCTTTCGCTTGGTAGCCATCCACCACGACCTCGGTGCCTGGCAGCAACGACTCCTTGGTGAAGCCCCGCCGGAAAAGCACGTTCGGCGTACCCGCTTCGATCGCCCAGTTTTCCACTGCGCCGTCGGGCTTCTTCACATCGACGTGCAACCAGGTGTGGGGGTTGACCCACTCCATTTTCGTGATCGTCCCCTTGAAACTTACCGGTTTATTCGCGTCGAATTCCGCCGCAAAGGCGTGGTGCGCCGATACGCGCGCAGCTCCTCCGCATATTGCGAGACCCGCGATGACGACTGTTCCCAGCTTCATTCGCATCGACCCTAGCCTCCTGCCGCCTGTAGAACCATGACGGATGCCGCAGCCCGCGGCGGCTCGACGATCCCGGCCCGGGATAAGTAGCGCGCGTCTATGTTACTTACCACCGCTATACCAGTCATAAAAGCGATCACCCGCCGGAACCTTGCGGGTGATATCGATCGCCATGGTTTCACCTTCCCAGTGCTTCACCAACTGCTGCTTGCGAAGACCTCCGTACATGAACTCCTCGACGAATTCGTTGCAGCGAAATTCGAGAAGCTGCATGTTCGGTTCCACGCGGCGATAGAGCGGCATGGCGATCCGCCACGGCCGCGTAAAAACCTTAGGATCTTCGATCGTTACTTCGTATTGAACGATGTCGGGCGACATCAACGTGAAGCGTTCGACCAGGTGCAGCGCGTCGCTATGGAAATTCCCGGCGCGATCGAACCAGCTGCGGTCGTTGAAATTCGTCACGTCCACGACCAGCGTGTCTCCCTCCCAGTGTCCCACGGAGTGGCCCATCCACGTATCGTCTGGCGGCCCTGCGACTTTATCCAAATGAATCGTGCGTGCGGTGTTCGAGAATTCGTAGGCCATGTGAATTTTGTTCGTGCTTTGCGTGATCTGAAACGGATACGGCATATACATGGCGCGCGGAATGCCCGGCAAATAACACTTCAGCTCCGGGTCGCGGTCAATCCAGTGTTCCGCGTTCTCTTTCTTGATCAGCAGGGCTTCGGGCTTGTAGGGAATCTCGCCGTCGCCTTGCACGACGCCGAGCGATCCCGGTACGGCGCCCGCCGCGCCGAGCGCGAGTACCGGCGCTGCAGGCACCCGCGCGTAGTCATAAGGATAAATGCCCGGCTGCGTGACGGCGCCTGAGCGCGCCGCATGCGCCTGCAAGTCCCAGTTGGCCTCATTATTGGCTTGCCAGATGCCGCTGAAGTTCGACTTGCCTTCGATGCGGGCCGGACGCCCGGACGAAGCGACCGCGGCCGGCGCCTGCCCCGACGTCCGCGTGATGAACACCGAAACCATAACGCTCGCAGCGGCCGCAGCAGTCGCAACCGTGATCATCGAGCGTGAAAACCGGCCGCGCATGTTGGTCTCCATTAGTCTTAATCAAGCCTTACTGTAATGGATCGTCTTCAACGCCCACAAAATCTGTGGCGTTGTCGCTCTTGGCGGGGTCAGGACCTCGCCCCTCCGCGAAGGCACGTTCCGCCATCCGCGCGGACAGCATCAGTGATGGCAGCGCATAGTTGCCTTCCACGCAGCGAGGCTCGTAATAAATTCTGTTCTCCTGCTCGCTTTGTTTGGTGAACTCCTGCTTTACGGTCCAGGGCCGCGTCCAGACTGTCGGGTCTTCGATCGTGACCGCGTATTCCAACGTGCTCGGTCCGGTGCGTGTCCAGTGCTCGACCAGATGCAACTTCTCTCGCGAACCTTGATAATCCGTCTTCGGACTGAAATTCGTCACGTCGATCACCAGCGTATTGCCTTCCCAGTGGCCACGCGAATCGCCATACCATTGTCGAATATTGGCGGGCAGGTGCGGGCTTCCGTTCATAACAATATTGCGCTGCCAGCCCTGTCCCTGGCCCACGTCGTAGAACATCGAGATGCCGCCGGCCGTCTGCACGATTCGCCGGAAACTGCCG
>Ga0307478_10000985_pt1 | contig 26443 bp, 30 predicted proteins | sample atmos_gasesECM4C_2_FD_203713 | JGI IMG/M metagenome (GOLD analysis project Ga0307478, IMG submission 203713) | Hardwood forest soil microbial communities from Morgan-Monroe State Forest, Indiana, United States - atmos_gasesECM4C_05 | ecosystem: Environmental > Terrestrial > Soil > Temperate...
ATGACCAGTTCGTTGGCATCAAGAAACGTCTTGTCCGGAGTTTCCAGATCGAGCGGCGAGAGTGTGTTGGGGTCAGTCATTTCTCGTTCGCCGTCAGGAATCACCTGTCTCCCGCCGCGGAGCGGGGCATATGTTAGCCCGGGGCGTAAGCCCTGGGTACGCGACCAAGACTCGAACGAGTCCCCTAGGGACGACACGAGCCAGCCAGTCGCTTCGACCTTCGAATACTCTCATTGCCCGCTCTCAATCCCCAGGTTAATCTGCACCCACTCATTATCCTGCTGCAGGATGCCGTAGTCCTTGCGTAGGGGGTGACCCTTCCATCCGTCAGGCAACAAAATGCGTTTCATATCTGGATGCCCGTCGAACTTGATCCCGAACATGTCGAACACTTCACGCTCCAGCCAATTCGTCGTCGCCCAGATGGGTACGGAACTGGGAAGCGTCTCCCCGTCTGCAATTTGGGTTTTCACGCGAATCCGCTCGTTGCGCGGGAACGAGTACAGCACCCACACCACGTCGAACTGTTTCTCGCGTTTGGGGTAGTGCACCGCGGTGACGTCCACGCAGTAGTCGAATTGCTCCTCATTGCGCAGGACCTGAAGGATCTCAGGAATCAGCGAGCGGTCCACCACCATGTAGTTCTGGCCGAGGTAGGTCAGGGGCTCGATGCCGGACCCGTATTCGCGCTTGAGTTTGGCCACCAGCGGCGAATCCCAAGGCGTAGGGACCGGCACCGCGGCCTTCGCGGCCGGTGCAGCCGGCTTGGCGGCAGCTGGAGCAGCAGGTACGGCGGCTGCCTTTGGTGGCGTTTCAGGAGCTGGCGCAGGTTTCTCGGCAGGAGTTTTGATTTCCGATGGAACCGACCCGGAAGGTGTAGTTTTCACCCCGCCCGGGGTCGCAGGCTTTTCCGCCGTCGGCTTCGGTTCACCTTCCGGCGGCGGCGACGAGGGGGATTTAGTTTCGTCCGGCATAGCTCACGAAGGCACAAACCTCCGGCGCAGTGTGCGTTCGGGAAGAACGTTAACTTTTATCAGCTTGAGCGGATGGTGTCAACGAGCGTGGCGCGCCCGTAGCGCTTCTCGTTAAGTTTCAGCGCTCGGACAATTGAATCGAATTGCCGTCCGGGTCCTTGCCATCGCAGAGACAAAACATCTCCCCCTCCCGGACCTTGCCGAAGCGTGGTCCCCGTGCCACTAACGTTTCGCGCAGGCCAGCGACGTCCTTGGTGTGGAACCCGATCTTCGGACCCTTGCGGCCAGGCGATGACGGGCCGGAATGCAGCGCGATCCGTGCGCCGCCGGCCGCAAACTCCCTCCAGCCTTTTTCGTTCGTGACCAGGTTGAGTCCAAGCACTTCTCCGTAGAATCTGCTCATGTCATCCATCTGCCCGGTAAACAGGATCACGCGCGCCATTTCCATCGAGGGGACCTCTATTTCGCACTTGCTCAGCTAATGGCGCTCAGTCTAGCAGAGGCGCACACTTGGCGCTTCGAAGAGGGAATGGAAGAACGAGGCGATACAGCAGGCTTCCGCCCAGCTACCGGGACCACTGCGCTTGGTACTGCTCGATCAGATCGCGGATGCGCTGGGCATCGGCCTTGGGGTGGCCGTGGCTGGTGATGGGGTCAGTCCCGCCGGTGGACTCGATCACGATCTCGGACCAGAAGACCCCAGTCGAAATGTGGACCGAGGCGATCTTCGACATGGCGATACTCTCTTCATTACTGCCGAACAAACGGGACTTAACGCGGCTGACCCGCTGCGGGCTGATCACGAGTTTCGTCGGGAACAAGAAGTTGCCTTGCGTCCAGCGGCTGGCGGCAAAGGTTTCTGCCGGGGAAGAATCCATCGGGTTGGTTGGGACCGTGCTCATGTCGCGAGTTTTTTCTCAATCGGTTGAAAGGTCGGAAATCAGGGTTCGGGTGAGGATATTGCCCGCATCGAAATAGCCCCAGCCCCGGAGGGGCAGCATAGGTTAGCCCAGAGCCAGCCCTGAGCTTGTCGAAGGGACGTAAGTCCTGGGTAAGGCAGAACCGAGGAACAAGCCCGGGAGGGATGACACAAGCTGTTCGTTCCCGCGTGAGCTACACCCATTCCAGCGCGCCCTTTTTCCACACCCAGATATATCCCACGATCAGGATGACGAGAAATATCAACATCTCGATCAGCCCGAACAGCCCGAAAGCCTTGAACTTCACCGCCCAAGGAAACAGAAAAATCGTTTCCACATCGAAGACAACGAACAGGATGGCGATGATGTAGTAGCGAACCGTGTAGCGTCCGCGCGCGTTATCGATGGGGTCGATGCCGCACTCATAGGGCATGAGCTTGGTCTTGCTGGGATTCTCAGGTCGCACGAGTTTGGCCAGCAGTAAGGTAACCGGCAGCAGCGTGCCGACGATAGCGACGAAGATGAAGATGGGGACGTAGTTTTGCGGCATCGGCAGCCCTCGCTCCTCAATTTGGCGGAGCAGTCATAGTAGCGCTGATGAGGGCGCGGTTCAAGCCAGATGCGCGCCGCGAGTCAGATCCTGTAGGACGGCGGCCTGATCCCCTTGTCGCGGAGATAGATTTCGGCCTGCCCGCGATGATGCGCGACATGCACATACATGGCGAGCAGAATTTCCCGCCCAGGCAGCCGGCCATCGGGCGAGTCGTGAGCTTGGCTGAGTTGCTGGTCGGTCAAGTTCGGGATCACGCCAGAACAGTAATCAAAAGAACCCGTCAGAAGCTTGACCACGGCATCTTTGTCGGTTGCGGCCGGTGACGGCGTGTCCGGAGGAGCAGAGTCCTTCAGCCCGGCGCAGAAAGCGTAGTTTGTGCCGGCAATGTGCAGCATCAATTCGCCGAAGGTCATTGATTCGGGATGGGGCCGGAACGAGTACTGATCCCCGGGCATGCTTTGGGCGACCGCAATCGAGAGCCCGCTCAGAGCGTCTAAATGCTTGGCATATTCCGCCGCGGGCTTTGCCGAAGACGCCACGCAGTTCGCGCCCAGGACTGAACCCACCATCACAGCCGCTACGGCGACGGGCAATTTCATGGAGCCTCCTCACAAGCGCTGTCTCTCAGGGTCACTGGCGCTGGAAGCTTGGACGCAGTGCTCCATGCTTTCGTTAGCAGGAACTTTCTCCTTCGCAGTTCTCAAGCGGTCAGATCGTTAGCACACACTGGCGAGGCTTACGAGAATCCATTCCTAGTCAGCGGCAACTCCCGCACCCGCTTGCCCGTGGCAGCGAAGACTGCATTGCACATTGCAGGAACAAACGGCGGCACTCCGGGCTCTCCCGCGCCTGCCGGTGGAGCTGTGCTTTCGACGATATGCACATCGACCTGGTACGGGGCGTCGTTCATGCGAGCCACCGGATAATCGAAGAAATTCGACTGATCGATAGCACCGTTGGTCGCAGTAATCTCGCCAGTGCGCGCGATGCTGGCGCCGAATACGGCGGCGCCTTCGAACTGTTGCCGCACCATCTCAGGATTGGCCACGATCCCGGCGTCGACGGCGGTGGTCACGTGCGGAATCCGAATCGCGCCCGTGTTGTCAACTTCCACCTCGACCACGGTCGCAACATACGTCAGGAAACTGCGGTGGACGGCCATGCCCATGCCGCTTCCCTTCCCTGACTTCTTTTTGCCCCAGTTTGCCTTCCCGGCCGCCAACTCCGCCACCCGGCGCAGCCGTGCCGAATCGAAGGGATACTTGTCTGCCATGCCCGGAGGCCCCTGAGTCCCCCCATCGACAATGTGCCCAGATCCAATCAGAGTGAGCAAGTAATCGTAAGGGTCGCGGTTGGCGTGGTAGGCAAGTTCGTTGGCGAACGTCTGTACGGCGAATCCGTGATAGATGTTGGCCACCGATCGCAGCCAGCCGATGCGAATATGCGCCGTCGCCTGTCCGTTCTCGGATCGGAAGTTGGGGATGTCGAAGGGTGAAACATCCCATCCCTGCGACATTTCACCTGCGCCGCTGTAGACTGCGTCTTTTTCGAACGATGAGCCGATGGGCGGAAAGACCGAGCGCTGCAGCCACGCTTTCGGCTTGCCCGCGTCGTCGAGCGCAGCCTTGATGTACATCGCGGCGACGGAGTGGAAGTAGTCGAACTTGATGTCGTCTTCCCGGCTCCACACCACTTTGACCGGCTTGCCCGTCCTCTTCGAGAGCACCGCTGCTTCGACGGCATAGTCGGGTTTGGACTTGCGCCCGAAGCCACCCCCGAGGAAGGTCACGTGGCAGGTGACATCCTCTTTCTTAAGACCAAGCGCCTTCGCCACTTGCTCCTGAACACCCTGCGGATTCTGCGTCGGCGACCACACCGTCACCTTGTCGGCTTGCACGTCGGCGACCGCAACCGGGGGTTCCATCGAGGCGTGCGCCAGGTGCGGAGCAAAATATTCGGCTTCAAAAATCTTGCCCCCCTTGGCGAATTCAGCGTCCGGGTCGCCAACGGTGTGTATGACCTTGCCCGCCTGACGCGCCGTCTCCTGCAGTTGTTTCTTGTACTCAGCCGAGGTATACGCGGCATGGCTGCCGTTGTCCCATTCGATCTTCAGTCGGTTGCGCCCTTTAAAGGCGGCAAACGTGTTGTCGGCGACCACGGCCACGCCCCCGAGCGGCTGAAAAGCATGCGGAGGAGTGAAGGGATCGATGGGGATCGTCTTCTTCACGCCTGTCACTTTGAGAGTCGCGGAGTCGTCAACCGATTTGACTTTGCCTCCCAAAACCGGCGGGTGAGCGATGGCGGCGTAGAGCATGCCGTCGACGCGAACATCCATTCCAAAAAGCGGCTTGCCCGAGCAGATATCGGAAACATCGGAGCCGGGCGCCGGCTTGCCGATGTAGCGCCACTCCTGCGGAGACTTCAGCTTCAACTCTTCTTTTTTGGGCACGGGAAGCTTTGCGGCGATCGCCGCCAGTTCTCCGTAGCCCATTTTGCGCGAAGAACTCTTGTCGGAAACGACGTGCACCGGATCCGCCACGCACTGCGACTCCGGAATCCCCCACTGCTGGGCGGCGGCGCGCACCAGCATCAGACGGGCGGTGGCGCCGGCTTCGCGCATGGCATCAAAGAATTCGCGGACCGAGTGCGAGCCGTCCGTATCCTGCGAACCGTAGCGCTCATCTCCATCGCCCTGGATTACTTTGACGCGGCTCCAGTCAGCATCGAGTTCGTCGGTAAGAATGCGCGGCAAGCTGGTGCGGACACCGTTCCCCATCTCTGAGCGGTGGGCCACAATGAGTACAGTGCCATCGCTCTGAATGCCGACAAACATGCCGGGGTGAAACGCGGTCGTGTCGATGGTTGGACTAGCGCCGGCCGCCTCTGCCCACAGCGGACGTGGCAGGATGCGGGCGCACAGCACAAAGCCGCTCGCCGACAGCATGCCTTGAAGAAAACTGCGGCGGCTGACGTTCTCAATGGTAATCATGCCCTCTCCTTTGCCGCTTCCTTAATGGCGGCCCGGATCCGCTGGTAGGTCCCGCAGCGGCAGATGTTGCCTGCCATAACCGAGTCGATATCGTCATCGGAAGGCCTGGGCGTGGAGGAAAGCAGCGACACGGCCTGCATGATCTGCCCCGGCTGGCAGTATCCGCATTGCGGCACGTTGACCTCGGCCCAAGCTTTCTGCACTGCATGTGGGCCATGGCTGGAGATAGCTTCGATGGTCGTGATCTCGAGACCGGCAACGGTGCCCATCTGTTTGGTGCAGGAACGGATAGCGGTTCCGTTTTGCAGCACGGTGCATGCCCCACACAGCGCCATGCCGCATCCGAATTTTGTGCCAGTCAGTCCGAGGATGTCGCGCAAGTACCACAGCAGCGGCATCTCAGGATCGCCATCGAACGATTGGTCGAGTCCGTTCACTTTGAAATGGATCATGGGCCACTTCCTGAATTGTGGTTGGTTGGAAATTACGCAGCTATTCTACCGCCGCCAGCGTTCGGCAGTGCAAGCCGCATTCTGCCGGCGACGCTGCGACATCAGAATCCAGCCGCGAAGCGGCGCAAGAATGCAGCCCACGACGCAAGTCCTGGGGTGGACCCGCGGGAAAAAACTAAGCCCCTAACGGACGAAGAACGGCTACGACAGACACCCGAGAAGAATGGCGCCCACACTCACCCGCATTTATCCGGGAAAAGAAAGACTGAGCGGGCGAGATCGGACTGCAGTGTGCCTTCCTGGTAGTAGCGCGACAGAATTCCGCCCTTCCAGAGCAAGAGGTCGCCATTGGCAAGGGCGAACTCGTACCACTCTGTCGCCCTGGTGCGCGCCATGCGCTCTCGGATCAGGAAAAAATACGCATGGGTGATCGTCTCGTTATACAGCTGCGACTTGCCTCGAGCCGCGGCATAACCCTTCAGCGCCGCGGCGAACCGGTCAAGAGCTTGCAGTACCGGAAATTCGGACAAATAGGCGAATGCGAGAGGACATGGTCGGCGTGGTGAAAAGCTTCCGGCAGCGCGTCCGTTTCGAAACAGTGAATGAGTTCGCGGTTGTTCATGGCAGATTCCGGCGGTCCCTTCTCGCTGGCTGCCCGTGGTCGAAGTGCGAATCGCATCAGGGCCGGAATCGCATCAGGACCCAATCACCATCAAGGCCCCAATCGTAAGAGGGCCCGAATCGTATCAGGGCATGCATCACATCAGGACACGCATTCATGCGTGCCGTGCAGGCCGCAAAATCAATGCGCCTTTAGGCGCTGGTTTTGAGGTTCCGACCTCGGCCACGAGCAGCTAGTTTCCTTTACCCATTGCGATAGCGAAAGCAGCCGCTGCATAAACGACGAGGTTGCCGATCCCATACATTCCATGCAGCAGATGGGTCAGAATCGCAAACACAAAAACAGCCACCAGCATCCACGCCCCGCGGGTAGCCGTTCGCGGAATCAGGAGAAGAATCGAGCCCATGATCTCCCCCAATCCCAGCAACAGCCGTATGAAGCCGGGCATGTGAGTCCGGGCGAAATCGCGGGCCGCACTGGGCAGGACGAACAAAACGGCTTCGATCAGAATGACGATTCCGAGGGCCCATTGCAGCACCGTCAGCGCGCATTTGGTTTGGCTCGAGCTCATGGCGATGTCCTATTTTTCTGGGTTTCGCTTGCGCGGGGATTTCGCCTTGATTTCCTTGAGCCGATGGCTCGCGCTGGAGTCCAGGTCCAGTTCGTAAAATTTCTTCAGCTCGCGAATGCGTTCGATCGAGGCAGCACTGAACGGAGTCTTGCCGTCGAAAGCGTGCAGCACAATTCCCTCAAGCACGTCCCCCAGCGTCATGTCGTGGTACTCGGCGAACGCCTTGAGAACCTTGAGAATTCTTCTTTCAATGCGCACCCCGGTCTGCACCCGCTCAATTTCGAGTCTGGGATCATCGCTCATTTGTACCAATGTACCACGGTACAGGTCGCAACGCAATACCGGCGCGAGAGCGGATCAAAAAATTGACCGGCGCCAAATATATGGTTATGGACACCGATGTGCCATTCGTCGCGTCTGGCGGCAAGAAACACTTTTTCTACGTCCACACTGTCATGCGGGCGATGAAACCAGCTGAATGATTTCGCGAATGCGTACAATGTCCACAGTAGAGAGGGGCAACCAGGCTACCCTGGAAGCGAGCGCTATCAGCGTTAACGACAGTTAGAAATCATTGATTGTCTTCCGATACGGACCCGCCAACTCCAGCGGTTCCGCGAAATCTATTCGCTGTACTCCCGATCACAACTTGACGCCGTTGTTATCGTAGACCTCCTTCGGGTTGCTCTTGAGGTGCCGGTAGGTGGGCGAGTTGAGAATCGCGTCTTTTATGGCGTCCAACCCAACAGAGTTAACCTTCTTCACGTCACAACCCATGGGCTTTGAGTCCTGCAGTATCTGCATTGCAAGACTCATCGCATTCGAGAAAACGCCGCTTTGGGCCCAAGTCGGCGTTGTATCGGAGCCGCTGGTAGGTCCAGCGTCGAGAATGAAGAACAGCGCGCCTGCCACCAACGCCGCCGCCTCATCCGACACGGCCCTGGTGACGGCGCGACCGGTGCCGGTCGGGATAGTACGCCCCATGGAGTCTCGCAAGGCGTGAACGGATTCATGGAGGATAGTCATCCTCTCGAACGGAGTGGCCCCGTAGTTGGCCCTGGGAAACCTGTACGTGTTGGTCAGCGGATCGTAGGTTGCGGCAGCATGTGGATTCATCTTTCCGATCGTGATCGACAGGCCGCTTGTGCCGCTCGGCTTGGAAACGAGAGCCAGGGCAACGTAGCTGAAGCCTGAGCCGTTAACATGGATATTGTCCAGATAGAAATCAATCTTCTGGGCCGCGTTCGACATAAGAATCTGGCCGATCGTTGATCTGAGCGCATCAGTGTTTGTAGCCATCCGAGTACTCCTGGAACGGCCTGACGATATTTAGCAGTCTCGCCAGCGCCTCGCATTTTACACCGACCGCTTGGCATGATTACCCAACAGGTGAGTTCGCAAGCTCGCGCACCCCGACCTACGCACTTACCAACCCGGAGTCAAAGCAGTTCTTCCCGGTGCTCACCTGTGATAACGCCTGACTAAAGCAGTTACCCCGAACCTGATGACAGGGCGGGTTCAGAACTCAGGGGGCTGGCGAAAAAACGCGTCACCTGGGGAGTTTATCGGTCCTGGTTTTTCTCAATCATGTCGAACAGGTACTTGATGCCGCCCAGCAGGCCGACGATTAGCAGAACAGCGCCTAGCAGTTTCCATCAGAGCAGTCGGGCAATGAATAGACTTTACGTTGTGTGGAGATCTGGCGACGGGTTACCCGACGCTGATTACAGTGGGATTACTTAAGGTCGGCCGCAATAATGAGCATGCCGTTCGGTTGACTGTCTAAGGATGTAGTGCATTTGGTTTGTATCAAAAACACATGGACCAAGCAATCGACAGCTCGGAAAGCCGACCCTGATGAAAAGTGCCCCGCTGCCGGGCCATAAACTCTTCACCCGAATGGCCCGTCGCGGAATGAGTATATCCGGGACTTACCGGGCTCTGGAAAGCCCGTACCTAACATTAATGTTAGGCGCCGAGCATCTTTGTTTGGGTTCCTGCACCCAACCGGGATTGGGACAGACCCAAACCGACCAGAAAACCCTGTTTTTCCCAACAAATCGTGCTCTCGGGCTCTCTACACGAGTATTTCCGGTTTGGAATGCGGCTTGCATCTACAAAAGCACTTGCGACGGACAAACCGAGCAAGGCTACAAAATTCCCCCCCAGGGACCCTAAGGAGCAAGACCCATGGTTCAGATCAATGCAAAGCGCGCAATCAGAATTGCGATTCTAATTGCCGGGCTGGTAGGTAGTTTCCTCGCCGCTAACGTACAGCTTGTCCCCGTCGCAGACGGCGGGCCGATTTTCGTGTGCCCCCCGGGCCATCACTGCCAAGCTAACTTGCCGCCGATCAGCTAGTCCATCGCGGGCGGAACAGAACCGAGAGATTGTCAAAGCAACCAGTGGTAAATTCGGTCCGAACACTTCGGGCTCGCTATCTTCAGGCTGGCGGACATATTACAATCCGCCAGCCATTCATTTTTTGCTCAGCGGAATTTCAAAGTAAGGCATGGGTTCAGTGTCTTTGTGCAGGAAAAATCCGTCTCTTGCCTCGACGATAAACCTGCTACGCCTATGCGGCATCTCGTTCCGGGAAGCAAAGCCAGGGCTGTAGGTCGAGTTTGTCTACTGCCGGCTTCACATTGATATGGAATGAGGCTCGGTCTCGTGCCAGCTTCGGGCCAATCACACCGGTCAATCTCTCGACGGTGGTGCTCAAGTCTTTGGCATGCATCTGCTGCAATTCAATCGTAATTGTGATGTCGAACAACGCACCTTCCCGTCCTCGTAGTGCCCTGTGCGCGACCAAACTACCTCCGAGCATCCCGGCTAGGCTCACGAGCGACCGGCTCTTGCAGGCGGCGCACTCGTCACTTCGACTGCTGCTGATGACCTCGCAATCCAGGCAGAAGACCGCATTCGAGAGCGGGAGAACTCCTGCGTCCAGATGGTTCCTTGTTCCGGCGAACATATACACCAACCTTTGCCGCTGAGACGTGGGCAGCTATATATTCAACACCAAGACCGTGCCATTCTCAATGTGTAAGCTGTCAAAACTTTCGGCTCCAGAGCCAACTGTGGTCCCAGGCACGAGTTTCCCGGAAGGACAACGGGGCAGTTTTCCCGGCTGCTCTGCTTGTGATCACGCTTTGACAACAACAGTTGACGTCCGGATGGCCCGCGATACGAGCGCTATCGGCGGTACGGAGTCTAAAGCGGTGGCTAGCCGCGGTTGCCGCTTGAAGAGCTTTGCCAGACTTGCTCGAACGGTCAGTTATCCCTTGCTGTGCGCACCTGGTCGACTACCTGCCGCACTGCTGTGACCACAGAGTCCGGCGATTCACCCATGTCGTGGTGCGAATCTACCACTACTTGCCGTCCTCGCGTCGACAACCGCACCAGGCTCGCCTGCAGTTGATGCGCCCAGATCTCGTGATATTCCGCTGCTTCCTTTTCGAAACCGTCCGGCGCCCAATACCTTCCTGCTGTCAGCACGACGAGCGGGCGATCACCCAAGCTGCCTGCCTTCCGCGCAGCGTTGTTGATATCGGGGTTTCCGCCGCCTTCTCTCCCAACGATTCTGCCCTCGTCAGTTGCTGCACAACCCGGCTCGGCATCGGTCCGAAACGCCTTCGGCTGTGCTTCGAGCTTAGCCAATACGCTGGCTTGCTCGGGCGTGAAATCGGGCGGAGGAGGGCGCCGCTCTCGGTTCGCTCGGAAACGTAGCAGGCCGAACCGCGCTATGACGGGCAAGGCCACACAGAACAGATGCCTCGTGCGGACCGACATGTGATTTGCCGACCCGAGATAGAAATCCGGCTCGTGCATGTCCGGAACCGCTGAATCGATCAAGACCAGACCGGCCACGTCCGCGGGGTAGCGCGCCGTATAGATGTGAACATATTCGCCCCCTACCGAACCACCCGCCATCACGTAGGGTGGCAGGACCCCGGCGCGGTGTAGCGCCTGGTGCAGATCGCTGGCAACAGTGGCCCTGGTTGGCGGAGAGGATGGCGGATCGCTCCACCTACACCCGCGCGGTCGTACCAGCAGGCACGAGTGAACACTGCCATTTTGGACTGTAGCAACAACCACGCATTACCGGGCGAGTTGCCTCCGGTTTCAAGAATCACCGTCGGCGCACCCTCACCAGAGCAGTACAGGTTCAGCGTACGTCCACCTAGTATCAACTGCCTGTCCGATTCGCGTAGGCAGTTGACTGGCATCCCGCGCTCCCCCGATCTGTTCGTATGTAAAGCCTCCCAGAAGAGCCAGCACCACCAGGGTCAGAAATGCGCACGAGATTCTCCGAACCCACTTTCTCATGTGCCGCCGCCCCCCCATAAGAAATGACCGAATTCACGACTCGGGGCAAGGATCAGTTAGTCATGTTCGTGCCGGGCTGTATCTTTGCCAGGCGATGAGCTCCGGTTCGTCCTAACGCAAACAGAATTCCCCAAACGAGGATGGCTGTGACGCAAGTAAAGAGAAGAGCGAGCCCCAAAAACCAAGGCAACGAGGGCCATATCGACCCGGCACCAGCCGCATATTTCACCTGTATGGTATGGGCCTTCTCCATCGCAAGGATGACGCCCGCAAAGATGATTGACATCAGGAACACTGTGGACCGCGGGAAACGAAATTCCGGACGCATATTGAACCTCGTGAATGAAATCAACTGATATCTACCGCTAATGATCGAGAGATGCTCCTGCACAGCACCGGCAAGCAGTCCCCAAGCCTCGCGGGCGCGAAAACAGATGCGCTCTCCAAAGCTTCCATCGCTGACGTCTGCTTGCGCATCGCGAAACACCGAGATCATTTCATCCCCGTACGCACGCCGATAGAGTGACGGATACAGGTAGAGCAACCATCTGTAGAAACGGGGCATTCCAGTTAGGCCTCCTTGCGTGCGATGCGGAGGGCAGCCAGTTTGGTGAGGTGCCTCATTCGTTCAACTTCTAGTTGCAGGTTGCGGCGTCCGCGTGATGTGAGTCGGTACGGCCGCCGATCGCGGGGGCTTTCGTCTTCCTCGACCCGCTCTATCCATGCGCCCTCGAGTAAGCGGCGCAGCGCCCCGTAGAGAGTGCCCGTGCTGAGCTTTACGCGGCCGCCGCTCATACGTTCCACGTCCTTCAGGATGGAGTAGCCATGACGTGGCTGCTCCGCCAGGCTCAACAACACGAGCAGTACTGGTTCGGTCAGAGGTAAAGGCTCCATATGTCATCACGCGATATATCGTACTACGCCATATTGCGCCATTGCTTGCTCGCTGTCAATAGCGCCCTTCGTCGGACTGTAAAGTTCTGGTGGGGTTCAATGTCTCGGGGTCCGTCTAAGCATCGAATGGGTTGGTCCCGGTTTGTTGAGTCAATCAGTGAATTGTGATCACTCATTGAGAAATGGCCGACTCCCATGGTCTCGCGTCCTTCCCGAATATGCACTGGCTCTCCGCCCGAAGCTGAGGGTCGCAACACTCAGCATAGAGCTGCCTTGCAGCAATGTAATCTATCTCGGACAATAAAGTTTTGTAACTCCCGCACCTTCGATGACTGAGCGAGTGGGATGTCTAGCTCAAGCACGAATAATCCGAAGGAAGATGGAAGAGTTGCTAACAGGTGATCGAGAGACTTCCGCGAGCTGATTTTTATATAATCACGCGCGTCTTCTACGTCCGCGAGCGCCCGGAACGGAGACCGTCGCGTGGCGACCATCGAGTTGAGGGCCAGGTCCAACTCAACCCTTGGACACCAAGCGTGGAACGCGCATTGAAGGCTTAAGCGGAAAAATAGGCAACGCACATGGATTTCGCATTCAGTAAGAAAGTCGAAGACCTGCAGCGCCGTTTGAGAGCCTTCATGGACGAATACATCTATCCTAACGAACAGCGTTTCCAGGATGAGATTGAGCGTAACCGGTGGTCGCCGACGGCTGTGATCGAAGAACTCAAGCCGAAAGCTCGTGCGGCGGGTCTATGGAACCTATTCCTGCCCGATGACCGGCACGGCGCTGGACTCACCAATCTCGAATACGCGCCTTTATGCGAGATTATGGGCCGCAGCATGATGGCTCCTGAAGTATTCAACTGCTCGGCGCCCGACACTGGGAACATGGAGGTGCTCGCGCGCTATGGCACGCCGGAGCAGAAGGAGCGTTGGTTGAAGCCGCTGCTCGCCGCAGAGATCCGCTCGTGCTTTGCTATGACCGAACCTGCGGTAGCTTCGTCAGACGCGACCAACATTGAGGCAAGCATCGTTCGGGACGGCGACCAGTATGTCCTTAATGGCCGCAAGTGGTGGACTTCGGGAGCGGGTGATCCACGCTGCAAGGTCGCTATCTTCATGGGCAAGACGAATGCTTCGGCTCAGCGTTATCAACAGCAGTCGATGGTCCTGGTGCCGATGTCGGCCCCAGGAGTGAAGATCGAACGACTGCTGACGGTGTTTGGGTACGATCATGCGCCCCATGGCCACGGTGAAGTCGTCTTTACCAATGTCCGGGTGCCGGTCTCAAATATGTTGCTGGGCGAAGGACGGGGTTTCGAGATCGCGCAGGGACGGCTGGGACCTGGCCGCATTCATCACTGCATGCGGTGTATCGGGGCGGCCGAGCGCGCCCTCGAAGTCATGTGCGAACGTGTGCAATCGCGCATGGCTTTCGGCAAACCGCTAGCCGAACAGGGAACCCTGCGCGCCCACATTGCTACCTCACGCATGGAGATCGAGCAGGCTCGTCTTTTGACTTTGAAGGCTGCCTATATGATGGACACGGCCGGCAACAAAGCAGCGCGGGCTGAGATCGCCATGATCAAGGTTGTTGCGCCCAATGTGGCGTTACGCGTTCTGGACAGGAGCATTCAAGCGCACGGGGGCGCTGGCGTTTCGCAAGATACCTTTCTCGCCAGCGCATGGGCCAACATTCGCACCCTGCGACTGGCGGATGGTCCCGATGAAGTGCACACGGAAGCGGTTGCCAAGCTGGAACTGGGAAAACGCAGCGAGCCGCATGAGCAATCGTAATCACGCTGATTCTCCCGGCCTCGAGAAGAATTCCATGCCGCTACTGGTGGTGGACACACCGCATTCCTTGAGACGCTTCGTGGGTCGCGAAATCGCAACCACGGAATGGTTCTCCGTCTCCCAGGACCGGGTTCAGCAGTTTGCCGAAGCGACGGAGGACCGGCAGTGGATTCACCTCGATCGCGAACGCGCAGAGCAGAATTCACCCTACGGCACCACGATTGCCCACGGTTTTTTGACCCTTTCCCTGCTGAGTCAGTTCCTGCGCCAGGCAATTCAGATCGGGAGTGGCGTGCGCATGAGTGTCAACTACGGCCTGAATCGAGTCCGCTTTCCCTCTCCGGTTCCTGCAGACTCCCGGATCCGGGCCCGTTTCACGCTGCAGGGGGTCAACGACATTGCCGACGCCGTGGAAGCTACGTTTTCGGTAGTCATCGAGAGTGAGAATTCAGAAAAGCCCTGCTGTGTCGCGGAATGGGTAATTCGGTATTACCTTTAGTCCGGTGGCACTAGCGAATCTCGATTAATATTAATACGTTGATCAAAGCGAACCATCCTCGGCTGACCGCACTGCGGCACGCAAGAGAACCTTGATTGCCTCTGGCAGAGCGGCAAAGCGAGCGTCTCTGGTAAGGCCCTGATGATAGCGGTAGTAGATCTGCTGAATAATGACCGTCACCTTGAAGAGCGCGAGAACGCGGTAAAAAACTAGGTTGCTGACGTCACGCCCAGTGGTCTGCGCGTAGCGGCGGACAAGTTCTGTCCGCGTCAAAGTGCCAGGCAATGTGGTAGGCCCCCAGCGGATGTTCTGTAGTTCTTCGGGGTCTTCTGGGTCGACCCAGTAAGCCAGGGCCGTGCCGAGGTCGGTGAGCGGGTCACCGACGGTGCACATCTCCCAATCGAGCACGCCCACAATCCTGGTGATGTCGGTTGGATCAAGCACGACATTGTCGTACTTGTAATCATTGTGAATCAGCGCATAGGGAGCCTCTCGAGGTCTGCGTTGGTTCAGCCAGGCAGAAATTTCTCCTACTTCGGGCAAATCGTGAGTCCGGGATCCTTGGTAGCGTGCGATCCACCCCTCGACTTGACGATCCAGGTAGCCCTGTGGCTTCCCCAGATCCGCCAAACCAATGGTTGAGTAGTCCAGACCATGGAGCCGCGCGAGATTGTCGACAAACGCTTCGCTCAACTGGCGGGCCGTCTCGGCGGTACGTCCCAGCCCTGCAGGAGGATCTCTTCGCAGAATGATTCCTTGCACCCGCTCCATCAGGTAGAAGGGGCAACCGAGCACCGATGCGTCTTCACAGTAGAGGAGTGCCTTCGGAGCTTGCGGGTAAATGAGGTGCAGTTTCGAGAGTACGCGATACTCCCGACTCATATCATGCGCAGTCTTGACCTTACTGCCGAACGGAGGACGGCGCAGCACCATCTGGCGGTCGCCCAGACACACCAGATAAGTCAGGTTGGAATGGCCGCTGGGGAATTGTGCAACGCTAACAGAGCCAGTGGCGTCAGGAAAATGGCTGCGCAAGAACGGTTCGAGCCGGGCCAGATCGAGTTCTTCCCCGGCTCGTACGGAAGTCGGATGGTCGCGAAGGTCGGCCATGTCAGACTCGTGAAGCTCTCCTAGAACTGCGCCTCACCTGCGTGTGGGCACGACTGCTATCTATAAGTCAACAACGAGATGTCGTCCAGATGTGGAAAGGCATTAAACGTACTCAGCGTAAAGCGATCATTGGAGAACAGGAACTCGCTGTGAGAACAGTTCCGCACCATCCAGGCTGCTCGCAGCGTGTCTTGCGATGAGAGGTGGAAGGCGCGCCGCATGGCGACTCCCAGCAGGCCACCGGAGCAGAAAATCGCCAGTTGTTGTCCCCGACCATTTGCGGACATGCACTGCGACAGACCTTGGTCGCCTCGAGCACAGAATTCGGCCCACGACTCCACCATGGGGAGAACGAAATCTCCCTCGACCCACTTGGTGATCACCATCTGGAACATCTTTTCGAAATTCGACAATCGTTGAGCGGGACTGATCGAGTCCTGAAACGCCCGGTGGAGTTCTCGAACTTCGTTGTTGCTTTCGAGCAGGAGAGGGAGACCTTGCTCCAACACAGCGTCGCCTTGGTATTCATCGAACTGCTGTATTACTACCGGTTCAGGGAAAGGAAGGCCGGCATCGCCATAGACCTCGGCCACGATCCGCGCGGTGTCCCTTTGCCGGACACGTGGCCCCGAGCAGACCCGGTCAAACAGCATCTTTTGCCGCACCCAGTATTGCCCCAATCGGAGAGCCTGCGCTTCACCGGTGGCGGAAAGCTTGTCGTAATTGGGATCGAGAAAAGAGGCTTGCCCATGCCGAATCAGGAGAAGTCGACCCATGCCGTCACCGAACCGTTTCTCGATATGCAGACATCGCACTAAATTCTCACGCAGCGGTCAAATCCTGGCCCTGGTGGAATTCGGCGAAGCTCTTGCCTTCTTGAGCTAGTTGCTTGAGCAAAGGAGCCGGCTCCCAGAGCTGGCCCTGCTGTCGGTGGAATTCCGAAATGCGGTCGCGGACCTTGTTCAGCCCCACAGTATCGGCGTACCACATCGGTCCTCCGCGATAGGCCGGAAACCCGTACCCATTCAGGTAAACGATGTCAATGTCACCGGCACGCAGGGCGATGCCCTCCTCAAGGATGCGCGCACCCTCATTCACGAGCGCAAGGACGCAGCGATCGACGATTTCCTCCGGCGATATCCTGCGCTGTGGGATCCCGGCTTCGGCGACCCACTTGCGCAGCAAGTCCGTGACTTCGGGATCTGGAATCGCCCGACGGTTCTCGTCGTACTTGTACCAGCCGGCACCGGTTTTCTGACCATAGCGTCCCATTTCGCACAGACGGTCTTCGGCAAACGGCTGCCGGGTTCCTGGTTTTTCCAAATGCCGAAATTCTTGGCGGATCCGCCACCCTACATCCAAGCCGGCGAGATCCCCTGTCGCCAGCGGACCCATCGCCATACCGAAGTCATAAAGCGCCTGATCCACCGCTTCAATGCTTGCCCCTTCCTCGACCAGAAACTGCGCTTCGCGGCGGTAGGGCCCGAACATGCGATTCCCCACAAACCCACGACAGTTACCCACGAGAACGCCGACCTTGCCGAGCCTTTTGGAGAGTTGCATGCAGGTCGCGATGACCTCTTTACTGCTGGCCTTGCCACGCACGATTTCGAGCAGTCGCATCACGTTCGCAGGGCTGAAGAAATGTGTGCCGATTACTGCTTCAGGCCGAGCCGTGGCGGAGGCTATTTCGTCGATGCTCAGGGTTGACGTATTGCTCGCCAGAATTGCGCCCGGTCGACACACACGATCCATTTGGCTGAATACTTCCTTCTTAAGCTGCATGCCTTCAAACACTGCCTCGACCACCATATCCACGCTTCCGAAATCGTCGAAGCTAAGTACTGGCTTAATCAGTTGCAGACGCTGGTCCACGAATTGTTGGGTAAACCGGCCGCGCCTGACGGAACTCGAGTAATTCTTTCGTATGACCCCCATTCCACGATCCAGGGCTGGCGGGTCGGCGTCCTTGAGTAAAACGGGGATGCCGGCGTTGGCGAACACCATCGCGATTCCGCCGCCCATTGTTCCCGCGCCCACAACCGCTACCGAGTTTACCGGGATAATCGGGATTTCCTTTGCTATATCCGGGATTTTGGCCACTTCGCGCTCACCAAAGAAGACGTGAATGAGCGCCTTGGACTGCTCCGAGAAGAGACATTCGTCGAACCGTTTCTTCTCGACCTCGCAACCTTCATCGAAGGGCAGACGGGTGGCAGCTTCCACCGCGTCAATGGCGGCCAGTGGCGCGATCAGGCCACGCTGCTTTTGGCGCGCAACCTCACGCGCAGCGGCGAAGATGGGCGCATTCTGTTCCGGCGTGCCCAGCTTCTGGTCGCGTTCACGCGCTTTAGGTGCTGGCTCTTGCAGAACTGCGCGCGCGAAAGCGACAGCGCCGCTCAGCAGATCGCCTTCAATCAGCCGATCGAGGATGCCGTTGTCCAACGCGTCCCGTGCAGGAACTGGATTGCCCTGGCTGCACATTTCCACCGCCTTGGCCACGCCTGCCAACCGAGGCAACCGTTGCGTCCCGCCTGCGCCCGGAATGAGGCCAAGCTTCACTTCGAGCTGGCCGACTTGCGCACCCGGAGCCGCCACCCGATAGTGGCCAGACATGGCCAACTCCAGGCCGCCGCCGAACGCTGTACCGTGAATGGCCATCACCACCGGTTTAGAACAATCTTCGATCTGCCTTAGCAGGGGCAGGAGGCCGGGTCCGCGTGCCGTCTTCCCTGAAGTTATCTTGCCGAACTCTTTAATGTCCGCTCCGGCGACGAATGTGCGGCCAGAGCCGATGAGGACCGCGGCTTTGACACTCTCGTCTTGGGTGACTTCCTTGATAGCCTTTGAAATACCTTCAGGCACTCCGGGGCCTAACGCGTTCACCGGAGGGTTGTTGATGGTGATGATCGCGATGTCTCTATCTTTCGTCAGTTGAACTAGATGGCTCATGGCAGAAATACTCTGGTCTGAAGTATGCGATTCCAAAACTAACCACGGATGAGCACGGACGTTCTATTCCAAGGTTCACTTGCGCGGCGCGAATTCGGGCTAAACGCTTGTTTGCGCAGCCCAGTACTTCTTGCGCAGATTCTTCTTTAGGATTTTTCCGGTAGCGGTTTTGGGTAGAGCCTCCACGAACTCGATAGAACGCGGGCATTTGAAGTGGGCCAGACGCGAGCGGCAGAACTCGATCAACTCCGCCTCGCTCACTTGGAATCCCGGTTTCAGGACCACTAGTCCTTTAGCCACCTCGCCCCACTTTTCATCGGGGACCGGAATGATGGCAGCCTCATAAACGTTGGGATGTGCCGCGAGAGCTTTCTCCACTTCGAGCGATGAAATGTTTTCGCCCCCACTCACGATGATGTCTTTCCGGCGATCGACAATGAGGATGTAGCCGTCCTGGTTGATGGTAGCCATGTCTCCGGTGTGAAACCATCCTCCTCGCAGAGCTTCGGCGCTGGCCTCGGGCTGTTGCCAGTAGCCTGCCATGACACCGTCACTGCGGGCGATGATTTCGCCCATGGTCTTGCCATCGCGAGGCACATCCTTGTCTTCGAAATCCACCACCCGAAGCTCAACGCCGGGAATGGCGCATCCGGTCATGGCCTGGGTCACAAAGCGCTGGTCCCCTTCCCGTTGCAGTCCGGGCTTGATCTGGGAAGTGGACAGCACGGGAGCAGTTTCCGTCAGCCCATAACCCGAGAAGCAGGTGCAGCCTAATTTTTCCTCGACCTCGCGCACCAGGGTTGGTGAGGACGCGGCCCCGCCAATGGAAATCCATTCCAGACTGCTCAGGTCGTATTTTGGGCGCTCCGGTGAGTTGACCAAAGCCAGCGCCATGATGGGCACGAGGCTTAATGAGTGCACTCTTTCTCGCTCGATCAGGCGGAAAACCTCGGAGGGAATGAAGCGCGAAATCACGACATGACGGCCTCCCGCAAAGGTGACGGAATGGGCCGCGCCCCAGCCATTGGCATGAAATAACGGAATGGTGTGCAGCTCCACGCTATCGGTATTCGTGTTAAATCGGAGAGACACAGACAGGGCATGGAGATAAACATTCCGGTGGGTCAGCATTACTCCCTTGGGATTGGCGCTGGTGCCGCTGGTATAGAAGAGCTCGGCCAGCGAATCTTCGTCGAATCCCATGATGTCGGCGCCGTGGGGTGTTGCGCTCGCCAAGTTGTCTTCATAATTCTTCGGCGAAAGCCACGGCGCCTGGGGCGGCGCATCGAGCAAGATGAATGTATGAATGTTGCGAACGCTGTCCCGAAACGAATTCACGACCTCCAGGAACTCCTTCTCAAGCAAAAGGACCTTTGCTCCGGAATCGTTCAGAATGTAGGCCAGTTCATGGGGAGCAAGCCGGAAATTCAGTGGAAGCAACACCGCACCAGCCTCCAGGACGCCGTAATACCCCTCGAGGAGTCGATGGCAGTTGAGGCTGAGAAACGCGACCCGGTCGCCGGGTTGTACTCCTGCTTCAAGTAGAACACCAGCCAGGCAGCGTGCCCGTTCTGCGAATTGCGCGTAAGTGAACCTCTGGTCTCCACAGACAACGGCTGTCTTGCCCGGGAACTGCTGCTCGGCATAACGCAGGAAGCGAACAGGGGTGAGAGGGATATTCATGACGTCATCGCGCTACCAGGCCGACTGACCTCCATCCACCACCAAAACGTGGCCCGTGACGTAATTAGAAGCGTCAGAAGCGAGAAAAACGGCAGCTCCTTTTAGGTCGTGGTCACTGCCAAAACGGTGCTGCGGAATCTGGGAGAGGAAAAATTCACGGTTTTGCTCCAGCACCCGGCTCGACATGTGTGTAGGAAACCAGCCGGGAGCAATTGCATTCACCTGGATGTTGTGCGTTGCCCATTTGCAGGCCAGGTCTTTGGTGAAGCTGATGACCCCGCCCTTGCTGGCATGATACCCAATGGCTGGGAGCGCGGGCGGAGCACCACCTAATCCAGCCACCGAGGCAATATTGATGATTTTTCCGCGACCTTGCTTGATCATGACCTTGCCTACGGCTTGTGCACATAGAAACGTTCCGGTCAGGTTGGTCTCGATCACTTTATTCCAATCTTCCAGGCGCATCTCTTCGACCGGGGCGCCCCAGGAGATTCCCGCATTATTGACCAGAACATCGATCCGTCCGAATTGTGAAAGGGCGGCATCCACAACCCCCTGAATGCCGGCCGGGACCTTGACGTCACAGCCTAGAGCCAGGGTTTTGACTCCCAGTTGCTGCAAGTCTTCCGCGGCCTGCTGGCAGCGCTCTTTCTTGCGGGCACAGAGCACCAGGTTGGCGCCCATTTCCGCGAGCCCTTCTGCGATTTGACGTCCCAGCCCGATGGAGCCTCCGGTGACGATGGCGACGTGGCCGGTAAGATTGAAAAGATCCTTCACATTCCTGGACGCGCTCTCGGTCGTGTCGGCGACCTGCTTCAACATGAGGCTTTCTCCTGTTCCCTGAAGTTCTGAGACCAAGAATCGCCGAGAGGTTGTCTCTCGCCCCGCTCTCGATCCTTACCGGCCGCTATTGCAGCGCTCCGAGCTGCCAGAAAATCAAAAATCGCGTAATGGGCGGCTTCGGGCTGATCCAAATAAATCCAGTCTCCCTGATTTTCGACGAACGCCATTCAGTGCTCCCACTCAGAACGAGAACCGCACGCCGAGTTGGATCTGGCGTTTGGGGAGTGCGGAAGTGAAAGCCAGCGGCGTGCTCGGCGTCGCCGTCCCGCCGCCCGCAACCGGAGTACCCGGCCGAATCCCCTTCACGTTGAACGTTGTGAACCCGGGAGTAAAGCCGAAAACAGGGCCCACCTCGTTGTTTACGCTGGCAAAATTCGTCCGGTTCGCGAGATTAAATCCTTCCGCCGTAAACTGCAGGCTAGCTCTCTCGCCAAGTTTGTGCCGCCAACTCAAGCGCATATCGAAATCGATGTAGTTGGGGCCGAGACCGGAGTCGCGCGGGGCTCCAATGGGACGTTCATTGGTGGGGTGATTGTTGCCGTTCACCTCTCCTCCCGCCAGCAGGTTGAACGGATGTCCGCTGTGATAGGAGAAAATTGGCGCTAACTCGAAACCGGACAAGACAGGCTGTTTCCAGGGGCTGTCAATTACTCCTGCGATCACTACTTTGTGCCGCTCATCAAACTCGGAGAGACTACGATCTAGATTGAGGTTGGTTGGATCCTGCGGGCCGTAGTCCGTGTTGTAATCCGTGGATGTGTCGAAGCCTTTACTGAATGTGTAGTTCCCAAGGACTGAGAAGTGATTGCCGAAGCGTTTCGTGACTTCCAGGATCCCGCCCCAGTAGATCGCATACGACTCGGAGCTATATTGGTTGTTCTGCACAATCAATGGATTCACGAAACATTGGGTGGTGTCGCAGGGCAGGCCCTCAACCCCACCCAGCGGATCGGCTCCAGCGGCCGTAGTATTCCAGTTGCGATACGAAACCTTCTCGCCGTTGGCCAGGGTTACCGTGCTGAGCGGCGCCGGCAACAGATTGGTATCGATTGCGATCGGGAGGTGCTGGGTGTGCGAATAGATGGCGCTGAGAGAGAGAGACAGCCCTGGTCCGAGCTCACGCTCAATCCCAAAGGAGGCCTGCTGCGCGATTGGGGGACGATAACCCGGCTGGTTCACGAAAAGTACATGCAATGGAGATAGAGGCCCGCTATTAGTAACGTCGACGCCGACTGGTTGGGTACCCAGAAACGGGCCAGCCACGGCAGCTGGGGTGATGCAGGCATTATTCCCTGGGGTCGCAGTCGTGCACTGAATCAGGCCCTGCGCAAAAAGTGTCTGGAAAATAGTTGCCGCCCCTGCTATACCCAGGGCCTTAACCCCACCGATCGGATCGGCATAAATGGAAATCTCTCGGTTGCAAGGGCTGCCGCCGCTCCCCGGGATTATCTTCATCCCGAACTGGGAGACTCCACAGATCGCGGTGACGTTTGCGGCCTGGTTACCTGCGGCACTGTTCCCGACCGCAGAATTGTTGGCATTCCGCACTCCCAGGCTGTAATCGACGTCGGGAATCTGCACGTCCACCGGCCCGTAAAAGATTCCGTATCCACCTCGAATCACTGTCTTGTGATTCTTGGAGGGGTCCCAGGCAAAGGAGACCCTGGGACCAAGATCCTTCTTATACGTGGTCAACGGGGCGAATTGCGTATCCAGGTCGTAGCGTAAACCGTAGTTCAGGGTGAAGCTGGGTGTTACTTTCCAGGAGTCCTGCGCGTAAAACGACGTCAGCGGTCGAGTGTAATACGGGTACGTCGGATCTCCGAAACCCTGCTGGTAAAACAAGGGCAGCCCCAACGTTGCTGATTGAAGCGGGTTGATGGTGGCACCTGATACGGTGGTTCCTCCGGGGCAGAGGACCGAGTCTGAAGTCCCAGTCGGAGCTAAGCACGGGCTCAGTGCAGATCCGGGGAGCGACCCGAACACAAAACGGCCGGGCATGAACGTGTGCGACTCCGTGTGATTGCCACGGAGCAACTCGTAAGCGCCGAACTTTAGAGTGTGAGTGCCACGGATCGCGGTGAGATTGTCAGCGAATTCGTAACGCCGCAAGATTGTAAGGTTGGGCAGGAAAATGTTCGATCCAATATTGTTGATAAAACTGGGAATCTGCAGCCCCACTTGTGCCGGCGCGTTGGGGATCACTCTGAAGCTGTAGTAGTCCCACTGCACCCGGGCCTCGTTCTGCGTGTTCGGACTGATCTGCCGGTACCATGTGGCCTGCAGGTCACTGTCATAGTCGTGGATCGAACTTCCCGCCGAAAACGCGGTCAGAGACTGCACATCCGGCGACTGCTCTAAGTCGTGTCCATATCGGTAAGTTAGAGAAACCTCGTTGTTCACATTGAAGTGATGATCCAGGCGGCCCGATGCCAGATATTCCCGCGTGTTGTAAGGAAACAGACCACCTTCTGTTTCAAACTGGTTTAGCAGGAAGCCATTCAGCGCGGCCTGGGTGGGCGACACGAACAGCTTCTGGGGCAAGACGGGATTTGGGTTCAGGGTCAGAATGCTCTGGAGAGCAAGAGCGCAAAAAGCTGGCGGGAGCACTACAGGGTTGGCGGGGGCGGGGGGCGTTAAGCAAGTCACGGCCGGTGCCGGTGAACTCGCCAGCCCGGCAAAAATGGCATTCTGGGCGGCCGTAGGACGAAAGATATTGGTATTCGTCAGCAGAGGAACCGCGTTCTGCGCATTCTGCCGCAAGCCTTCGAAAGCCACAAACAGAAATGTCTTATCTTTTTTGATCGGGAAACCCAGCGTTCCACCGTATTGCTGACGACTCAAACTATCCTTAACCGGAGAACCCAGAGAGTCAGGATTGGCCGGATTGAAGGTCTGGCCGGCCTGCAAGGCCTGGGTGAATGAAAACGGATTTTGCGCGTCCATGGCATCGTTTCGGAAAAAACCATACAGGCTGCCGTGCACATTGTTGGTGCCGGACTTGGTCACAATGTTGACTGAAGCACCTGTGGCTGACCCCAAGTCGGCGGCGTAGTTGCTGCGATTGATCTGAAACTCCTGCACCGCGTCCTGGCTTAACGTAAGGCGCTGACCGCCGCTATCGCCCGAGGTCTCACCACCATCTACCGTGATGCTGTTTCCTCTGCCATTGCTACCGTAGAACGAAAGCCCACTTTGCGGTGTTTGCTTGACTCTGAAATCCTGGTCCCCTGCCAGCCTGGTGGAATCTGAGACCCCTGGCGCGAGCAGCGTGAACGTGAGGTAATCGCGCCGGTCAATGGGAAGGTCCGTGATGTACTGTTGTGTGATTCTGTCCGCTTGGCTCCCTCGTTCAGTTTCCACCACGGGCGGCTGGTCGGTGACCTCGACAACCGTCGCGACCTGCGACGGCTTCATCTTGAAATCAGAGATGACCGTCTGCCCGATGGCGACGGTGACGCCTCTACGAATCTCCGTCGCAAAGCCCGGCAGCTCCGCGCTGACGTCGTAAGTTGCCGGCGACAGCCCTGCTGCTCGGAATTGACCCGTGCTGTTCGTCACTGCCGTGCGCTTCAGGCCGGTCTGCGTATCGACCACATTGACAGTTGCCTTCTGCAAAATCGCCCCGGAGGCGTCGGTCACGGTTCCAGTGATTTCTCCCGACGTGCCGACGCCCTGTGCATGAGCCATCAAGGTTGCGAACAGGAAGCACACGAGACCGCAGGCCAGTGACCTCATAGGATTCTCCTTCTGGATACGTGGGACATTGCCGCAGTAATCGCCGAGTAAGCCCATCTGCCGGTCAGTTCCTCGGGCACTGCTGCTGCCCTCACGACCTCGGGTCGCCGCCGAATGCTAGAGAGATCTATCTATCTATCTATCTATCTCTCTCTCTTGCGCTAAGGAGGCGTTGAAAAGCCAAAGAGCTCCACATCTCCCAAGATTGTGAGAGTGAGTATCACATAATAGTTACTAACGTCAAGACGGAAAGTCTGCCCCGGCAACGCGGGAGGGGGCGGCACGACTGGATGCCCGCAGAGAGCCGGCACAGGATCCTCCGGCACTTCGAGTTGCACCGTCACCTGAAAGCGAGCACAAGGCGGCCTGAAACCTGCCCTCGGCGAAGCTGAATCAACGCCTCGTTCGCGTCGGCAAGTGGGCGAGTTGCTATCTGACAACGCGCTTTCCCGGCAGCCGCCATTGCCAGAACCTCACGCAAATCCTGTCGGGTTCCGACCGTGGAAGCTTGGATGCGGATCTCTCCGGCAGCCATCAAGATAGGGGGAAAACATATCGGATCGGCCGGCAGGCCCACAACTAGGAGAGTACCGGTGGGCCGCAGGCAATAGAACGCCGTGTCATACGATGCTCGCGCTGCCGATGTCACCAGCGCGACGTGAACTCCGCCTCGGTTGCGCAGTTCCTTGATCGCATCCTTGTCCGCAGCATTGACTGTTGTAGAAGCACCTAACGATCTGGCAAGTGCTAGCTTTTCTTCGGAGATGTCGACTGCCACCACCTCCACTGCGAGCGCCTGCCCGAACTGCACCGCCAGGTGTCCCAGGCCGCCAATACCGAAGACCGCCAGGCGCTGCCCGGGCAAAACGTTGGCCCGTTTGAGTGCCCGGTGGACAGTAACCCCTGCGCAGAAAAGGGGAGCAGCTTGGACTGAGGAAAGACTGTCAGGAATCCTGAGCGCGTGGCTTGCCGGCGCCTTCACGAATTCGGCATAACCACCATCGACGTGGACACCGGTAATCTTTTGCCGCCGGCAGAGGTTTTCATTCCCTTCGCGGCAAAACTCGCATTCGCCGCAGGTCCAGTGAATCCAAGCTATTCCAACCCGATCACCGATTTGCAAATCCTGTACCGCCGCGCCCTTTTCGACTACGACCCCGGCAATCTCGTGGCCGGGGATCAATGGTGTTTTGACGATTTTCGCGAACTGCGGCCAGTCTCCATCGACGATGTGCACATCGGAATGGCAAACACCGCAGGCTTCTACGCGTATCAGCACTTCACCAGTTCCGGGCTGCAGTTGGCCGACTTCTTCGATCGCGAGCGGCTTCCCAAATTCATGCAGGACGGCAGCCTTCATTCATTTCGCCTCATGTTTCCGAGGAAGGACCGAGCGGGAACGAGATATGAAATCGTCAGGGCTGGACGCCGCGCAAGAAAAACTCCACCGCACTATCGACCCGTTCTCCCAGTTTATGAGGACCCGTGAGATCCACCGCCCATTGCCGAACCACA
>Ga0307478_10000988_pt1 | contig 26407 bp, 20 predicted proteins | sample atmos_gasesECM4C_2_FD_203713 | JGI IMG/M metagenome (GOLD analysis project Ga0307478, IMG submission 203713) | Hardwood forest soil microbial communities from Morgan-Monroe State Forest, Indiana, United States - atmos_gasesECM4C_05 | ecosystem: Environmental > Terrestrial > Soil > Temperate...
CCGTGCGTGGGCTTCGACTTCTCCCAAGACTTCAGCAGCGGCTTATCGGTCCATTTCGGAGTGAAGGAAGGATTCGGCTTGTACTTATTAAAGAACTGAATGCTGTTATAGGTGACGGTCGCCGTCTTACACAGCGCCCAATCAAATGATTTCCAGACTTTTGTTCCAACTGAACTCGCCATAAGTGCACCTTTCCCTTTCGAGCTTCGCCTCAGATTAAGCTGATGAGTCCCCCGAGAGCCCTGACCCCAGCGAGCGAACAAACGCCCGCAAACGGTTACAGTACCAGAGTTTGCATGGGTAACGGGGAGGGCGTCTAGCGGGGTGCGCCTAAAGGTACATTTTGGGGGTTAAACGGTATCCCGGCGCAGGCAACGGGAAGGGTACTAGCGGGTAAGAGAGGCGTTACCAGCGTCGTTGTGGGGCCCGGCCTGGGTTCGCCGGGTTTGCGGTGGTCTTTCGCCCGCCGCAGTCGATAGCGAACCTGCTCAGAGCGCGACGGACCTACGCCTCTGCGATGCCTTCGTGCAAAGAATCTTTCGTCCGCAGATTGGCTGGACGGCTTCCGCGCACAACTTAACATTGCGTTCAAGTTCGGTTCTTCCGCCGGTCACACGATTCCTTTAAATGAAGCACAGCAAGATTTTATGGGTATGGGTTATCCACAGGATCATCTTGACAGGGTTTGGCTGCGCGAGTACAAGCGGCTCCAGAGTTTGTCCACAGACTAGGGGTGGAACTATGACGATTAAGAGGTTCACGTGTGTGGCCATTTTACTTTTGGTGATATTTCTTCCGGTTTTGGTTTCCGCGCAACAAACACTGGGTTGGATTGACGGCACGGTCACGGATTCCAGCGGCGCCGTGCTGCAGAAAGTGACTGTGAAAGCTAGAAACATCGCGACGAACCTGGAGGTCACCGCTCAGACGAAGGACGACGGATCGTTTCATATTCCGGATTTGCCTATTGGCACGTACGAAGTGAAGTTCACCAAGGACGGATTTAAGACCGCAAATTATCCCCAAATCCTGGTGCAAGGGAACCGCACGGCGACGGTGAACGCGCAACTCGTACCCGGCGCTGTCACGGCGACCGTCACCGTCAACGCAACGCCCCTGCTGAACGAAACCGACACCAGCACCGGGTATGTCCTCGGTCAGTTTCAAATGGAGAATTTTCCGCTGGGCACAGGCAGCTTTACTCAACTCGCCGTTCTGAGTCCCGGCGTCAGCGCCGATCTTCTAAATACGTCGGGTACGAACGCTGGATACGGTAACCAAGCAATCTGGGCAAACGGGCAACGGGATTCGAGCAACAGTTTTACGTTCAACGGGGTGAACGCGAATAATATTTTCAACGGCAAGTCAACGAGCCAGGTCACGTCCGGGCGGGTTGCTGTAAACATTGGGGAGAGCGGGAACAGTCAAAACAACCCCGGTGGCGAAATTGTGACCAGCACATCCGTCTACGGTGCGATAGGTCAAGCGCTGCCGAGTCCTCCGATCGAGACGATCCAGGAAGTTCGAGTTGATTCGGCGATGTACGACGCGTCTCAAGGAGCGAACAGCGGAGCTCACATCGCGGTCAGCACCAAGTCCGGCACCAATGATCTGCACGGCGGCGCGTACGAGTATTTCCAGACTTCGGGCTTCGACGCCAATCAATGGTTCTTTAATGATAACGATGTGTCCCGTCAGCCGCTTCATCGTAACGTGTTTGGGGGATTCGTCGGCGGTCCGATCAAAAAGAATAAGCTGTTCTTTTTTGCATCTTATGAAGGTCAGCGGGTAGCCGATCACTTGCTGGATATAAACTTCGTCGCAGTGCCCCCACATTTGACGGACGCGCGAGACGCCGCGTCCATTGCGGCTGCCGCGAACGCGGATTTCGGCACGACTTTGACCGCCGCCGATATTACTCCGCAAGCCCTCGCAATTCTGCAAGCCAAAACGAAAAATGGGCAGTTTTTCGTGCCTAGCGCCTCGCCCAACGCAATTGCTCTCCAGAATTCGGAAAGCGCCGACGCAATTATTCAGGGAACAGGTTCTCTTTTTACAGCGAACCAAGCGAACGGAAATATTGACTATGTCTTTAGTGCGAAAGACCGCTTGGCAGCCAAGTACTACTTCCAAACCAGCCCAAATACGACTCCGTTCGCGCAAAGCCAGCTAGTTGGGTTCCCGCAAAGCATGAATGCAGGGGGACAAACGATCTCACTGGTCAACACGACTATTCTGAGCCCAAATGTGAGCTGGGAGCAGCGATTCGGCTTCATTCGTCAACGGGCATTCGCGACGACTAGCCAACTTTTGACGCCCGCGGACGCAAGCATCAATCTACTAGGGCTTACAAAATTCCCGACGATTAGCATCGGCAATGCCGACAACGCTTTCGATGCACTCACCATCGGACCGACTACCAATTTCGCCAATGCCGGCATGTTTCAGAACAATTTTGAGGGAGCCACGAACCTGAACTTGGTGTATGGGCGCCACACAATCTCAGTCGGCGTTAGTTGGGATCACACACAATTGAACATAATCAACCAGAACAACCAATTGGCCACATTGTCGTTCGCGGATTTCCCGGGATTTCTTACCGGAGCACTCTGCGGTCCGGCTAACCTCGGCACGACTTGTTCGGGGCAGAGTCCCAGTGAGTTCCTGAACGGCGAGTCCAACAGGCACTACAGGGCTAACCAAGTGGGGGCGTACGTCCAGGACGATATCAAGATTAAGTCAAACCTCACAGTGGATGTGGGGTTGCGATGGGATTGGGATGGGCCTCTGTCCGAGAAAAATGGACTGCTGACAAATTTTTATCCGCAGGATTACTCCTACAACGTCGCGACCGATGTCATCAGCAACATTGGTTTGGTTGTGGCCGGCAACAACAAAACGTTCGGGACCAAAGGCGTGAGTGATTCGACGCTCACCGGCCGGCAATGGGGATTCGCGCCCCGAATCGGAATTGTATATAGCCCGTCGTTCCTGAAGAATTTCGTGATTCGCTCCGGGTTCGGGATGTATTACGACCGCGGAGAATACTTCACCGAGCTGTCACCTCCTGCGGGGGGAGGGATTAGTGGACCATTTGGAGTTACTGTCGAGGAACCTTTTGTCGTCCCAATCTTTTCGGCCGCTGGAAACAGCTTTGCGAATCCATTTGGCACCACTCCGCCACCGCCACCGCCGCAAAATCTCTCGGCCGTCCAGGCGCTGGTTCCAAACGCCGCCGACATTGTTAACCAAACAACTCCTTTCTGTACTGCGAACGGACTCACGGGCTGCAGCGGATTGTTTTTTGGAGGTTACGACCCCAAGAACAAACTGCCGTACTCAGAAAACTGGACGCTTGACTTGCAGTGGCAACCGGTAAACTCAATCGTGCTGAGTGTGGCGTACGTTGGGAACCATGGCGTGCACGGAGTTATTCCGCTTCCGTTCAACCAAGCCAAGATCGCCACTCCGCAAAGCCCGACGCTGGCGGGCGGGCCCTTCCAGCAGAATTTTTCTTATGGCTGGAATACTCCGGGGGTGGCCGCTGAGAACTTGCAAACGCTCGTGGTAGGATTCCCGTCCGGCAATATAGCCCTTCGCACCCCCTTTATCGGCTACGATCCAAATTCTGAGTTTAATGAGGCGGTCGGCGTGTCGAATTACAATGCGCTGCAGTTCAGTGTGGACAAGCGGTTCAGCCACGGACTCCTCGTGAAAGGTTCGTACACGTATTCGCACACGCTCGACGAGCAAAGCGGTCTTGGCCTTTTCTTTACTGGAAACGATCCGACCAACCCGCACTCTTCTTACGCAACTTCGGATTACGACCGAACTCACGTTTTTAACGTGAGCTATGTGTATCAGTTTCCGACGCTGGCGAATGCCACGGGATGGCTAAACCAACTCGCGAATAGTTGGGCGATAGACGGCGTGACGACCTTGCAGAGCGGTCAACCGTATAGCGTCAATGACTTCAGCGGGGCGATAGCCGGAATCTTTTGGCAGGCGAACGATTTCATAACCAACCCCCTGGTGCCTGTCGGAGGACTCGGGGCAACCTCGACCAAGCCTGTGGCTCAGGGTACAACTGGCTTCAATCCGCACCAGCCGCTGCTGAATCCATTGGCATTCGGCCCACCCATACCGTTTGCGCCAGGGACTAACGGAGTTCCGCCATGTGACCCGACGACGGGTGCCTGCGATAACTTTGAAACCGGGTACGCGGCCGTGAACCAGAGAAACATCTTTCGCGGTCCGTTCCAAAATCGCTTCGACTTCGGGTTGGTCAAAAATTTCAAGATCAACGAACGATTAGCGCTACGCTACGACGTTAACGCGTTCAATATTTTCAATCATCCGAGCTTCGACATTCCCGATAACAACATCGAGTTTGCGCCGGATTTTCAGAATCCGCCGATCTATGGCCCGACTGGTTCGGGCGCTGGAAAAAGATTCACGCCCTGCGACCCGACGACGGGCGCTTTCGCCTGCCCTCCATTCGGGCATCTTGGGAACCTGCAGCACACAATCGGGAGTCCGCGGTTCATTCAGATGGCGCTGCATTTGACATTTTGATTGTTCGAGACGATGACGGCCGCGTGAGGGGCGACTTCGGTTTGCAGCCGCCCTTGCCGCAGCAAGCGCTTCGCGCATACCACTAGCGCGGCGAGCACCGCGGCGGGTTACGACCGATCCGGCTAATCCAGGTTTAGGGGTGTGCGCAGGACGCCTATGGCGAAGTGGGCCAGGTGCGGGGCGTCATCGTCTAGCTGGATCCAGCGGACTACACAGTGGTCTTTCAGGTATTGCGAGACTTTCGCTTCGCCGATGCCCAGATGCTCGGCGAGTTTCGTCTTCAGGCCGCTATCGAAGGCCGGACGTCCTCCGCGTGCAACTTTGGTGGTGCTGCGCCCGCTGCCTCGCGCGAGGTTTCCCAGGCCGACTCGCAGCGTCTGGCACGCCTCCACGTAATAAGAAGTGATCTGATCGGAATCGGAGAGCAGGAAGACACCCGGACCGGCCGGCGCGGCTTCAAGTTCGTCCAGCCGATGCAGCGGGCTGGCAACGAGCCTGCGCAGCATGGACTCAAGCTTGGACATGCGCGAAGCGAGCGCCGGATCGCCTGCGCGGCCATGCGCGGTGCGTTCAGAGGGCAGCATCGGCGTGGCAGGTTCGCTCCGCGCGCTGCGTTCCATTTCTGGCTGGGCCACGTTTGCAGCCGCGGGCGCAGGCTCGAACGATTCCACTCGCGGTGCGGGACTGGGACTTTGCATTCGCGGCGCTTGCGAGCGCGGTTGCGCCACGTGCATCGCCGGCGCAGACGTAGCAGAAGGATTCGCGAAAGCTTGCGATGGCAAACCTGGCGCGGGCGCGCCTTTTCGGCGGCGTCCGCGGCCACCACGACGTCCGCGGCGGCGTTTCTTCTTGCCGGTCGGGTCGCTATCAATTGCTCCGGCGCCAGTCGGCGGCGTGGCATCGGAAAGATGCACCGTCTCCACTTCGATCGCGTCTCCGGCATACTCGATGCCATCTTCGGGAATCTCGCCTAGCGCCAGCTGCGTTTGCGCGTCAGCCGGATCATCGGAGTGCCCATTCGCGCGGCTCGGTGCGGGCTCCGTGGGGCTCTGCGGCACAAAAATTGGTTCTGCGGTGGGCTTTGCTCCCGGTACGGGCAATGGGGCTCCCAGGCGCGTCAATGCTTCTTCTGCTTTTTTCTTCCAGTCCGCACGGCGGAATCGTTCCGCGGCGATCGTAAACCACTTCACGGCGTCCTCATTTCGTTCGGCTTTTTCTTCGACGACACCGAGCTCCCAGGCGACCATCGCGTCGCGGGTGCGTTGATACAGCTCGGAAAGTTTCGCTTTTGCGTCGGCGCTGTTCTTCGCTTTGCGAATACGCGCCTGAATTTGCCGCCAATCAGCCATGGCGGGCATTGTAGCAGCCGATTGCGCGATAGGCCAATGAAACCGATGTTCTGCACCAATGCGGCTGCGAAGCGCGGTTAGTGGCATCATGGCGGCATGGATTTTGCCGCACGGACGCGATGGGTTTGCGAGCAAGCGCGGGAACTGGGGTTCGATTTGTGCGGCGTCGCGCCGGCGGACGCATTCGCGGAACTGGCGAACTACTCGGAGTGGCTCGAACGCGGGTACGCCGGCGAAATGGACTATCTGCGTGATGCTCGCCGCGCCGACCCGCGCCAGGTGCTCGACGGCGCACGCAGCCTGATCGTCGTCGCGCTAAATTACAACTCCGCGCACCCGAATTCCACTGAACAGGCCGCAGTGCCGAGCGACGATGCGCCGCGCGGTTGGATCTCGCGCTATGCCTGGGGTCACGATTACCACAACGTCTTGCGCGAAAAGCTGAACGCGCTGTTGGCGCGCATGCGCGCGGAGTGGCCGGAATCGTTCGAGGCGCGGGCGTACGTGGATACCGGTCCGATCGTTGAACGTGTCGCGGCGAAATACGCCGGCCTCGGCTGGCTCGCGAAGAATACTTGCCTGATCAACGAAGAGCTTGGCTCATGGCTTTTTCTTGGCGTGATTATCACCACGCTCGAGCTCGCTCCTTCGCCCGAGCCCGGCGAACCGCCGGCCGCCGATTTGTGCGGGAATTGCAGGCTGTGTCTGGATGCTTGTCCCACACAAGCATTCGCGGGCCCGTATGTGCTAGATGCACGCAAATGCATTTCTTATCTGACGATCGAGCTGCGCGGAGCAATTCCCGAAGAATTGCGGCCGCAGATGGGGAACGCCGTGATCGGTTGCGACATTTGCCAGGACGTTTGCCCGTGGAATCGCAAGTCGCCGGTGACACAGCTTGCGGCATTCCAGCCGCGCGCCGTGGAAGCGAAAAGCGAAAATGGACGAGAGAAAACGGAAAATGGCCCGACGTTGTTTGCGCCGGAGCTCGAGTGGCTGGCCGCGCTCTCGCAGGAAGAATTCAGCCGGATTTTCCGCGACAGCGCCATTAAGCGAGCAAAATGGCGCGGCTTGGTGCGCAACGCCTGCGTCGCGCTCGGGAATTTACACCTGGCGTGTGATTCGCAAGCGTACTCGCGGGTCGGCACGCTCCTGGGCCGGCTAGCCAAGTCCGATGATTCGGTGATCGCGGAGCACGCGCAGTGGGCGCTCGGGAGAATTCGCAGCTCCGGAGCCGTACAGCGGCCCAGAGGCTGACGCAATTTCCGGCAGTGTGCTTCATCAGCAGTTCCAGTACATAGTCGGTTCTCGCGCGCGATATTTCAACGGGGGTTGAAAAACTCAACATCATCGTTGCGAGCTTCTTCCAGCTGACGGAGCTAGCTCTCCCAAAATGAGCGGCGTGCGGCATTCGGAACCATCCTTGCACATTGGCAATCGGTGTGCATAATCTCCGGTCAACAGGACGGCCCCAGCAAGTTCAAATCCGACGGTGAGGGAGGACACGATGGCCAAGACCAAGAAGCGGAAAGCCGTAAAACAACTTCGCAAAGGTAAGAAGATGGAAGCGCAAAGGCCTCTTTCGGTCAGCGACATTGTCATCACCAAGCCAGTTGACGTGCCCAGCATCAAGCTGTTTTGAAACCAGGAGACCAAGCGCGGAGTTGGGATTCTCTGGCCCGCGCCGCAAGTCTGCCACAGGAAAAGCCGCCTCCGTGGCGGCTTTTCTTTTTCAATGCTTCTCAACGAATCGGGGGCGCTCGCGAAGATCTCACTCGTACCCTTCGCGACGCGGAAAAAGCCCGATATAACTGTACATCCCCACAGCTTCCCCGGATCTCCTAACGCTGGCGCCACGCCACTTTGGTTCCATCGCGCGCGATTCTGGATGATTCACGGTAGGACGACTCGTTGACTTGCCGTTTCTATTTCCGCTAGCGTAGTGCCGTAAATCTTCATCTTGGATTCGCGGGAGGCATTCGTATGACTTTCTCGCTCCTCGCAATAGCCGTGCATTTGCTGGGCCCACAATTCAGCTTTCCGCAAGGGTCGGCCAACGAATTGATCATGCTGCGCTGGCTGCATTTCATTTTCGGAATCATTTGGATCGGGCTGCTTTATTTTTTTAACCTGGTCGGCTTTCCCACCATGAAACAACTCGAGGCGCCGGTTCGCGCGAAAGTGTACCCGGTGATGATGACGCGCGCGATGAACTGGTTTCGCTGGTCGGCGCTGATCACCGTTCTCGTGGGGTTGCGCTACTACTTCACGATACTTTCCGCCGACGCGCACAATTCCGGCAATCCATCGCTCGCGCTGCGCTGGTTCGGCTGGTGGCTGCTGGTGTGGCTGGTGGCCTACGCGCTGATTTATCCGTTGCAATTGCCGAACAAGGGCATCCTCAATAATCCGTGGCTGCGTACGATTGCGATAGCAGCGATCGTGATGGCGGCCTCCTGGCTCGTCCTCGATCTGAATAGCGGTTCGGAAGTTTCCAACGCGCATTTGTGCATCAGCGTCGGCGGCGGAATCGGATTTCTGATGCTGATGAACACCTGGGGCGTCGTTTGGCGGGTGCAGAAACGGCTGATTGCCTGGACGCGAGCGAGCGTCGAACAGGGGACGCCGATGCCGCCAGAAGCGGAACGGCTCGCGCGCTGGGGATTCCTCGCCTCGCGCGTGGGCTTCTGGCTTTCGTTTCCGATGCTCTTCTTTATGGGCGCGGCGGAACACTATCCGTTCTTGAGCAGCGTTGGCCGGTGATGTTGCCGATCAACGTGCAATGTACCCATTCGTCAGCATGACGCGTCCTTACTAGCAGCACACTGGAGACCGCCATGAACTCACGCTCCCGGTCTGTCCCTGCGACGTCATGGGTCACGCTCGCCGCTGCAACGATTAGCGCCGCAGCCGCCGCTCTGCTGATTGCGCTGCCAGCTCTCGCGTATCAGTACCCGCTTTCGACCACGGATATTCGCGACGCGTACTTCATGGGCGCACGCAATGACGAAATGACCGCAGCATTTTTCGGGGATTACTCGAAGCACCTGCCGGCGCCCCAAAGTGGGCCGGACGTGGACCAGATCACGATCGACACGCCGTACACGCAGATCGTTCAGCGGTCGATGGGAGCGGTCAACTACAATTCTGTGGAAGCCGTCGAAGAGTTCGAAGGCAAGCCGATGACGTTTCGTGTGTTCGTGCGATTCTATTTTACCGATACCTATAAGCCCGCGCCCTTGCAGCACGCGGACGGCATTTCATTGACTCCGCTGGCTTACCCGGACTTCTGGAACGATTTCAAGGTGCGGCTGGTTCAGGATAAAGAAATCCGTCCAAAATCCGTGCGCGGCGCACCGATTTATCCGATGTTGACCGACGTTGACGGTCCTCCGCCGCTGCCCATCGGAGGAACAATCGAAGTAGATTACGATCCGGCGAAGATTGACACTGCAGATGCGACAGTCGAAGTCATCACACCCGACGGGCAGGACATCCAAGTGCCCTTTCCGCTCAGCCAACTGCGCTAAGCGATCGCGCCGACGCGAGCGTGTATCGTAGCTAGCTACGAGCGCCAACGGAGCGTGACAGGGCCGGACATGGGATGGCGCGGCGGCGCGCCCGTGCGTTGCGATTCCTGATAGGCGGCTTTCAGCTCGAAATACCAGCGCGCCTGGCGGTCGGCGTCGTCAATCAGCATCATGCGGTCTTCGTATTGCAATCCTAGCGCCTGTTTTTTGATCACTTCGGTATCCTGGCGGATAAATCGCGGTCCGAACACATTGATGATGAAAGACACGACCGGAAACCACGGCAGGATGTTCCACGCCGCGCAAAAATCCAGCCGGCAAAGATCGCGGCGGATAGGCGTCACCGTGGTGCGGCTGGACAGCCAGTAACGCCCCGCGCGGATTTGTTCGAAGCGCTGATTGGGCAGCGCGAAGTCAATCATCGTGGTCGCAGGCTCGCCGGTGAGAAACTTCAAAATCTTGTACGGCGCGCTATTCGCCGAGGGCGCGTGCGGGCTCATGCGAAAGCCGTTGGGAATCGGCTCGAACTTTTTTTCTTTTTCGCGAATGCTGCGGCGGCTGCGCCACCACCAGGCCTGGTGGACAAACGGTCCGTGCGCGGGGTCCATCAGGCCGATGATGGCCTGGTCCACGCCGCAGGGTAGATCGGCGTACAGATGCGCGATCTTGTAGCTCGTGCTGAACGTCGGCAATTCAGGAGGCGCGGGAGGCATTCCGTCGAGTCCGCGGCCTTCCGGATTGGTCATAAAGGCCCACACGTAGCCGTCGCGTTCCGCGCACGGAAAGCTCCCTGCGTAAATGCGCTCGCATTTGAGTCTCGAATCCTCGGTGAGCGAAGGAATCGCGCGGCACTGGCCTGTGTGCGCCTCGAACTGCCAGCCATGGTAGGCGCACTCCACGTTCTTGCCGTCGAATTGTCCGAAGGAAAGCGGGAAGGCGCGGTGCGGACAGACGTCACGGAGTGCGAACGGCTTTCCGACGGCATCGCGGCCCAGCACCAGCGGCACGTCGAGCAGCATCGCGCGCACCAGCTTGTGCCGTCGCACCTGTTCCGTGCGCAGTGCGGGATACCAGAAGCCCCACAGCATGTCGCTCGAGCGTGCGCTTGCGCGCGAAATTGCAGAGTCATTCATTGTTGTGGCCCATCGTAGTACACACCATTCCGAACGCAAAGGTCTTGGAATCGCATGCCTCGCCGGCGGGAGGCCCGTGCCGGCGACTAATTGAAGTTGTAGCCAAGTTCCCAGAGGAACTGGTGATTGCCCGTCGTTACACCTGAGTTTCCGATCTGATAGGCGGTGTACAGCGTGAACTTTGTGTTTATTTTGAAAGTAGCCCCAGCGTCTACGTATCCGGCGCCTTGTTTTCCGGTATACCACTCGGCCGCGAGCGTCACGCGATTAGAAATGCGCTGCTCGAACGTGAATTGGCCGCCCGCTCGATCGGCGTTCGCTACGACGTGTCGTGTGAAGTCGTACCCGCCAAAACCGATGCGCGTGCCGTATTTCCATTCCTTCGCGAACGATGCATAAAAATAATTTCCAGCGTTGTAGGTGCGCTGCCGGACGGGAAAGAAAACGTCATCGCCAAGGTAGAAAGACCATCCGGAGCCTTCGTCCTTCCAAGGGCGCCATTTTATCGTCGGAGAAATTACGAGTTCGGCCACCGTTGGCACGCTCAGCCCATCGAAGTTCATACCGATTTCGATTTGGTGGCCGATGCCAATTACGACGCGCGGCGTAAATGTAGCCAAGGGATCCACCGGGCGCACAGTGCCATCCAATTCCCCATACACCTTGCCCTTATCAAGGATATCGGCGCTAGGCACGTCGAAGACGGTCTCCTGCCCGTAGGAGCGCGCAGCCGAAAGAACGAGTAGCAGAAACACGAAGACCGTTGATAAACTAATTTTTCGCAGCGGGAACAAGGGCGCTCAGGATAACCCGGTTGGACAGACGTTGCCCACACATCTAAGTGTTGGCTTTCGCGTATTCTGCTAGCCGTTCCTGCGTTCAAATTGACTCGATCACCTTTTACCGCTATTCTTACGTCAGTGATTACTGGGATGTTTGCCTCGTTCTATTAGCAATACCTCTCGACCCCGCCCGGGGTTGCGCTTCCGCGAAGTTGTACCGAATTTGCTATTTCTCTTTTCAGTTTTCTGCATTTCCGAGGTATCGCCATGGCGAACTTGACGCTTTTTGAAAAACTCGAAAACATCGAGTCGAAGTACGAAGAACTGACCCAGCAGCTCTCCTCCCCCGAAGTCCATAACGATTCGGCGCGGTTCCAGAAGCTCGCGAAGACGCACGCGGACATGGCCCAAATGGTGGCCAAGTACCGTGAGTGGAAGGAAATCGAAAAGGGCCTGCAAGGCACGCAGCAACTGCTGATGGAAGCCGAAGACGCGGACATGAAGCAGATGGCCCACGACGAAGAGCGTGAACTCGCTGCGCGCCGTGAAACCGTCGAGCGCGAACTGAAATACCTGATGCTGCCGAAAGATCCCAACGACGACAAGAACGTGATCGTCGAAATTCGCGCCGGTACGGGCGGCGATGAAGCTTCGCTCTTCGCGGGCGAACTCTTTCGGATGTACTCGCGCTACGCCGAATCGCAAGGGTGGAAGGTGGAAGTTTTGGAAAGCTCGCCCTCTTCGATCGGCGGGATGAAAGAAGTTGTCGCGGCGATTCAGGGCAACAAGGTTTATTCCAAGCTGAAATACGAAAGCGGCGTGCATCGCGTGCAGCGCGTTCCGGCCACCGAGCAGCAGGGGCGCATCCACACGTCCGCCGCAACGGTTGCCGTGCTTCCTGAAGCCGACGAAATTGACATCAAGATCGAAGCCAAGGACCTGCGCATTGATACTTTTTGCTCATCCGGCCCCGGAGGGCAGTCGGTGAACACCACGTATTCGGCAGTACGTATCACGCATATTCCCAGCGGGCTGGTGGTGTCGCAGCAGGACGAAAAATCGCAAATCAAAAACCGCGCCAAGGCCATGCGCGTTTTGCGCGCGCGTCTCTACGAAATGGAACAGGCCAAGCAGCACGAAGCCATCGCTGCAGAGCGCCGGGACCAGATCAAGACCGGCGACCGCTCGGAAAAAATCCGCACGTACAATTTTCCTCAGAATCGCGTGTCGGATCATCGCATCGGCCTGACGCTGCACCAGCTCGATCAAGTGATGGAAGGCAAGCTCGGCCCGATCGTGGACGCGCTGTCCGCGCATTTCGAATCCGAGCGCTTGAAGCAGGAACTCGTTGAAGCTTAGCTGTCGCGCGATTTTCATGTTGCAGAGTTTCTCGCGGCACCCCTGAAATTCGTTCTCGTGTAAAACGCCGTGGCAAGTCAAAACCAATCAGACATTCGGACCGCTTTGAAGGAAGGCATGTCCCGCCTGCGCGCGGCAGACACTCCTTCTCACACGCTCGCCACCGAATTGCTGTTGATGCACGCGCTCGGCCGCGATCGCGCGTGGATATACGCGCACGTGGAAGAAACCCTCGGCCCCGCGGAATCCGAAAAGTTTTTCGCACTGATCGCGCGCCGCGCGGCCGGCGAGCCGACGCAATATCTCACCGGCAAGCAGGAATTCTGGGGATTGGAATTTGAAGTGACGCCGGCGGTGCTGATCCCGCGCCCCGAAACCGAGCACGTGATGGAAGTCGCGCTCGCGCGCCTCGGTGAACGCGGAATCAAAATTCATATGGACACCGGCGCGGCGCGCGAAAAATTGCGTCTAGCCGATGTCGGCACCGGCTCCGGATGCCTAGCTGTCGCCCTCGCCTGGGAATTGCCCCATGCGGACGTCTGCGCCACGGATATTTCCGCAGCGGCGCTGGAAGTCGCGCAGCGCAACGCAATCCGCCACAACGTCGGCAATCGCGTCCGCTTTCTACAGTGCGATCTTCTAGATGCTTTGCAACAAACCAAATCACAGGCCGTAGGGGCGCGGCATGCCGTGCCCGGTGCCAGTGTCGCCACGGCGACCTCTTCCGTATCGCCCGAATCGCTCTTCGATGTAATCGTCAGCAATCCGCCATACATTCCGCTCGAAGAGGCGCCGCACCTGCAACGCGAAGTCCGTGACCACGAACCGCACCAAGCGCTTTTCGGTGGGCGCACCGGCGTCGAAATTTATGGCCGGCTCATTGAACAAGCGCGCGACTTGCTGCGAGATCGCGGCATCCTCGTCCTCGAACTCGGCCATGATTCAGCAGAATACGTGCGCGGAATTTTCGATGAGCAATCCGGCTGGATCAACGTTTCGTTCACGATGGATTTAGCTGGCATCCCGCGCGTCCTGGCAGCCGAACGCACTCGTTAGCCCGTGCCGAACAATGATTTCCACTTCCCGCCCTCGCTGATTTAAGCTCAGTTCTGCCATGCCCAAGCTGGCGCAATTTCGCGCGAAGCACGGCGCCCCGATGGTCCCCGCGGCGGATTCCTCCGCTGCGATCCTGCACATTGATATGGATGCGTTCTTCGTTTCGGTCGAGCTCCTCGGGCGCCCCGAGTTGCGCGGAAAGGCCGTGATCGTCGGCGGCCGAAGCGACCAGCGTGGCGTGGTCACGTCAGCGAGCTACGAAGCGCGGAGATTCGGCGTGCATTCGGCGATGGCGCTGCGCACTGCGGCGAAATTGTGCCCGCACGCCGTATTTCTCGACAACCATCAAGAACTTTACGGGCAATGGAGCGACCGCGTCGCCAAGATTCTGGCAAGGTATTCGCCGATCGTGGAAATGGCTTCGATTGACGAAGCGTATCTCGATCTCGCGGGCACCGAGCGCCTCCTAGGGCCGCCTTTCGCTGCTGCACACAGGCTCCTGCAAGAAATTACCGCTACCACCGCGCTCCCGTGCTCCGGCGGACTCGGCGCCACCCGGCTGGTTGCGAAAATTGCGAGTGAGCAAGCCAAGCCTCACGGGCTGGTCTGGGTTCCAGCGGGCAGTGAAGAAACGTTTCTCGCTCCACTGGCCGTGCGGCGCGTTCCGGGGATCGGCAAAGTCACCGATGCGGCGCTGCTAGCCTTGGGCATCCAAACCATAGCGCAGTTGCAAGCTGTTCCGCTCGAGCGACTCGAAGAAACGTTCGGCCAATGGGGTACAGCACTCTTTCGCAAAGCACGCGGAATTGATTCCTATGAATTTTTCGTGGACGCCGAGCCGAAATCCATTTCGCACAATCAGACTTTCGGCGAAGACACCCGCGACCGAGACACGCTGGAATCCACGCTCAGTTATCTTTGCCAGAAAGCTTCGAAACGCATGCGCGATGCGAGCTTGCACGCCCGCACCGTCACGCTTACGTTGCGCTACGCGAATTTCACGACGATCACGCGCAGCCACACGCTCGCCGAGCCTTCGGATCTGGACGCGGTATTTCTGCTGGCAGTGCGCGAGCTTTTCCATCGCGCCTGGGACGGCAAGGCCATGCTGCGCCTGGTGGGCGTCGCGTTCACCTCGTTTTCTGCGGGCTCCGCGCAATTCGATCTGCTCGACCCGCAACGCCGCGAAAAACTGGAACGCTTGGCGCAGGCTACCGACCGGCTGCGCGACCGCTTCGGCTTCTCCAAAGTGCAATTCGGCGGCTCGCTTCCCGCTCGCGACGAGCGAAAATAGAAGAACGCGGGCGAATCGCCGCTAGGCGGACCCCCGGCCCGGCCGCGAATTAGGCGCCAGCGGCGCCGAGCGTCCCTGTAATTTTTCGCAGCTTGCCCTATAATCTCGATTCTCATGGCCAAGCCGCAAGACTCCGCGCCAACCGTCCGTCAGACCAAACGCGAACGCGTCCGCAGTTTCTGGGAACGTGTCACTGAGGGTTTTCAGCTAAACGAACTCTGGGGCCAGTTCAGCTCCGAAGCCCGGGAAAGCTATGGCCTGTATTCCAAGGACGTGGATTGGGAAACCATCGGCCGGGAGAAATCGAAATTCAAACGCGTGCTGCGCTCAGCTTGGGCGCTTTTCCAGGCGATGCTGATGAAATTGTCGCCCGCACGCCGCGTGCTGCTGCTGGCCGCGGTCATCCTGTTTGTGTTTAACCCTCAGGTACGACTGAAAAATGGTACCGAGTTTGATTTGGGGCTTGCCTGGATTGCGACGGTAATTCTGTTTGTCTTGCTGGCCCTGGAACTGGGCGACCGCGTGACGATGAAGCGCGACCTGGAAATTGCGCGCGAGATTCAGCAGTGGCTCGTGCCGAACGAGCCTCCGCAAATTCCGGGCGTGGACATCGCGTTTGCAACCCGGCCGCAAAACACCGTGGCAGGCGATTATTACGACGCCTTTCTGCGGCCCACGCCGGACGCGGCGTCGGAAAGACCCTCGCTGCTCGTCGTCGTGGCCGACGTTGCGGGCAAAAGCGTGCCGGCAGCGCTGTTGATGGCCACATTTCAATCGGGCCTGCGAACGCTTTCGTCCACGCCGGCTTCACTCGACGAAATCGTGACCGGGCTCAATCGCTACGCCCGCGCGCACAGCCTCGAAGGCCGCCGCTTCACCACTGCATTTCTGGCGGAGCTGGATACGCAGACGCGCGTGATGCATTACGTCAACGCGGGACACAACGACCCGATTTTGCGCCGCGCCACCGGGCAAATCGAACGACTCACCACCGGCGGACCGCCCTTCGGCTTGCCGCAGCTTACCGATGCCGAGATCACCTACGCGTCCGGAAGCGTGCCGCTTCAGCCCGGCGATCTGCTTTTTATCTTCACGGATGGAGTTGCCGAAGCGATCAACGAAAAAGGCGAGGAATTCGGAGAAGCGCGCATCATTCCGGCCATCATGTCCGTGTCGAGTGGAACTGCGTCCGCAATTCTGAATCGCGTAATGGGCGACGTAAACACGTTCGTGGGTTTCGCGCGACAGCATGACGACATCACCGCGCTGGTCCTCCGAATCACGGCGTAGCCGCCACGGCATATCCCAAACTTCCCAGCAAGCCGCATTTCCCGCATAATCGCGTCATGACTCCTCGCGAATTCGCGGAGCAAATCTGTGGCACGCTGCGAACCGCCGGCTTTCAGGCCTATCTCGTCGGCGGATGCGTGCGCGATATTCTGCTGAATCGCGAGCCTGCCGATTACGACGTCGCGACGAACGCTACTCCCGAGCGAGTCGAGCAGATCTTTCCGAATAGCCTTATGGTGGGCGCCCAGTTTGGCGTAGTCGTAGTCACCGTGGAGTCGCAGGAAGGCAATCGGCTGCAAGTGGAAGTCGCGACGTTTCGCTCGGACGTGGGCTATTCCGATGGCCGTCATCCCGACGCGGTGGTCTACACCAAATCCGCGGAAAAGGACGTCAAGAGGCGAGATTTCACCATCAACGGCCTGCTCCTTGATCCCCAGACCTACGAAGTTCTCGATTACGTCTGCGGCCGCGACGACCTGCGCGCCGGAATCATTCGCGCCATCGGCCAGCCCGAAGAGCGGTTCCGCGAAGACAAGCTCCGGATGCTTCGCGCCGTGCGCTTTGCCGCCCGATTCGGCTACACCATCGAGCCCGAAACACTGCGTGCGATTCAGAAGTTCGCGCAGGAAATCACGCAAGTCTCCGCGGAGCGCGTCCGTGACGAACTGACCAAGTTGCTCACGGAAGGCGCTGCTCGTCGAGGCTTCGAGCTCCTGGACGAAACGGGTTTGCTGCTGCGAGTGCTTCCCGAGATTTCGCGCATGAAAGGAGTCGAACAGCCTCCGCAATTTCATCCCGAAGGCGACGTGTGGATTCACACGCGAATGATGCTGGAGGGGCTGAAGCCGGACTGCTCTGCTACTCTGGCCTGGGGCGTCTTGCTCCACGATGTCGGCAAGCCGCCGACCTTTACGCCTCCAATGGGGCCGAATGGCCGGATTCGCTTCGACCGTCATGTGGAAGTAGGAGCGCGCATGGCTGAAGACATCTGCTCGCGGCTGCGTTTCTCCAATGCGGATACTGAACAGATCGCCGCACTCGTCGCGAACCACCTGCGCTTCAAGGACGTGCCGCAGATGAAGCCAGCGACGTTGAAGCGCTTTGCCCGGCTGGATCGCTTCGACGAACACCTCGAGCTGCACCACCTCGATTGCATGTCCAGCCACCGCAACCTGGAGAACTACGAATTCATGCGCCGCTTCCTGGCGGAGACGCCGCCCGAGCAGGTCCACCCGGCGCGCCTCCTGACCGGGGACGACCTTATTAGCCTTGGCCTAAGGCCGGGACCGAGATTCAAAGAAATTCTCGAAACGGCGGAAGACGCCCAACTCGATGGAAAAATCGCCACGCATGACGAAGCGCTGCGGTGGGCCAAGGAACACATCGGCGTGTAACACCAACATTTACAATGATATAGGTAACGGTACTGGCTTGATGAAGCAAGACTGTTCGGGCGTCTAACCCCAAGTCGTATTCATTAGTGTTGCGTTATCAGGTTTTGTGCTATCATCACGCGTAACTTGCCGCAATCTTTTTTGCTGATCTCTGCATCTAACGTTAACAGCCAGCCGATTACCTGGCTGTAGGCGTTGTACGGTCTTAACGGCTAGGGGGACAAAGTGACTAAATCAAATAGAGTAATACCTCCGGAACTTCCGATCCTTCCGGTCCGCGATACGGTGTTGTTCCCGGGAGCGGTGATGCCGCTGCCGGTGGGCCGCGAAAGTTCGTTGGCTCTGCTGAACTCGTTGGAGGGAACAGAGAAGATCCTGGGCGTGGTGGCGCAGCTCGATCCGCGGATTGAGGCGCCGACGGGAACCGACCTGCACAGCGTGGGTACGTTGGCAAAGGTTCACAAGATGGTGCGCATGCCCAACGGCAACGTGGTTGCGTTCCTCGAGGGCATCGAACGAATCCGCGTGATGGAAGTGCTGGGCTTCAAACCCTTCCTGAAGGCGCGCGTAGAAGCGCAGCCCGACCTGGAAGACAATCGCGACGCGGAATTGACGGCTTTGGAGCGGAATGTTCAAGAGCTATTCCGAGAAGTCGTCGCGCGTTCGCCGCAGCTTTCCGACGATTTGCAAACCGAAGTGATGGGCATTGATTCGCCCGGCCGCTTGGCGGACTTCGTGGCGTCCACGCTTCCTTCGCTGAGCACAATGATTCGCCAGGAACAGCTGGAAACCTTCAGCGTGCGCAAGCGCCTGGAAGCTTTGATCAGCGAATTGACCAAAGAGCGTGAAGTTCTGGACCTGCGCAACAAGATCCACGATCAAGTCCAGGAGCAGGTGAACCAGAGCCAGCGCGAATTCCTGCTGCGCGAGCAAATGAAGGCGATTCAGAAGGAGCTCGGCGAATCCGACGACGGACAAGCCGAAATCGAAGAGCTGCGCAAGAAAGTGGAAGAGTCCGGCATGTCCGCGGAAGCCAAGAAGGAGTGCGATCGCGAGCTGAAGCGCCTTGCGAAAATGACTCCGGCTTCGGCGGAATACATGGTCGCGCGCACGTACCTGGAATGGATGACTTCGTTGCCCTGGAACAAGACTTCCGGCACCGAAGACATAGACATTCCCAAGGCGCAGGCCATTCTCGATGAAGACCACTACGATTTGGTGAAGATCAAGAATCGCATTCTCGATTACCTGGCCGTCAAGAAATTGCAGCCGGGCATGAAGGGACCGATCCTGTGCTTCATCGGGCCTCCGGGCGTGGGCAAGACTTCGCTCGGAAAATCCATCGCGCGAGCATTGGGCCGCAAGTTCGTCCGCATCTCGCTGGGCGGGATGCACGACGAGGCGGAAATTCGCGGACATCGCCGCACGTATATTGGCGCATTGCCGGGCCAGATCATTCAGGGAATTCGCCGCGCTGAGACCATGGACCCCGTCCTCATGTTGGACGAGGTGGACAAACTCGGCCGCGATTTCCGGGGCGATCCGTCGGCGGCGTTGATGGAAGTGCTCGACCCGGAGCAGAACGCTACGTTCCGTGACCACTATCTAGACGTGCCTTTCGACCTCTCGAAGGTGCTCTTCATCGCCACCGCCAACTGGCTTGATCCGATTCCAGAGCCATTGCGCGATCGCATGGAGATCATCGAACTCTCCGGTTACACGGAAGAGGAGAAGGTCCACATCGCGAAAATGTTCCTGATCGCGCGTCAAGCCAAAGAGAATGGCCTGGCGCTCGGCGAGCAAATTGAATTCACCGACGAAGCTTTGCACGAACTTATCCGCCACTACACGCGTGAAGCGGGAGTGCGCAACCTCGAACGCGAGATTGGCACACTCGTGCGCAAGCAAGCGCGGCGTCTAGCGGAAGGGAAAACGGACAAACTCGTCGTCACTCCCGAAGTGATCCGCGAAGTGCTGGGCATTCAGAAGGTGCATCAGGAGAAGGAAGTCGAGGAGCGCGTCCAGAAGCCAGGCGTTTCAGTCGGCTTGGTTTGGACACCGGTCGGCGGCGATATCGTCTTCATCGAAGCGAGCAAAATGCGCGGCGGGAAAACATTCACCATGACCGGCCATCTGGGCGACGTGATGCAGGAATCCATGCGCGCGGCGCTCACATGGGTTCGCGCCAATTCCGAGCGTTACGGTATTGACCCGGACTTCTTCCGCAAGCAGGACGTGCACATTCACGTGCCGTCCGGCGCGGTACCGAAGGATGGCCCTTCCGCCGGCGTCGCGATGGTGACGGCTCTGGTCAGCTTGCTGACCGGCAGGCCGATTCGCCCGCGCGTCGCGATGACGGGAGAAATTTCGCTCTCCGGCATCGTGTTGCCGGTGGGCGGAATCAAGGAAAAAGTGCTGGGCGCGAAGCGAGCGGGAATTCAGGAAGTCATCCTGCCTTCGGAGAATGAGCCGAACGTGAAGGAAGACTTGCCGGAAGAGATGCTCGACGGAATGAAGGTCCATTTCGTGCGCACCGCCGAACAGGCTCTCGAAATTGCTCTCGGCAAATTCGAAAAGGCGGTTCGGCCGGTGCCGGGCGGCCCGCGCGGTGAAGATCGCCCGCCGGTCGTCGGCCCGATTCACTAAAACCGCAGTCAGGATAGAGACAGCCACAAAGGCCCGGGATTATTCCCGGGCCTTTTCTTTTTAGCGCACACGCAGCGTTTCCCGTTGCAGCAAGACACGCAATCGCGTACAGCTAGAAAGTCTCCGATGCCCTATCGTCCCAGAGAATTGGCGGTGCGAGCGCGCGAAGCCGCCACGCTGCTGCTCAATACGCTCGACCACGAAGAAATGGTCCAGCGTTTTCTAGATATGTACGCCGCGGAAAATCGCCGACCCGGACGCGCCGATCAGCCCGGCCATTACCGCGAACAGCTCGAAACGATCCGCCGCGAGGCTTTGCTCGCGATGGTACTGCGAACCGAAGCGGCATTGCCGACGCGCCTGAAAGTCCACGTGACAGTGCGTGAGACAAAGCGGCGAGTGAAGCCAAAGAAGGGAAAAAAGTCCGCGAAGCGAAAGCGCGAGACGCGCAAACGAACAAGCAAACCGGGCCTGGACCTCGCGATCCCACTGCTCGATCTCTTTCGCGAGGAATTTTTTGTCGCGCTCGGCCAGGCTCTGCGCTGGAGCAACGAAGACGCGCAGGAATTCTGGCACGACCTCGAGCTATACGAGAACCTCACCGCGCACGAAGCACGGCGCCAACACGGCCGCAGCGCCCGTGCGATCACTTCCGGTCCCTTCGTGGACCGCACCGCGCTGTTGCTCGATCCATCGCTAATGGAGCAAGCGCGCCGCGCAGCCGGTAAATTTCAGATGGAACTCAACGTCGCAGCCGATCGTGTGTTGCGCCACACGTTCTTGCGGCGGCGCACCAATTGATCTTCGCGCAGCGTCGCATTACTACGGCCGGGCCTCGAGCACGATGTTGAATGGCGTTTCCGCAGCGCGCCGCACGCGGGAGAATCCTGCCGCGTGCAGTATTTTCGATAAGCGTCCCTCGCCTGCCTGCGCTCCCAGTCCCAACCCCACCTCCTGCGACAAAGAAGCAGGCGTGCACAGCATCGTCGAAGCTGCGTAGAACACTCGCCCTATTGGATTCAGGTTGTCCTCGATCTTGTCGTGGGCGAAAGGCTCGACGATCATCCACGTCCCGTTGGGCTCCAGCGTTGCGCGCACGTGGCGAGCGGCGCCTTCCGGGTCACCCATGTCGTGCAGGCAATCAAAGAACGCGACGAAGTCGTAGCCTTTGCCCGGATACTCTTTCGCTGAAGCCACCTCGAATTTCACGCGATCGGCAACTCCTGCCTTTGCCGCAGCCTCGCGCGCCAGTCCGATCGACCCCGCATGGTAATCGAATCCCACAAAATTCGACTTGGGATACGCTTGCGCCATCAAAATCGTGGACGTCCCCAATCCGCAACCGATGTCGGCAACTCGGCCGCCTGCTTGGAGCTTCGCTTCTGTGTCTCCAAGCGCGGGAATCCATTCTTTGATCAAGTGGGCGCGATAATTCGGCCGGAAAAAGCGTTCCGTACCCGGAAAGAGACCCGGATCATGCTCGTGCCAACCGACGCCCTTTCCAGAGCGAAAAGCATCTGTGATCCTTGAAACGCTTTTCAGGCTTGCTTCCACAATCTGAAAATATCCGGGCAGGAAGACCGGGCTGTTCTCATCGGCAAGCGCCATCGCTTGCTCGGGAGGCAACGTGTACCGGCCGGTGGCTGCGTCATACGTGACAAAGCCGCCCGCAGCTTGCGCGGCAAGCCATTCGCGAACGTATCGCTCGGTGGTGTTGGTCTTGGCGGCGAGGTCCGCGGACGTCATCGGTCCGGAACCGGCCATCGCTTTGTACAAGCCTACTTTGTCGCCGATCAGAATGAGCGCCGTATTCATCGCGGCTCCCATCTCACCGATGGCTTTCATCATGAATTCGTGCAATTTCGCTTCGTTTAGGGGCTGTTGTGCTGCGGTGGACATCGAAGAACCTCCAGGTTGAAGTTGAGCCGAGGTTGTTCCTGAAATTGTGTCGAGTCTATCTTTGCGTGATAGGACAAGTCAATCGCCGAACCTTGTGCCACTCTTGTTGCGTTTTTGCTATTCTCGCGCCGGTGCTGATAATTTTTTACATTCTGGTGATGGCGCAGATCGCCTTCGGAGTCTATTCCCTGTGGGACGGTCTCTCGTGGTTTCGTCTCGTGCGTCAACGCCTGGCGTCGCACGCTGGATTTTATGCACCTACCACTGCGCTCATCTGCCCCTGCAAAGGCAACGAACGCGGCCTCGAAGAAAACCTCCTCGCGCTCACTCGTTTCGATTATCCCAACTACGAAATCTACTTCACGCTGGCCACCAGCCTCGACCCCGCGCTGAAAGTGATCGAGCGCGTCAAAGCCGCCAGCCAGCGTCCGGTACATATTGTGATCGCCGGCCCGCCGTCCGATACGAGCGAAAAAGTTTACAACTTGCAGCGCGCCGTGGACGCTCTGCCCGCCGACAAATTCGAAATGCTCGTCTTCACGGACTCCGACGTGCGCCTGCCGCGCGGCTGGCTTACCAAACTGATCGCTCCGCTGCAGGATGCGCGCATTGGCGCCACCACCGCGTACCGGTGGATTATTCCGAGCGGCGCGGGAATGGAAGCGCTCCCGAGTTGCTTCGCATCGGTCTGGAACGCTGCGATTGCTACCATGTTGGGGAAGCCGTCTGGCGATTTTTGCTGGGGCGGCGGCACGGCGATCCGCAAGAAAACTTTTGACGATGTAAATGTGCTGGAAGCGTGGAAAGGCGCGGTGAGCGACGACTTCGCGATGACCTGGGCGCTCGAGCAAGCGAATATGCCCATTGTGTTTTGCCCGGAATGCCTCGCCGCCACGCTGCATCCCTGGACTGGCGCCGATCTGCTGGAATTCACAAACCGCCAAATTCTGATTACGCGCGTTTATTCGCCGAAGCGCTGGCAGATGGGCGCGATCGTGCACTCCGCGTACGTCTTCACTATTCTCTACGCGATTTACGTGATTCTCTACAGCATCGCGGACGTGGATCCCTGGGGCCAACTGTTCCTCCTGCTGCTCGCGATTCCGCTTCTGGCGGCAATGAAGGGAGCGATGCGCACGATCGCTATCGGTGAAGCGATGCCGGAGTGGAGAGGCAAATTGCAGGAATGGAGTTGGGTCTATCCGGTGCTCGCGCCGGCCGTTCCGTTTCTATTTACCTGGAACTTCGTCATGTCGCTGGTGACCAAATCAATTCGCTGGCGCGGGATTCGCTACGAACTGGTTGGCCCCAACGTGACGCGCATCCTCAAGCGCTGACGTTTGGAGCAGCTGCCGGATTCGGCGGCGCGGCAAAGGCGGCCTGGATTCGGCCGAGGTAATAACCCGTCGCGGCGCCCGCCGGAATCGTCAGCCACCAGTCCGCGCGCAAAACGCCTTCCGAAGCAACAAACAACGACAATGGCGAACCATATTGCTGCGGCAGTACCTTTGCCGCGCTTGCGCTGACAAATCCCAGCGCCACTACCACCACCGGCGCCAGTATCGCACCGACGCCCGCCCAATGCAGGGGAGTCTTACACTTCAACACCCGCATCACTCGGCGCAGCAAGAAACCAAAGAGCAAAGCGGTGGGCGCGCCGAATAAATATCCGTAGAAAATCAGCGTCAGAAATCCTTCGGTCGCCTCTCGCACTAAATCCTGGCGCGAGACGGTCGTCAAATCCCAACACCAAACCACCACGACCATGAAAAAGCAGCCCAGCGCCCAAGACGCCAGGTAATAAATCAGGCTGCCGCGGCGAGTCATATCCGGCGCTGAATGTTGGGAAAATCAAGCCAGACTTTCACGCCGCAGAAGTGCGAGCCTTCAGTGCAAATCGGAGTGGAAATTCCAGCGCGGAGATGGCACGGCGGACCGATGTAACGCGCAAGCTCTGGAAACACCGCGCGTACTTGTTCGACCTCTTCGATGGAGGATTGATAGATCTCTTCCTGCGCGTTAAAGCAGGTGCGCATCGTCCATTTATGCAGCAGGTGCAGCAGCGAACCGGATTCCACCAGGCGTATTGCCTTGGCATTCGGCAATAGATATAACGCGAATTCGCGCGGTACCCCGCGGTTGAGCAGTTCATTTTTTGCCGCCCACGCTTCCGCCATGGCTTGCTCGTAAATTTCCAGCGCGCGCGCATTGTCGCGAATCAGCATCGGCGTGATGTAATCCGGCGAGCGGGTGTCGGCCAGAGTCAGCAGCGGTCGCGACCCGGGAACCATGCGATGCCGCTGGTCCTGACTGTCGGCGGTGTGGCTGATTTTTTTCGTAAACGTGAAATTGGCGTGTTGCAACGGACGCATTAAGGGCGCGTGCACGCCGATATTCAGCGTTTCGCGCCGATAGGGATTACGCGCCGGGTTCAGCATCCGATCGAGCGCGTCCGCGTCCGGGCACTGCGCCGCCGTCAAGCCCATCACCGCGCGAAACGCATCGGCCATCACCCGCAGCGCGCCCGGAGAATGGTCAACCAGCGTCGCAGTTTTCCCCCCCAGCTTGACATCGAATTCGCGCGCAAATTCGTCGCCATCGTGAACTGGTTCGCCCCATTCCGGTGGCGAATCCATCGGCTCGTTATCGAAGCGATCGAAAAACTGCGGATCGGCCTCGCGCACGCGCGCGACCATCTCGCCGATCACGTGCCGCGCTTCGCTGGGTGTATCGCTCGCCGCGAGCATCCGATACAGCCTGTGCAGCACGATCCCGGAAACCGTGTGCACCATGGTGGTGAAAGCTGCGACCGGCAGGACGTAGCGCGCTACTTCGATCGCGCGTTTCTCGGATTGCCGCTGCACTTTTTGCACTCGCTTCGGATGAGACATTGAGCTGACGTGCCAAATATCCGCAAGGATTCCGTGCGCCGTCGGCTCCAGCACGCGCGTCAGCTCGCGATAATGGTCCCAGGCGCGCGAGACTGCGCGTTCGTAGATGGCTCGTTCCGCGGCGCCAAAATTTTCGCCGGCCGGTGGGACGTACGCCTGCGCACGGTCCAGGCGTACGTAGCGCTGGCTCTGCTGCTCGGAGTTATAGAACGGATGGGAGTGCAGGAAAGACCATACGAATTGCCGACTGATATTTTCCAGGCCGAATTCAAAATGCGCGTGCTGATAGACGGTGTGGTGTCCGCCGAAAAAAGTGGCCGAGCCGATCATCACGCGCTGCTTGTCGGTGACTTCTTCTGGCGCGATCAATCGCGGTGAATAGCAAGTCCTCGCCGCCGCAATCGCCGAATCAAACGCATGCGCGAAATGGTTGCGCAACGTGACGCGCGGTGCGGCGGTTTCCACTTGCGAGTCTGGTGTGGGTCCGGGTGAAGGAGACAATTGCGTAGCCATTTCCAAGCGGCATTGTACACCGGGCAGGCGCGGGTTTCACTGCGGAGAGATGTGCCCGAAAAAAAAGCCCCGAGATTGCGAACCCCGGGGCTTCCGAAAATCCAGTCGCAGCGCCGAAACGCGAACCGCTACTTTTTCATCGAGGCAGCTTTGTCAGCGTATTTCTTCTGGAAGCGCTCGACGCGGCCAGCCGTATCAATCAGCTTCTGCTTGCCCGTGAAAAACGGGTGGCAGTTCGAGCAGATTTCCACGCGAATCATTTGGCCCTTAAAGGTCGAGCGTGTGTCAAAAGTGTTGCCGCAGGCGCAGTGCACCTTCACAGCGTGGTAATCGGGATGGATTCCTTCTTTCATAATTCTCCTCTTGGCCAGCCGGTCTGCGCGATAACCACTAAGCAGCGTCATACGGTCGCGTCGCTAGGCTAGCGGGAAACCTCGATTATATCGCATCGATGGCTGTTTTTCAAAACGAACGCGCGGACAAACCGTCACTCACATTGCGCGGGGGAACTAGGAAACGAACGCGCAGCCGACGCGAGCGCGGCCCGACCCGGCCGACTGCGTATAAGCCTTGCGAAGCACTACGCGCACCGGGGGCAGGATCGGCACGTGCAGAATAGCGTTGAATTGATTGGGGATTTCTTCTGCTTTCTCGAGCAAAAGTGCCACGCCACCGTAGCTCAAGTCCATCACGCTC
>Ga0307478_10000989_pt1 | contig 26376 bp, 17 predicted proteins | sample atmos_gasesECM4C_2_FD_203713 | JGI IMG/M metagenome (GOLD analysis project Ga0307478, IMG submission 203713) | Hardwood forest soil microbial communities from Morgan-Monroe State Forest, Indiana, United States - atmos_gasesECM4C_05 | ecosystem: Environmental > Terrestrial > Soil > Temperate...
TGGGCGCAACCCTTCTCCATGTTGATGAACAATCGGTGCGGAGTGTTCCAGGTCTTGTGAAGGTCGTCGTGCGCAAGAATTTTGTTGGTGTTGTGGCCGAGACTCAGTATCAGGCAGGATTGGCGGCCAGGAAACTGGCGGTGCAGTGGAATCCTGGACCGGAGCTTCCGTTTATTTTTCAACCGGTTCCAAGCCTCACATTGCTTCAGATGGCGATGATCTGCTCTTCACTGTGCCGCGTACCCTTCATGGCAGTTCTCCTCTCCGAGGTTTAGGAGAACCCACATTCTAGATGGTCCAGTTTTCGGGGGCTGGGTCAACTGGGAACAGCAAGAGCTTGCGTCGCACTCGCCAATAAAAACGCACGCATTCTCTGGTCCCTGATCGCGCATCGGCCCGCTGTCTAGATTTCTGTAACTAAGTTGAGATGTCCTAGTCGAGATGCTTGAGCCAAACCTGATGGCGAAAGTGGTGAGGCCAGCTTCTTCAGAACCTGCGGGGAGCGGGGCCTTTCAAGGCCGTTGACCTGATTAGGAGAAGAAGCGCAGATTCCATCAGGGCCCGGAAGACGAAACATCTTCCATTAAGAGGCCGGATATATGCACGCGTCTCTTTCACAAGCCGCTATCAGCGAGGCCCTTGCAAACCGGATGGGTCCATATATGTTCCCCGGAAATTAGTCCAGTCGAAATGTGACTTCTCCCTCCTTGCGTAAGCGCGTGCCTTGAGGCCGAACCACTGGCCTCAACTGGTGCTGACCCGTTAAAGCTGTGCTATTTGTGGGTAATTGAAAGCCTCGACATACGCTTACGCAACTTCTAATGCAGCGGTATTCACGGCGCGCCCAGCCACCCAGAGTAGAAGGCCGGTGACCCAACACGCTGCGGCTGAAATCCCGAAGAATAGGGAAAATGCGCCAAATCTATTCATGAGTCCAGCCATCGTCCCTGACAAGTAAGCACCGATACCGTACGTCGCCGACCATGCGCCCAGCAGGAACGATTGCCGGCCCGGTGGAGACAGGCTAGCGACTAGCGACAATGCCAACGGAGCAAACAGCAGCTCTCCAACCGTCGCCAGGAATATCGACACAATGATCCACACCCATTTAACTGTGACGTGATGGCTGATTCCGCTCGAGGCCAGCGCCAATACCCCAAAGCCGGAGCCGACTAGTAAAATGCCGAGCGACAGAACTCCCACCCTGCCTAGCGTTTGTCCGGACGACTGCAGGTGCTTCGCAGCCAGTGCAAATAAAGGACCTAGGATGATGACAAACAATGGATTGATCGACTGCACATAGCCAGCTGGTAGCTTAAACGACCCAACATCACGGCTGACATGTTCCTGGGTCAGCAAGGTGACAGACGATCCCAATTGATCAAACACTGCGGCAAACACAATGCCCGCCAACCCAAGCAATACCAAGGTCATTGTTCGCCTTCTCGATAGCCTCCATCCACGCTCAGTAGAGTGCTGCACTCGGTTGTCACGAAGAGTCTCTTCCGTTCCTCCAGTTGAAGAGGATAGGCTCCCATCCCTCGTCGCACTCCTGAATGTGAATAGAGCAATCAAAGGCCACAAGCCGCCCAAAAGAAAACTAAGCCTTGCGTCTGTGCGAATGGCAATGAACCCGAACAGCAGCGGTCCCAGCATGGCCCCAATATTGATTGATGTATACAGCACCGTGTATGCCGCATCGCGCGAACGTGCATCATGATGCTTCCGGGCGACTGCTACGCTCAGGTTTGGATCAAACAATCCGAAGCCGATGGTATACAACGCCAAGACGCACATAGTAACAAAATGGCCCCCTGCATACAGACCGATGTGCCCTGCCACCATACATGTAAGGCCAATAGCCCCTATCCAGCTATACCCCAATCTGGAATCGCCTAAAGTCCCCCCGATGAGCGAAGTGAAGAAAAACGAGCCGTAAAAGAGTCCGTAAATCTGACCGGCCTCTTGTCCAGACATCTTCATACCTCTTGTGAGATACACAATCAGAAGTGATCGCATCCCATAATGGCCGAATCGTTGCAAGGCCGCTGCGATGACAATACCGGACCTCCACATGTACGACTCTGTAGTCTTATGCGGCATGGATGGTGATCCTGATCAATCTCGGTCGCCTCCAACATCGATGCCGGCAGACGCGGCTTCTTTCAGGGAGTGAAATGCGCAGCCGCCATGGTCGTATTCAAGCAAAATACATAATACTCTCGCGCACTCGCTCAAACATCGGACCATCCGGTGCGCCGTCTCTCCACTTGGCTTCATTGTGCTCTTTGACTGCTTTGGAGAAAGGAAGGCTTCCGGTGTTCGCGAATCGAATTGCAATATCCTTGTCACGGACCGGCACAATTCGCCCTTTTGCCTCCCGATTGGACGGGAAAGGGATGTCGAGCCGTCCCGTGTGGAATGCCTTGACAATGGACATTATCAGATCGGATTCTGATAGGACAGGGTCAACAAGCTCACATGTCTCGCGTTCAATCCAATACGCCTCTTCCTGGAGCAAGGTCGGATCTACACCAACAAAGGAAAGATACCTTTCAAACGCCAATCGGGTTCTGCGAATGCCCTCGGCATTCACTTCAGCATCCGGGATTCCAATAGCCTCTTGCGATGTCTTATTTACAATCTTGGTCGCCCGTCCAATACGCGCGGTGAGCCCCCCAAAGAAAATGAGAGCCTCCGCCCGCCGCACCTCTTGCGGGAAGACACCCATAAATTGGTGAAACACTGGATACACTTTCACGGTGTCAGGCAAGTACCGTTTGGCAAGAACCCGGATCGTTTTAAGTGCTGCAACGTCTTGAATGATGTTGCCGGTTTGCGGATAGGCCACTGAGAGACAGGTACAGCCCTCCCGGGCCGCCAAAATGGCCTCCAGAAACCCAACCGTCAACGCGATCGACGGGGGCGTCAATACGCTTGATAATGGCCCAAAGAACTCGCGATCAATCGGAAAGCCCATACTCCCCAGTGCTCCACAGGCCTGATCTATTTCTTGCCAGGCGCGTAGAGAGTATTCCAAGCGTACGTCTCGGCTATAGGGCAGATTGTAACTGATTCCACCCCCCTCAAAGCTCTGGATTCCGCCGGCAATACTTTCCACGAATAGGCGACGGCCGTCTGGCGAGCCGTGGCGCACTTGGATCGGCTGTTGGAATCGTTCTGTTAGCTGACGCACAGCGAGATACCCATGCGCTACTAATGGGTATCCGTTTAGCTCGTCTGGCGATTCCATCAGCAGACGTCTAGCCTTATCAAACCTCAAGAGGCGTGTGTGGCTATCGATGGTAAGCGTCAAACAGTCGGCTATGTTGGGACGACTCAAGACCTCCAACAACGCAATCATTTTCTGTTGGGAAGCCACCCCTGATCGGGGCTGTATAAGCACATTGCCCCGAAGGTCGGCGTCAGCGAGGCACGCCGCCATAGTCGGTCTTCGAAGTTCTGACAAGTATCTGACGATGTTGTCTATCGAGGGCAGGTCGGGCGCCAAGGCGAAGCACGAGAAACTCATACGGCTGCCGCCTCAGACGAACCAAGAAACACTCCTGAATGCGTGCCTCGTGCTTTACTTACTCGCCGATGTACTTCCTGAAAGGGTGAATCAATTAGCAATTCGTCATGGATTGCCTGCGCCCGTGAAAGTCTCTCACCTCTTGGGGCCGCATAGGCCTGGGGAACCTCATCGCCAGAAAAAGACACAATCAGCGATAAATCGTCAGCTGTGACAAGTCTGCCAGCTGCGACCATTTGACGATAATGATCGTCTAAGCGCGCTGCAACATAACCCGGCCAGCCAACTATGGGCAGCAACTCTGTCCACTCACCGCTGTCACGGTTCGCTGCCCCGCAGAGTGACTCAACCATGGTTGGACGGCAAACCACGAAATTGTCTGGAAGACACACCTGGACCCCGGTGCCTTCCTCCGCTATCTCGGTGCCATAGGATGCATGGTCTTCGTTCAGCAACGACGCGCACTTTATGCGAACTCGATGCTGTTCAGCGAGCTTGATGCACGCCGAATAGAGAACCTTTGCACCAAACTCCGAATATGCGTGGGCCTGCCGGTAGCTGAGTCTCGGAATGAGTAGTGTATTGGCGAAACGGTACGGGTCTGCGGTGAAGACACCCTCTACATCAGAGAAAATAGTCACAGACTGACAGCCTAGTGCGACCGCCGCAGCGATTGCAGTCAAATCGGAACTGTTCCGCCCGAGCATTACAAGGCGACCGTCTTGTGTTGTAGCTTGTCCACCGGAGATGACGGCCACTTGAGCACGTTGCAGCGCTGCAGAAATGCACTTAGCGGGATAACTGATGAGTTGCCCCCGAGTAAACGTATCTGACGCGCACCACCCCAATTGAAAAGCGTTGAGCGAAACAGCTTGAATGTGTTCAGCCACCAAGGCTGCCCGGACCAACGCTGAAGCGAGAACTTCGCCAGTACCGAGGACCGCATCACGATCTTCGGGCAAGGCGTCGGGAGTGATCGCATCCAGCAATTCAGACAATCGTCCCGTAGTACCCGACATTGCCGATACCACGACGCACAACAGCTCCCCGGCGGCTACCCTCCTTGCGAGGTAGCGTGCGACGGTGTTGTATGCCGCGGGATTTGCGAATGACGAACCGCCGAATTTAAGAACGGAGATCGCACCCATACCTAACTCGCACGCTGCTTCCTGCACTGGACCAGCCCTCGCGCGCAAACGCATTCCGCAATCTCAACTGCATTCAGTGCTGCACCAACACGAAGATTGTCTGCCGCTACCCAGGCATACAGCACCAAGGGGTCCTCCGGGTCGGTGTGTAGTCTGCCCACATGCACGTGATCCGTACCAGAGACTTCGTGAATATGCGGGTAACCCTGTCCGGAGTAGTACTTAATCATTGGTGCCTTCGCAAGTGAATCACAGGCGAGGTCTATATCCACTTTTCGCCGGAACCTTAAAATGAGCACTTCGCTATGGCCGTTAAACACTGGTACGCGAGCAGCGAAGGGGAACACCTGTATGTCATCGCGACCAAGAATCTTTCGTGTCTCCTGTCGCATTTTTTGTTCCTCGAGCGTTGCACCCGACGACGTAAAAACGTCAACCTGAGGAATCACGTTAAACGGTAACTCTGCGGGAAATCGATTGGAAGGGGCTGAGACGGGTTCACCCGAGAGATACTGAAGGGATCGCGTTCTCAACTCTGAGAGGCCTGTAAGGCCTCGTCCAGACGCAGCCTGATACGTAGAGCAATACACCTGATCTAAACCAAATGCTCTATCAAGAGGTTCAAGCACGCGAACCATTTGAATGGTCGAACAGTTCGGATTCGCGATAATCCCACTGGACGGTCGTACCCCAAGAACGTGGGCATTCACTTCGGGAACTACCAGGGGCGTTGCCTTGTCCATCCGGAATGCGTTCGTGTTGTCAATGACCAGGGCTCCGGCACTAGCTGCCTGCGGGGCGTACTCCTGACTAACCGCCGTCCCTGCCGAAAAGAACGCAATATCCACGTCCTTAAACTCAAAAGACGCGAGAGTCTGGACATGGTGCTCTCTTCCGAAAGCGTGAACGACACGTCCTGCCCCGCGGGCCGATGCTATGAGATCGAGTCCGCCAACCGGGAACTGTCTATCCGCCAAGATAGACAACAGTTCGGCACCTACTGCTCCCGTGGCCCCTACGATTGCTATCTGCAGCCCAACTCTGGTAGGTGGCACCGTGTCTCCGTCAAGCAGGTTGACCAGTCGCTTGTGACATCTCTGGCGACGGCAATCTGGTTCAAAAGTGGAATGAGTTCGCTCAGAGTTTCCACGAACATATCAACCCCAACAGCGCGCAGATGGCACTGTTGAGTCAGCTTCTTGTGGCATCCGATCGTGTAATGTCCCCCTAGGATGACCGGGGTAGAAGCCGGCTTGCATAGACGAAGGTCCCTCAGATCCTCTAGCGCATGACCATTTTGATTACACACCACATAGGCTAGAATGTCCTCTCCCTCCTCTGCAGCAGCCATCAGATCGGCCGTAGCGTTCTGACATGATCGATTAATCACGTGATATCCGTACTCTTCGAGCATGAAGGCAGCCAGATATATTGATACAACATGGGTATCACTTTCAGTTCCACCTATTATCACGGTTCCTTTATACTGTCTCATGTATCTTCCTCCTTTCCTTGCCATAGTGCCGATTCCTATCCTAGGGTTACCACAACCAGACACTACTATCCTTGCTATGTCCCAGTGGACATAGACTCTGCAAGTGCTTTTCCTGGACGCCCAGTCTTTCGTTCGACTACAAGATATTTGAGCTCAGACTGGTGGTCGCGAACCGTAGACAAATTGTCGAATACAATGTCGATCGCCTCGAGAAGACCCCACACTTCACGATCCTCCATTTTTCCGGTCGCGATAGTGTCTCGACGCTCATAAGCTGACACTGTCCATCGCCAGCCATTGGGCACAACGTGGTGAAAGTCGTGCTGGGGAGCATCGCCGGCCAATACCAGCATTCGACACGGTAGATGATAGAAGAGCATGCGGACACCCCACCGGATCCAAGCGCCATAACGCTCCCCGGCAGGCACAGCCTCTCCGCAGAAACGGCCCCAGCACAGCTCGGTAATACGCTGGTGTCCAAAGGCGTCGGTGTCAGCAATTGGTCGCATCCACACATGTTCACAAATCAGTTCCAAAAAAGCGCTGGCATTGTAGAGGAGCAGTACAGGAATTCCATACCCGACAACTACCGGCAGTATCAGATGTGGACACCAGGCCAAGAGGCCGATTATCGAACCCCACCACACGCATGCCATGCAGCGACGAATGATGCGCCCCCCAACAAAGTTATGGCGAAGACGATTGAATAAATATACTCCATGAAAATATGGCGAGGCGCAGGTTAGTACCAGCTTCCGCCATAGTTGAGGTTTTGACAAATCGCCGTCGAATCCCAACTGGCGAATAAAGGAAAGCACTGGATCTTCCAAAGTGCCAAATGTCTTGATTCCATGATGAACATGGAAGTGGTCATACCGATAAGAATCATAGTTTTGAGAGCATATGATGGTTGTTAGACAATCATGAACCAGTTGATTTAAGCGCTTACTGTAGCAGAACCGCAGATGTGCGCCTTGGTGTGCGATCGTCAATATGAGGAGACGTGATCCCATTAAGGTCATGGGAATGGTTACTAGCAATATAAGTAGATGCCAACCGCTCCCTGCTGCAACTGTGACGACACTGCCGGCAGTCCCGATAGCGAATACAGTCAGCGATACGGCTAGATATGTCCACCCACTGGGTACAATTAGTGGCTGCTCTCCCCTCAAGGGTTTACCAGTCAGAACTGTCCAGAATGGCTGGGTCCATTTTGGAAAAACAGCGTACGTGTCTCGGAGATTCGCGGTCATTTTCCCCTCCAGCTACGACTCATTGCAGGAGATTTAGTTGGTGAGCAACGCCGTCGCGCTCTGCTTTATCGGATGATCCCAGTCACCCGGCTTGTGCTCGCGCTCGGCATGCTGCATCGCATCTTCAATAATGGTCAAGCCTTGATCGAGGGCCACCTCCGTAATGGTGAGGGGGGGCAAAAGCTTGATAACTTCGTCGCACGGGCCACAACGTTCGACCACAAGTTTCTGCTCCAGGCACCGCTGTTGAATCTGAGCAGCCATATCCGCGGTAGGAAACTGCAGGCCCTGCATCATTCCGCGGCCCTTGCGAATACAGCAATGATCCGCTGCCATGGCTGACAAGCGCCCTCGAATGAACTTTTCGCAATGGTTCACGTGCTCAGCAAGCTGACCATCTGACCAAAACTTCCGTAGTGCTACAGCACCGGTGACAAATGCATGTACATTGCCCCGAAACGTCCCGGTATGCTCTCCCGGCTGCCAGACATCGCACTCTGGGCGTATTAAAACCATGGCCAGAGGCAAACCAAATCCAGACAAAGACTTGGCCATAGTTACGAGGTCAGGCTTGATTCCTAAGCTCTCGAAGGAGAAAAACTCACAACTTCTACCGCACCCGGACTGAATCTCGTCGACAATCATAAGGGCGCCGTGAGCGCGAGCGACTTCCTCGATTCGTTGGGCCCATTCTGCCGTCGCTATGTTTAGTCCGCCCTCGCCTTGAATTCCTTCGACGATGATCGCAGCAACATTATCAAGACCGCTGGAAGGATCTGACATCATTCGATCTAATAACTCGGCACTGTCGACGCCTTCCATATAGCGGTCATATGGTACGCGATAGACGTTGGCCAACTGGCCCTGAGACCCACTACGGTAACTCCTGCTCCCGGTTGTGCTCAAAGAGCCTAGAGTGCATCCATGAAAGCCATTCGTGAACGCCACTATGTTAGCCCGTCCGGTAACCTTCCTAGCAAGCTTCAATGCCGCTTCAACCGCATTGGTACCCGTGGGTCCAACAAACTGCATCTTGTACCGCAGGCGTCGCGGTCGCATGATCAGTTCCTCGAACGCTTCCAGGAACGCCGTTTTCGCCTCCACGTAAAAATCAAGACCCATAGCAATGCCGTCTCGTGAAATGTACTCAAGCAATGCGGCCTTCATGTCGGGGTCATTATGTCCGTAATTCAGTGTTCCAGACCCACAGAGAAAGTCCAGGTACTCCACCCCGTCCTGGTCAAACAGTCGATGACCGGACGCCCGTGAAAACACTACAGGTGTGCGCCGACAATAGCTACGGACAGATGATTCGAGCGCTTCGTATACCGTCACATCGATCACGTGAGTAGTCCTGTTCTAAGTTTGCGCGGCGGCTACCCTAATGCCGTTAGAGTATTGTGCGGCTCGTCGCCGACGATCGGCTCGCCCTGGACTTTCTCAAATCCCGGGTCACTTTTACCCTCTTAAGCCAGCGATCGGTGCCATCGTACCGAGCCTTGAACGGTTCCCTGCCATGAACAGCTCGAAAATTGTCGATAACCGCGATTTCACCCGGATGCAATCTAAGATGCGTCCTCTTTGCCCTAACTTCACGCAGCAAGCTCTCAAGTGCATCCCGAGCTCTACCATTGCCGTTCGCCTCCATATACGGAGGATCCAATCGGATATAAGGGGCCCGCCGGTCGCCAAAAAAGATCGCGGTCTTGGGAGGATTCTTTGCCTCTTCCTCCCTCGTGATTTCTCCTTCGAGGTGTGCATGATCTGGTCGCACTATGAAGTTCTCTCCGAACAACGCGTCAAGATCCAGTTTGTCAAGATCAAGATCAGCAACTGTGTTAATCGTCGTACCGATCGATTCAGGATTGCGCATGCACATTAACAACAGATAGTCAGGGCAATATGGGCTGAAGGCCTCTTCGACGTGGACAATCATATCGACATCACTACTCCACCCCAACTGTGACTTCTCAAACTCCTTGATCGGCAACACGTCGTGCACTAAGTAGCCATTTTGCTCAGATGACCACGACACTAGATCTCCCAGCAAGGTCCCGCACAACGCGAGGAACAGCTCTTCCTCATGTGTTCGAGAAGGATTCGAGCGATCACGCCACGTACTCGGCGTCGGGCCAATCTTCTCGTCATCAATTGGAAATCCACGAATAACCATAACTCCGTATCCATCATCACGAAGTCGAAACTCATTGACTATCTCACACAACCGCTTGGGGAGCTGATGTGATAGCGGAGTGGCCTTGTCTAGGAATTCAGGCGAGTCTATGATCTTGTGAGCGGTTGATATGCCAGCCACGAGATTGCGAATCTCTTGGCTCTCTTCAGCTGTAATGGTCAGTTCTAGCATTGGAACCTCCTTCGCAAGCAAGCGTATCAACCGGGCGTTGCCTTCCTTCATTCACAATAGGACGCCATGGATCCTTCCCTCTTTATGTCCAACGTCACACAATGAAAGCCGCCTGCTAACATTCTGGAATGACGAAGCTTCAATGGCAGCACCTCGAAGTCGTTTTCCTCCAATAGCCTGATCAGACCTATCTGGTCCCGGTCCACTACTACCAGCTTAGGGGTAACGCTGAACAGATTCATGTCGATCCATGAACTTCCGATGCATTGCTTTAGATATGTTGTGTCGAACCTGTCGGCGCCCACCATTGTAGGGCTATATATAACCTTCCAACTGCGGAAGGCGGGTGGGATCATCTCCTTCGTCACTCGTTCCGGATTGCAAAGAAGCAAGCCAGGACGCAAGGCCACTATGGACGTATCAATGTGGCTGCCATAGTAATTCAGATGACACAAGTGAACGCGAAAGGCATCTCCCAGAAGCGTCTGCAGCCATTGAGCACCGAGTTCATTGCCTGTCGAACTGACCAAGTACAAAATGTCCCGTCCGCAGCGAAGTACGTTCGCTGCGTCGAAGACAGGCTCGTCATTTTTCGGTATGGGGTAGCTATGATCCACTTCAAATAGTGAATCCTTTAGCATTGGCTTAGGAGCGCTGTACCACTTCGCACCTGCCTTGAAGTACTCCATTAGCAAGGCATGGTAGGCAAACGTCTCTTGCAGCCGTCCCCGAATCACGTTGGGCGTCTCGATGACGTGGTCGCCTATGACAAGCATGATGTCGCGTGGACAATAGTTGTAATAACCCGTGGTCGACCAAAATATGGTTGAGAATTCCTTCTCGTGGGGCCAAGTTTCTGGTCGTTTGACGGTCACGTGAAGTTGCTCAAGACATCGCACGAATTCACTCAAATCCTCCTCAGTCTCATCGATTACTTGTTGCGGGAACTGCCCCCTTGGAATTTGCTCAAATGGCCGACCAGCCCACTCTGCAAGGTGCGTACTCTTGTCGGGATGCGGGAACCTCGCCTTTAAAGGATTTCCAACAATGACTTCCACTAGCGGATCCCACTCGTTGCAACTCCACACCCGCGGAGCTACCGCGGCCTCGCTGCGCGGGTAGGAGTAGCCTGAACTAACTTGAACCTCAGCATTCGTCGCCATTGTTGCTTCCTTCCACATGACTCTGCCCGAAGTATGTCCGTTTACCTCTCACGACAGGTCTCAACGTTTCATTTGTCTTACGCGTGTTGTGTAATACGCGATTAATGCCGTTACTTCGGGCAGTGCGCACGTTGTGCCGCAAGTTATAACTCACGCCTAAGGGTCCTCTCCTGTTAGTGCTACAGCGGTGTGCCGTCTCAAGACAACTCCGCACGAAGGGCCACCAGATGACCTGTGTCGACACGACACAGGCTGCAGCTTGCAGCTTTGCGCGGGTGCCGCCGGTTAAGAACCGTACGCGGGGATTTTTGTGAACTCAAGTCTTGGGTACCCCCCAAATAACCAAGCCTTGAGGAATGGAGACACGATTAAGCTATACAGTGGTCGCAAACGGCGTCCATGGCAGAGGTCGCTGCGGCACGTACTTACCAGAGAAACCTACTGCCGTAATTGTTAAAAAGAAATCGCATTACATCTTCACTTTTTGTCTGAGATCCCGAGTTTATTGCCAACGGCCTGATAATCCGCAGTCGCCGCGGCATAACTCTTCTGGCGGTGCTCATAGTTGCCAAGTATGACGTGAGAATAGATGCCTTGCGGACGGATGGCGAGGACCTCGCGAACTTCCTTAATGGCTTCGGCCATGTTCGCCCCCTGTGATAAAACGCTGGCAGACCGCGATGCACCACGCAGTTGTCCTCGATGCGCGCCAACGTTCATATCCAGAATGACTGCGTATCATGCCAGTAGTGGCGATGTTTTGGTTTTGTAACAGACTACTAAAACTTGTGACAGATTTCATTTTCACGATTAGGCTGTCAACTAGATTGGAGCTCACAAACTGGAGCTTCGATAAAACCAGTCTCGATAGCTGACTCTTCCGAGGTTAATGGGGTGTTAAATGTCCATGCACGACTCTAGGGCCTCCCGCCCACTGTCCACAGCCACGGCCGTTCAATTGCTAATTACTCCACGCCGACTGCCGCCACGGCTTAACGATTTCGTTAATGCGATAAGCAACAATTTCAAGGATCGAAATATGAGCGTGAAGGTCCTTAAACACGACTGCGGAATTCGGGATCATAACTTCTCATCGGTTTTTCGGCGAGAAGTCGGTATAACGATTAAACACTACATAGAGTGTCTTCGAGTCCAGGCTGCATGCGATCTTCTCGATATGGGAACAATGACCGCTGCCGACGTCGGATATGCAGTTGGGTATGAGCACCTACAGACGTTCTATCGAGTATTTAAGCGGAGACTATTATGTACACCGGGACAATATTTAGCCGGAATCGGAGAGAAGAAGATGCCCGTCGGCAGCAAGTAATGGTCGGCAGCCGTTGTCGGAAGGGTGAACGGGTGCGTTACGTTACTGCGACTCCACTGCGAGTGTGACGCGACCATGATTATTCTCGTCGAACCCTTGTCTTCGGGAGTCGCACTGGTCGAAGCTGCCCGTCAAATGGGGCAGGAAGCGGTGGTGTTCACTGCCGCTCAGGGCGAGCGTCTACTTCCGGCGGCCGGCAGAACTTGGGCCTCTTCCGTCATCGTGGTCGATACTTACGATGCGGATGCGGTGTTCCAGGCGGCACAGAGTCTGAGCCAGCAGGCTACATTGGAAGCCATGGTCCCTGGGTTTGAATATTGTGTGGATGTCGTGGCGAAGGCGGCGTCCCAGCTGGGCTTACCCCACCTTTCTGCGTCAGCGGCCACGGCAGCACGGAACAAACTTGCCTGTCGCCAACGTCTCAAAGCCTCCGGTCTGGAGGTGCCCCGCTATGCCCTGATGCATAGTCAATCTGACGTTGAGCAGGCGGCCGCGGAGGTCGGCTTTCCCGCTGTGATCAAGCCAGTGGATGGTGCTGGAAGTATCTTGGTGCGGAAAGTGGAGTCCCTCGATGGATTGCGCAGTATGGTTGACAATTTGCCGATCAGCGTCCTTGACGTAAGCCACTTCGTAGGGGCGCCGTTCTTGTTGGAAGAGTTTCTGGACGGACGCGAATTCAGTATTGAAGGATATGTCGATCACGGGCAGCCGCATGTGGCTGCAGTTACGGAAAAGCATCTGGGAACTGGCCCTTTTTTTGTGGAAATGGGTCACGTTGTGGAGGCCGCTCTGCGGGAGGATGAACGCAGAGCGTTGGTGACTTATATCGAGCAAGTGGTTGTGGCGGTCGGACTCGGTCTCGGGGTGTTTCACGCCGAAGCCCGGATGACCGAACGCGGACCTGTTTTGATCGAGATCAACTGTCGTCTGGGTGGTGGTCGTATTCCCCGTCTGGTCGAATTGACGCAGGGTCTATCGCTAGCGGCCACCATGATCCGTAGCTACTGTGGCTGGGAAAACCCGGCCAGAATCGAGTCGCGGTTTGACCGACGAGGCGTTGCCGGGGTCCGATTTTTGTCTTTGGGCAGTGTGGGACGATTCGGCGGGGCAATCGGAGTGGACGAAGTCCGTGCCATGACGGGCTGTGAAGAGGTGGAGTTGTATTTTCAGGCCGGGGATAAGGTTCCGCCGTTGACTGATTTTCGCGGCCGGGTGGGGCATGTTTTGTTTACCGCCGATGACCGGCCCACGTTGGATCTGCGCATGAAGCAGGCCGAGAACTGCATTCAATTTCTACCGGAAGTCGTTTAGAAATGAATTCGTGGCGGCTGATTCCCAGTCTGGAACGGTACGTGGGATCATGCATGTCATGGCGCTGTTTATATGTTTCCGGAGATGAAATGACACATCGTAACTAGTGGCTCGCTCTTTGATCGGTCATATATATATGGCCCTTGACTAACTTAACTCGAACCAGTCTCATAGTGCGCCCCAACGGCGCGAATCACTAGCGGGGGAAGGACCCGCCCAGGCAGATGTTGGTTAGGTCTGGATCTCGTCCCCGCCAACATCGAATCCCTGCTCGACGGCACCGACCTCATCCTCGACGGCATCGACAATTTCGAAACGCGCTATCTCCTCAACGACTACGCCGTCGACCGCTCCCGCCCCTGGATTTACTCCGCCGCCGTTGCCAGTTACAGCGCCACGCTCAACGTCATTCCCGACGCGGAGGCAAGGTCAAGTTCCACCGGAGGAGAAATATGGCGATCACTTGCAGGTCGAGTTCCCGGGCCGAGACGCCGCGAAGCCCGTCTTGCTGCTCGGCCACCTTGATACTAGGTGGCCGCTGGGCACGCTAACCAAGACGCCCTTCAAGGTGGAGGGCGGTCGCGCCTGCGGACCGGGTGTGTTGGACATGAAGGCGGGCATTGTCATGATGATGTTTGCCTTGGACGCCTTGCGCGGGATTAACTGCAATCATCGGTCTGTTTCGGTGCTACTGGATACTGACGAAGAAGATAGACAGCCCGTCCAGCCGCTTTTCGGTGGTGGAGGCCACGGCGCAGAAATGCGAAACCGTGCTGGTTCTCGAACCCGCCCAAGGCTTGGAGGGACGTCTTAAGACGGCCCGCGCGATGGAAACTTCACTTCCGCCTTGGGCATTCCAACGCTCGATGGCCTAGGCGCCGTTGGCAAGGGGACCCATACGGCGAATGAGTCGATTCGGATCGAGGAATTGCCGCGACGTACCGCATTGTTGGCTGCTTTGCTGGAGAGTATTTGAGGATTGATCTTTAGTTTGTTGCAACGGCCGATCGCGACGCGAGGAATCGGCCTAACGGACTCCTAATTGAGACCGGGACTGTTGCGGCGAAGGCGGTGGCACCCGTTGAGACTCTTCGAATGAGGACTTGATTGGCATAGCTCACCAAAAATGAATTGATGGCTTGGGATTTTGAATCGCGAAAACACCCAGAAAATAAAACTTCGCGGGAACGTATTCATCGCCGATTTGCCTTCCTTCGTTTCTTGCGTTCGTAAAAGCGGCGGGCTTTCGCGCGATTGCCGCAGCGCTTCATGTCGCACCAGCGGCGATGATGATTCTTGCTGGTATCGAGAAAGAACCACTCGCAGTCCTTCGCGCAGCAGGCACGAGTAAAGGCCACGTGATCAGACGTAAGCAGTTCGCCAGCAGCTCGGGCCAGCAGCCAAAGAATGGTTTCGAACGAATTCACCTGGTCGAAGCGCAGCTCGAATCGATGGGGATTGACTTCCTTCAAACGCAAACGGCTCGACGCACTCTGCAGATATGCATCTAGGCGCTCCAGCTCAACTAATGGTACAGCGCGTTTCTGAATCACGGCCCAAAAAATCTCGTGCATTGTCTCCCGTAACTCTTTCGCTTTGCTTAATGCCGCCTCAGCCTTTCCTGGCGAGCAAAAACTTTCTGCGAAAAGCGCATCCGCCTGCCTTCTGGACAGGAGTCCCGTGTCTTCGCCAAAGCGCGCCAGATCGGCATAGCTTTTAAGCAGCTCTTTCGAATTCGACATGTGACGATCATCGAGCGTGTTAATGAAGTCGAGGCAGACATTTCCGCCGATCAAATCGAACTGTGGCGGACGCCCGCGATTTCTCCTCCCATTCATCTATGTTTCCCCTGACGCAATTATATAACCTCTAAAATTAACTTGACAAGTTAACATCACGGGCTTAACATGCTAACCTGATAAACTGAATTAGACGGCTAGATACCTGACGGAATCCTTTACCGCAGTCCAGTCCGTTCTGCGCGGCGCTCGGCTCGTCTAATTTGGAAACAGAGCTTTGATCGTATGGCGGCGAGAGTTGCAGAACAACATTCGCCACACCGCAGAAAGACGAAGCAGTAATGCATCTTTCACTCCCGCAAGTCGTGTGAGAGGACCCAGTTATGACTTCGACTATTCGCCAATGTGGACGAGAGACAAATATCCGCATGGTGAACGCAGGCGTCGCAATGGCAGGAGAGTTGTGACCATGATTATTCTCGTCGAACCCTTGTCTTCGGGAGTCGCACTGGTCGAAGCTGCCCGTCAAATGGGGCAGGAAGCGGTGGTGTTCACTGCCGCTCAGGGCGAGCGTCTACTTCCGGCGGCCGGCAGAACTTGGGCCTCTTCCGTCATCGTGGTCGATACTTACGATGCGGATGCGGTGTTCCAGGCGGCACAGAGTCTGAGCCAGCAGGCTACATTGGAAGCCATGGTCCCTGGGTTTGAATATTGTGTGGATGTCGTGGCGAAGGCGGCGTCCCAGCTGGGCTTACCCCACCTTTCTGCGTCAGCGGCCACGGCAGCACGGAACAAACTTGCCTGTCGCCAACGTCTCAAAGCCTCCGGTCTGGAGGTGCCCCGCTATGCCCTGATGCATAGTCAATCTGACGTTGAGCAGGCGGCCGCGGAGGTCGGCTTTCCCGCTGTGATCAAGCCAGTGGATGGTGCTGGAAGTATCTTGGTGCGGAAAGTGGAGTCCCTCGATGGATTGCGCAGTATGGTTGACAATTTGCCGATCAGCGTCCTTGACGTAAGCCACTTCGTAGGGGCGCCGTTCTTGTTGGAAGAGTTTCTGGACGGACGCGAATTCAGTATTGAAGGATATGTCGATCACGGGCAGCCGCATGTGGCTGCAGTTACGGAAAAGCATCTGGGAACTGGCCCTTTTTTTGTGGAAATGGGTCACGTTGTGGAGGCCGCTCTGCGGGAGGATGAACGCAGAGCGTTGGTGACTTATATCGAGCAAGTGGTTGTGGCGGTCGGACTCGGTCTCGGGGTGTTTCACGCCGAAGCCCGGATGACCGAACGCGGACCTGTTTTGATCGAGATCAACTGTCGTCTGGGTGGTGGTCGTATTCCCCGTCTGGTCGAATTGACGCAGGGTCTATCGCTAGCGGCCACCATGATCCGTAGCTACTGTGGCTGGGAAAACCCGGCCAGAATCGAGTCGCGGTTTGACCGACGAGGCGTTGCCGGGGTCCGATTTTTGTCTTTGGGCAGTGTGGGACGATTCGGCGGGGCAATCGGAGTGGACGAAGTCCGTGCCATGACGGGCTGTGAAGAGGTGGAGTTGTATTTTCAGGCCGGGGATAAGGTTCCGCCGTTGACTGATTTTCGCGGCCGGGTGGGGCATGTTTTGTTTACCGCCGATGACCGGCCCACGTTGGATCTGCGCATGAAGCAGGCCGAGAACTGCATTCAATTTCTACCGGAAGTCGCACAAGCATAGTCGCCCCGTCATCCTGTTTGGAGTAGCGAGGAATTTTCTTGGAAAAGCAGGCCTTACGTTATGGCTCACTCCTCAGGAATTCTTTGCACGTGCTGTGCATTGCTGCGGTCTGCTTTCTTACTCCTATTGCGAATGCTGTCTCGAATGTGTCCTGGAACGGCATTTTAGTGGATTCCGTGGGCAAGCCAGTCCCTCAGGCGATCATCAAACTTCGTTCGAGTGCGTCGCGTCGCGACCGCATTGCGACCACGGCTGCGGACGGGAGGTTTTGCTTTGCCGAGTTGGTCGCCGGTGAATACGAAGTCTCCGCAACCGTGGCGAACAGGACATGGAACGCGGAAAACCGGCTTGAGGTTCGGGAAGGTGCTGCGCTCAAGATGGGGTTGCAGCTCCCCGAGCAAGGGCACGTATTGAAGTTCAATTCAATCACGGCTGCAACGGACGGAGCCGGAGCACAGGTCAGCGGCGAACATCTCTCCAGCAACCAAGTCTCCAGCCTTCCCCTCAATGCCCGCGACTTCAGCAAGTTGCTATTGTTGGCTGCCGGAACTATGACCGACACCAACGGTACGGCCAATTTCACACAGCAATTCTCGGTGAATGGCCAACGTGGCTCCCTCACTGTATTCGCCATCGACGGCGCCGACGTCACCGACTCCGAGATGGGCGGCGCAACGTTTTCCAACTTCAACGTCGATGCCATTCAGGAAGTTCAGAGCAGTGCGGGCGTGATGCCGGCGGAAATCGGTCACGGCGCAGCCAGCTTCATCAACGTAATCAGCAAATCGGCAACGGACCAGATTCACGGCAGTGTGTTTGAGTTTCTGCGCAATGCCGCCTTCGACGCACGTAATTACTTCGATTATTACGGCCCAGCCGACAATTTTCGCCGCATCCCTCCGTTTGTGCGTAACGAGTTTGGCTTCACACTCGGGGGCCCGCTTGTTCTGCCAAAGCTATACAGCGGACGCGAACGCACCTATCTGTTTGGCGAGTACCAGGGATTCCGCCAGGTTCTTGGCACGACTCAGGTGATACCCGTTCCGACTGAGGCCGAGCGGAACGGAATCGACACACAGACTGTTCCCGGCGACACTCTGTTTGTTCCCGTGAGCGCGGCGATTGTGCCGGTGTTGCAGGGTTATCCGCTGCCCAACGAGCCCGCGGGGGCTTATGGTGATCGCACCTATGCAATGTCCTCGAAGGTTGTAACCAACACAGATCAATTCTCTATCCGCATCGATCACAAAATCTCAGGCAAGACCTCGGTACTCACGCGCTTTAGCTTAGATCAAGTGACAGGGCCGCTCACCAATCCGGACCAGACAGCCATCAATCCCAGCTTCGCTGTCAACTTTTTCGATCACCAGCGCAGCGCCGCGGTGAAGTATACGCGCACGATTTCTCCGCGCTTCCTCTCCGAAACTGAGGTGGGCTACATCCGCAGCACGCCATTTTTTCCCACGGCCAACCACACGCAGCCGGCGCTCGTCTTCGCTGATGGCCTTTTTGACGGCTTCAACTCTGCGGGAGGGTCGATCTCAGGCGCCTACGGTAATCTCTATCAATTGCGTCAAGATATGACTTTCAGCCGTCGCGGACATGTGATTAAGTGGGGGCTTGAACTTCGTTTTAATCGCGACGAAGCGATTTTCGGCGCCAACATCAATGGACTCTATTCATTCGGCGGGGGCACCGTTTATTCACCTGTTCTGATTCCTTCGGCCACCGGCACGCATAACATTGCTCCTGGAGATCCGCTGCCCGATTCATTGACCGGCTTGTTGACTGCAACCCCCTATTCGTTTACCACAGTTGTTGCAGCGGCGGAAACTGCTACCGGCGATCGCTTTGATGCGGCCGCCGTGCGCCGCGAGGCTTACGAATTTTATGTTCAGGATAGCTGGAAGGCCTCGCCACACGTGAGCGTGAATTATGGCTTGCGTTACTCGGTGGACAGTCGCATTCAAGAAGCCGCCAATCGCACGACAGCACCGCGATTCATCGGCGCAAACGGGCAGGACGTGGCTTACTGGAATCACAGCGCACAGCAGCAGTATCTCTATAATCCGCAGCCTGTATATAACCAGGATTGGTCCGGCTGGGAGCCGCGACTGGCGATAGATTACGCGGCCAATAAACACACCACGGTGCATGTGGGTGGATCGATCATGGCGATTGTGCCGAACATATGGCAGGATAATTTCATTACCGGGGAACTGCCGTTTGCGGTGACACTGTATGAAACAGGTTCCGCCTCGGTCCCGCTCCCTTTTCACAACTCCCCACCCAGCATCACTCTTCCACCCTTCTATTCCATAAGCGGACAGCAGCTTTTCGTGAACCCAAACAATGCCGGAGTTCCGGCCAATACTCCGCTGGACTTGCTGCGTTTTCAGAACGATCTTGAGACGCTCACTCCGGGGGACCAGGCACAACTGCTCAACGTTCAGGGCATTTCCAAGAATTTTCGCAACGGCTATGTAGGTACTTACAGGGCGGGATTCGACCGCGAATTCGGCAGCGTCAAGTTCAGCGCCGCTTACGTCGCGACTGCCGGAGTACATCTTGCCAGCATCTACTCGCCCAACAGCTACGGAGGCGCATCTCCGGGGTTCGCGCCATTCACGCAGTTCGATTCCGCAGGCCAAGCCATCGGCGGCTTAGGCCCCGAAGTGATATTGAATAGCTTCTCACATTCGTCTTATCACTCCTTACAGGCCAGCCTCCGCAAGAATTCCCCGCGTGCGGGCTTAGGCCTAGAGGCAAGCTATACTTACTCCAAGTCACTCGACGACACCAGTGCGTTGCTCAGTGGTCCTACTGGTACCGCCGGTGTCGTGTTACAGACGTTGCCACAAAATCCGTGGGATCCACGGGCGGAAAAGGGTCCCTCGACTTTTGATGTGACCCACGTCTTCAATGCCAGCGTGATTCAGGTGCTGCCGCTGGACCACATCGCTCTCCTCCATTCTCTGAGCCGCACGCTAACCAGGGGCTGGCAGTTTCTCGACATCACAACTCTAACAACGGGATCTCCCTTCACGGTCTATTCGGGCATACAGCAGACCGGCGCGGGCGCAGGCGGCACCGATCGGCCTGATCTGATTGCGCAGCCTCACCTTTCAACCAACCACCCCATCCGCGAGGACTATTTCGGCTTAGGCGCGAATAACGCGTCCTTCTTCAACATTCCCATCAACGTTCCCGGAGGTACCGGCCCCAACCAAGGCCGTTTCGGTACGCTTGGGCGCAACACTTTTCGTGGACCGGGTTTTCACGACGTCGACTTGGCCATAATCAAGGATACGACCTTCGGCCATCGCGATAACACAGCACTCGGAACTGCTGAATTTCGCGCCGAATTCTTCAATGTCTTCAACGTTGTGAACTTCGGCCTGCCTTCAAACATTCTACACGGCAGCGGCTTCGGCATCATCAGCAAGACAGCGGGAAACTCGCGCCAGATTCAGTTTTCTTTGAAGTTGATTTACTGAGTTTCTCGCGACTTTAGATCGCCATGCGACTCGGGTTCTGCGTAGATGTTCCGCGTTCTACGTTATAACTTAACTGCGTAAGCGTACGAAGTGCTTTCAATTACCTACAAATAGCACAGCTTTAACGGTCAGCACCACGCTCCCACTGGATAGCTTCGATGTCGCATTTCGGGCCAGGCGTTCCAGCAGCGCTGCCGCGAGCGGGGGTAGCCGCTGAAGAACTGTCACGCTGGAGCATCTATGACCTCACCGTCTCACCGTTGTGTACGCGGCAGCTCTCGATATCGAGGCGAATCATATTACTTGAACCTTGTTCAAGTTGCTCGGCTGGGATGCGTTTGATTGTTTAGCTTTTGAGACCGAAGAAAGCTGGTCCCGACCAGCGGGTGCCGGTGATCAGACGAGCGATCTCGGAGAGGTTCTCGTAACGAGTCCCCCGGTATTCGTAGCCTTCCGTTTCCACTTCAACCATGTGGACTTGCTCCTTCCACTGGCGCACCAGACGAGTTCCGGCTTTGATGGGCGGCCGGTTGGAAACCACAGCATTGGGATCGGCCTCGAAGGTAGTTGCAAGCTGGCAAAGCCGGCGGCAGCCCGCATCGCTGAGTCCACCGAACGCCTGCTCCTGCAGGCGATGAGCAATGACGCAAAGCATCAAGTCTTTTCGGATTGCAGGTGGGGGATCCTTCGTGAAGAGCTGTCGCCATAAATCATCTAAGGCTGGCAAACTCAACGTGGACAAAGAAGCAAGGCGCTTCACAATCGAGGAATCGGGCATAGTTTCTCCTTAAAGCGATCAGCAACATTCCCGCTTCCTTTCGCAGAAAGTTCAAGTCAAATTCGCCCTAGCTTTGACGCTAATTTGCTTGACTTGCGGCCTTCTGCATGCCCCTAGAAATGCCTCCCTGAGTCCCTGAGTTTGGTTTTGTTTGATTGAGGAGAGTGGTTCTTTGCGTACCTTGTGATGTTAAGAGAGCTGAACCCAGCTCCATGGTGAAAATCGGCAACCTTGAGCTTAATTTTGGGGAATGATAACGTTCGTGGGTGTTGAAAAAGTCACCGTGATTTAGCGGCTGAGATTTAGTGAAAGCATGTTAGAAGGAAAAGTTCCCATGCTTCGCTGGATTTCCATCTTCGGAGGCCCGCTGATCATGATGGGGCAACACGCCCGCTCAGAAGCGTTGTTCTACTACTTCCGTCTGGAAGATCAAGTTCCCGAACATCATCTGCTACGGCTGATCGACCAGCACATCAATTTTGAGTTTGTGCGGCAGCAACTGAAAGACAGCTACAGTGAGACCGGTCGGCCCTCGATTGATCCTGAGCTGCTGTTCCGCATTCTTCTGATCGGCTATCTGTACGGCATCACGAGCGAGCGCAAGCTGGTGGAAGAACTGCGCATGCATCTGGCGTGGCGCTGGTTCACCGGGCTCAGCTTCGATCAGGAGATCCCACATCACTCGACGTTCTCCAAGAACCGGCACGGGCGGTTTCAGGAGTCGAAGCTATTTGAGCAGTTGTTTGAGCAGATCGTGCGGCAGCGCCTCGAACTATTTTTTCCCGGATTCAATGTCAACACGAAGCGCTCTTCGGTGGCGTGCATGCCTTCAACGGCGCTTTTCCAGCCGGCACTGGACTCACGGGATAGTCGGCAACAGAGGTGGCAATGAATTCCGGAGGAGGGAGTCAAGTGGGCTTCGCCACATCATCGATTTTTGATCGCATTGCATTCGCCTGACGCCCTCCTTGAAACCGGACTGCTCATGTGCCCTTCAGAGAAAAGCCGGGACAGTGACCTCCGAAGCTGATGAACAGTCCGTTCTCTCCAGCCCGGTTTGGTTACAAAGAATCGCGAAATTGGGGCATTATTCGCGTATTTCGGCGCGGATCGAGCGGAAATCCTCTGCAGTTCGGACTGCATGGCGGAGAGGGAAGGATTCGAACCCGCAGTCCGGTTTTGCTGCGCTAAGCCTCGACGTATCCGCAAGTTGCAGATTGCAAAACCCTACCAGAGAATTTCACACGAAATCCGACATCAGAGCTTTGCAATCAGTCCGGTTTCGATTCGTCATCTATTCGCACCTAAACGGCGAACGCCAGACGATTCTGTGGCAAGAATGGTCACGTTGCAGGCCTCAGGCAGCCTGATGGGGTTCGTAAGTGACTGCCTGCCTACCGCGCAGTCCGAGAGCGAAAAATCTATCCGCAGGGAGTGCTCGGCGGTCGGAACTTTACCGAGAGCAAAAGTTTCTCCTTGACATTATGAATAACTCATTTGTATAAGTTACTTCGTTAATATTATACGCGACATACTCGCTCGCAGCCAGTGGGGTAAGTCACAAATTGTTGGCTTACATAACCATATATGTTAGGAGGCAGCGTGGAATCCACTCGAACGCTAGCTATCTCAGCCGCACTCCCGTTGAAGGCTCTGTCTATCCTCTGTACTGTAACTCTGGTCATAGCAGTGCCCGCCTTGCCACAGGCGGTGAGCTCGCTCACAGGACATGTCACCGATCAGACTGGCGCGGCGATCGCAGGCGCTAAGGTCACGCTTTTCTCCGTGCCCACTGGCAACCGGCGCGAAGATGTCACCAACGGACAGGGCGATTACCAGTTCCAACAACTGGAGCCCGACCGATATTCACTGACAGTCACGGCTCCGAATTTTGCAACCTTCACCCAGGAAAACATAGAACTCTTTGTGGCTTCTCCAGCGGCCGTTAACGTGACGCTTCAGGTTGGATCCACCACGCAGCAAGTAACAGTTGTAGAAGCGGCTGTCGCACCTTTGTTAAACACCACGAATGCCACTCTGGGCAACGTATTCACCGCACAACAGATACCGGAGCTTCCGCTGGAAGGTAGGGATGTGCTGCTTCTGCTAAGCCTGCAGCCCGGCGTTGGTTATCTTGGCCAACAGGGAAACAGTGCAGACGATACGCGAAGCGGCGCGGTGAATGGCGCACGCTCCGATCAGTCGAACGTTACCCTGGATGGAATTGAAGTTAACGATGAGAACTTCGGCTATTCCTTCGACAGCGTACTCGGCGTAACCCAGGAATCCGTTTCCGAGTTCCGAGTTATAACGAGCAACGCGGGAGCCGACGCCGGGCACAGCTCAGGCGGCGAGGTTGCCATGATCACAAGAAGTGGCACCAACCATCTTCATGGAGTCGCCTACGAGTACAATCGCACGACGCCCTTCTCGGCCAATGATTGGTTTAATAAGGAAAATCAGATTGCCAACGGTCAAACGAACCGGGCATCTGAATTGATACGCAACGTCTTTGGCGTTGCCATCGGCGGGCCCATCAAGAAAGACCGGCTCTTCTTTTTCACCAATTATGAGGGAACGCGCTTGGCCCAGTCCGCTCCGCCTCAGATCGTCACTGTGCCCACGGCTACTCTTCGCCAAGGAATCGTTCAGTATGCGGACACAGCAGGCAATAATGTCGCGCTCACTCCGGCTCAGATTCAAGGAATGGATGCGCTGGGGATTGGGGTCGATCAGGCCGCTCTGCAGGTTCTCAACAGCTATCCTCTGCCGAACAGCACGTTGGCGGGCGACGGGTTGAATACTTCCGGTTTTCTGTTTACGGCTCCCGAAGTCTCCACTCTTAACACCTATATTGCGAGACTCGATTGGATCGTTACCCAGAAGCACGCCGTCTTTTGGCGCGGCAATCTGCTCAATGACGCCCAGCCATCCCCGCCACAGTTTCCTGGCCAGCCACCGGCATCGACGCTTTTAACAAATAGCAAGGGATATGCTCTCGGCTATACCGCCATTCTACGTCCGAACCTGGTCAATGATTTTCGTTGGGGATTGACCCGCCAAGGATGCAGCAATACCGGAACGAACCAGCCACAAATCACTCTCGCCGGGTTACCCTCGCCCACGGCCCCTACCTACAGCCGGAGTGCCATCATTCCGGTCAACAATCTGGTGGATGATTTGTCGTGGAGCAAGGGGCGGCACAATTTGCAATTCGGGACCAATGTTCGCTTCATTGATGATCAACAAGTCACCACACAAAATTCTTATCCCAGCGCCGCAGCGATTCTGGGTTACCTGCAGGGGCATGGCATTGCGAACACCGGTCAGCCGCTTGATCCGGCCGCTTCCAATTACCCAGCGGTTTCTCAGGGGTTCGCCACCTCCTATGATGGCGCGATTATGGATGCGGTAGGGCTCCTCACCGAAGCAACCGCCATTTACAACTACACGAAATCTGGATCCGCTCTCGCGCTCGGAGCCCCCGTGGCACGCGATTACCGCTGGCATGAACTGGAGTTATATGGACAAGATAACTGGAAAGCTCTGACCAACCTGACGCTTACCTTTGGCTTAAGATATACCTACCAGCAAGTTCCCGCCGAGAGCCACGGCAGTCAAGACGGGCCGTGCATCCTTTCTGGCACTGTGTGCACTCCATACTCCCTGACCAAGTATTTTGACGGTGCCGCCTTTCAGGGAGCAACCGGAGGTGCGGCCAGCAACCTACCCATCCTTTCGTATGCTCCGAACGGACGCTACAACGGACAGCCGGATTTCTGGGCTCCGGACAAAGCGGACTTCTCTCCCAGGTTCTCCTTTGCCTACTCCCCACGCGCGAGCAAAGGATTTTGGAGGAAGCTTTTAGGCTCTGGCGGCCAGAGCTCCATTCGTGGCGGCTATTCGTTGCTCTACGATCACTTTGGAGCAGGGGTGGTGAATGCTTATAACCAAGACGGTTCGTATGGTTTCACCGATCAGGTGCAAAACGATGGCTTCAATACCACCAATGCGCCACGTTTTGTGGGACTAACAACTTTCCCGGCAGGCTTTCTGCCGCCGGCTCCGCCCAGAGGATTTCCTGCCACGCCTCCAATATTCGGACGGGGATCCTTCGCAATCAGCTGGGGTCTGGACAACGACTTTCATACTCCTTATTCGCACTTGTTCGACTTCTCCATTCAACGCGAGTTGGATTCATCGGACCTACTTGAAGTCGCTTATGTGGGACGGCTGGCGCACCGGCTGCCGGAGCAGGAGGACGTTGCCGCGCCACTGAACCTTGTGGCGGCCGGACAGCGCTATTTCCAGGCCGCGACTCAATTCTCCATGATGGCCCGGCAAAACGTCGCGCCTAACGCTGTGCCAAACATACCCTATTGGGAGGCTCTTTTCGGAGCGGGACCCTGGGGGCCTGGGTTGGATGGGGTGGATGAAGGCAGACAGGGAGGGATAGACTATGGCCCGCTGTCGGCGACGCAAAACGCATACGTCCAGTACCTGCTCAACTTGGGAGCCGAAACATCCGCGTTGAACAACCTCGACGAGCCCAATAACGGCCTGGGAGCAGGATCCCTCTATCCTGGCTTTCGCTTCTTCAATGAGCAGTATGCCTCGCTCTATGATTACCGGTCGATCGGACAGTCGTATTACCACGGGCTGCAGGTGATCTTCCATCACCGCGCCTCTCACGGCCTGCAAACTGATTTCAACTATACCTATTCCCGCACGATTGATTGGACGTCGCAAGCTGAGAGGGTCGGTTCCGCTGGAATTGACAACTATGCCCAAATCATCAACAGCTGGGTGCCTGATCAGTTGCGCGGCCGGTCGGACTTCAATATGACGCATCAGGTCAACAGCAACTACATCTGGGATATTCCGGTGGGACGAGGAAAGGAGTTTTACTCCGGCGTCGGCCGTGGGGTCAATGCCGTGATCGGAGGCTGGCAGATGACGGGTATTGTGCGCTGGACCAGCGGCCTGCCGTTTGGAGTGCACAATGGTAAGAATTGGCCAACCAACTGGGATATCCCCGGATTCGAAACTTTAGA
>Ga0307478_10000990_pt1 | contig 26368 bp, 22 predicted proteins | sample atmos_gasesECM4C_2_FD_203713 | JGI IMG/M metagenome (GOLD analysis project Ga0307478, IMG submission 203713) | Hardwood forest soil microbial communities from Morgan-Monroe State Forest, Indiana, United States - atmos_gasesECM4C_05 | ecosystem: Environmental > Terrestrial > Soil > Temperate...
CGCAAAAATCGCCTCTCTCGCAGTACCCCCTTACCCGGCCTCTTTGCAGGGTGGAACAGACTGGCTGACGAAAAATGGCTGACGTTCTCAAATTCGGGAAGAAGGTGGCGCCACGGAGAGAAGAGATTCCCGCCGCGCTCCGCGAGTTTATCGATGCCGTGGTCATCCCGGCACTCGTGAAGGAGTACCTTGCGGAAACGGAGAGTCCGAATGTCCTTGTACTCTCGGATGACGGTATGGCAAATTCGGCGGCGAGGGAATTATCTTCCGAGGGGGTGTTGCGATGACCGAGAGACAGTGTGCCGTCTATGCCCGCTACTCAAGCGAGAAGCAGAACTCTCTCACGATTGAGCAACAAGTCAGAAAATGCCGCGAGTACGCTGAGCGCCACGGATTCACCGTGCTCGATGCGCAAATCTATACCGATGAGGCCATCTCTGGTGCGACAGACAACCGTGCGGGCTTGCAGCGGCTCCTCGCAGCGGCAACCCAGAAGCCGCGTGCATTCGATGTAATCCTGGTGGACGACACCAGCCGGCTCAGCCGGAACATGATCGACTCCCTGAAAATCTTCGAGCAGCTCCGGTTTGTAAACGTGCGCACCATCTTTGTGGCGCAAGGTATCGACACAGAGAGCGAGCAGGCCGAACTCCTAGTTACGACGCACGGCATTGTGGACTCGCTATACCTGAAAGACTTGAAAGCTCGTACGTTTCGCGGCGTCGAGCAGCGGGCCATTGAGGGATTGCACACGGGCGGTCGCGTTTTCGGCTACCGGCATGTACCTATCGAAAATTCAAACAAGCGCGATGCTCACGGTCGGCCCGTAATCGAGGGTGTGAGACTCGAGGTTGAGCCGGCACAAGCCGCGACAATAAAGCGAATCTTTGAGCGATACGCGGCTGGGCACTCTATGAAGCGGATCGCCATTGACATGAATAACGAGGGGATTCTCTCGCCGCAGCCGCAGAAGGGCAGGGTGTCGCAGAGCTGGTGCCAATCATCGATCCATCACATCCTGCACAATGAGCGGTATCGCGGCGTCGTGATCTGGGGAAAAACCTACAAGCTTCGCTCGCATGAAACGGGAAAGAGGATTTATCGGCGAAAGCTCCAGAGTGAATGGCGCCGCACGGAAATTCCAGCTCAGCGGATTATCTCTGACAAGCTGTGGGAGGCGGTGCAGGGGCGCATGCGGCTCGTGCATGATTTGTATGGCACAGGGGCAAAGAACGGAATCCGCGGAGGGCGGGCAGCAGGCTCTCCGTACTTGTTCACAGGGCTGCTGAAATGCTCAGTCTGCGGCGGAAGCGTGACTATCGTGTCCGGGCAGTCTAGGAAGCGTGAAGATTCGCGCTACGGTTGCTCGATGCATGCTTACCGTGGGCCGCAGATTTGCGGAAACAATCTCCTGGTGCCCAGGCGTTCCCTTGAGGAGCAGCTCCTAGCGGGGCTGCAAGCAAAGGTGCTCCATCCCGACGTGACGGAATATACGCTACGGGGGTTTGAGGAGGCGCTGGCAAAGGCCGCGAATTCCCGAAGGTCGGGCGTTAGCGACCTAGAAAGGCGCAAAGCGACCATCGAACAGCAGATCTCAAACTGCACGGAGGCTATCGCGGACGGACAGCCATCTAGGTTCCTCATTGCCAAGCTGTGCGAATTAGAGCGCGAACTCGAAACAGTTGCGGGGACAATCGTAAGTTCACAGCCAGAAGCCGTCAGATCCTGCATTCGGGACACGCGGAGATTCGTTGAGGTGCGGCAGCGCGACTTGCGTAAATTGCTGAACTCCGAGCCACGAATTGCGCGTGCGGCGATTGGAAAGCACGTACAGAAGATCACTTTGACGCCGGAAGGCAGAGCCTTCATTGCGTCGGGGAGTTGGGATTTACTCGGGGAGGGAAGTGTGGCTGTTACGATGGTGCCGGGGGCCAGAATCGAACTGGCTACGCCCGCCTTTTCAGGGCGGCGCTCTACCACTGAGCTACCCCGGCTTTTGCTGTCTAGAAATTGTATGGGGTGCGACGCGATTGTGTCAATTCAGCCGAGCTAAGTGATCCCACATCATTGCGCGGACTCATCGAACTCCTTCATCCAGCTCTTGCCTTTGAGGACTTCGCGCGGGCGCGTGCCGTCTGGGGGGCCAACAATGCCGTCTTTTTCCATGATGTCAATCAAGTGGGCAGCGCGGCCGTAGCCAATGCGCAGCCGGCGTTGCAGCGTGGAGGTCGATGCGCGTCCCATCTCGCAAACTACGCGAACCGCGTCCTGGTAGAGAGCGTCGTCTACATGCTCGCCGCCGAGTGCCTCCTCGTCACCAGCCTCGCCTTCCACTTTTCCGTTTTCATCCTTGGGCGTTTCGAGGAGCTGCTCGTTGTATTTTGCTTGCGCTTGCTCCCGCCAGAAGTCGCACACGGAAACGATCTCGTCCTCCGAGACGAGGGGGCCGTGAATCCGGTGCAGCCTTGCGGAGCCCGCAGGCAGATAGAGCATGTCGCCTTTGCCCAGCAAGGATTCCGAACCGTTGGAATCCAGAATCGTTCGCGAATCGACTTTACTGGCTACGCGGAAAGAAATTCGCGCCGGGAAATTCGCTTTGATCAAGCCCGTGATCACGTCGACGGATGGACGCTGCGTTGCAAGAATGAGGTGAATTCCCACCGCGCGCGCCATCTGTGCCAGCCGCGTGATGGACTCTTCCACGTTGTTGGTGTCCACCATCATCAAATCGGCAAGCTCGTCGATCACGATCACCAGGTAGGGAAGAGGCTTGTGCTCGCTTTCCTCGACGTTTTCGAAGAGCGACAGCGATTGCGCTTTCTGGAACGTGCGATTGTATTGGTCGATGTTTCGAACGCCGCGCTGCGCCAGAAGCTTTAGCCGCTTCTCCATCTCCTTTGTCGCGTTGCGCAGCACATTCGAGGCAATTTTCGGGTCGGTGACGACAGGCGCAATCAAGTGCGGAATGTTTTCGTAGAGGTTCAGCTCGAGACGCTTTGGATCGACCAGCACCAATTTCACATCGTCCGGGCTCGCCTTGTAGAGAATCGACATCATCAGCGAGTTGATGAAAACGCTCTTTCCCGTGCCCGTCGAACCTGCAATCAGCAAGTGAGGCATCGCCGCCAGGTCTGTCACGCGAATCCGGCCGTGCAGATCGCGTCCCATCGCCAGCGTCAGCTTGCTCGGCGAATTGCTGAACTCCTGCGCCTCAATAATCTCCCGAAGTGCAATGGTTTGCCGGGTGATGTTCGGGACTTCAATGCCAATGGTAGATTTGCCGGGGATACGCTCAATCAAAATCGATTCGGCTTGCAGCGCGAGGCACAAATCTTCCGTCAGCCCGATGATGCGGCTGTACTTGATGCCCGCCTCGGGCTTGAACTCAAAGGTGGTTACAACCGGACCTGGATTGATTTGCGTTACGCGCCCTTGAATGTCGAATTCAAGACACTTGGCCTCAATCGCCCGCGCGCGGTCCTTTAGTTCACCCTCATCAAGTTTCTGGCCTCGCTCACCCTCTCGCAGCAGCGAAGGAGAAGGTAGTTTGTAATTAGGATTGCCCTTCGCAATCTTTGGCTCGGCGGTTTTCTTCGCGACAATCTTTTCCGTTTTTTCTGGACCCACAAAGACGATCGGTTCTTTGCGCCAGGGTAGCTTTCCTCTTTGCGTCCCTTCCTCTTTCTCATCCTCAAAAACGTCGCTCTCGTCCGCCAATTGAATCGACTTCGCCGGCTCGTTCAACAAAGGAGAATTGCCAAACGATTGCGGCGCGACGGGCTTTCGCCCAGAAATGCGCGTTGCCTCGACGCGCCGCCGCATCCGCTCCTGCTCTCGTTCTTCTCTCCAGGAATTCCAGCGCGCCGCTGCTTTCTGCAAAATACCCAGTTTTTCGACGGCCCCGATCGGCCCCCTCGAGCTCCTGGCCCAGGCGTGCGTGCCTGCAAAGGAAAAGCGCGTAGTCATGAAGAGCGACGTAAAAAAAAGCGCCACCGCCACCACCGTCGCGCCCCAGAAATTAAATCCCGTGAGGAGGCTGTTCGAAAGGAGTGAACCCAACATTCCCCCGGCCGGGATCGCGCCGCGCAGTTGAGGAAAGTGCCACAGCGACAGCAGGGAAGGGAGTGATAGCAACAAGAGGGCATAGCCAGCCAGCGTAGCAACTTGTGAATCAATTGCGCGGCTGCGGCACCATCTCCAGCCCAGCACGCCAAACGCTACCGGCAGAAGGAACGCGGCGAATCCAAAGATTTGGAACAGCGCATCGGAGCTATACGCGCCGACCGGGCCAATCCAATTCCGCGCAGGCCCGCCATCTGGCGTTGGGGCGGAAACGTTAAACGCCGCATCGTGTGGCGAATAAGAGATAAGCGCCAGCGCCATCAATACCGCCAGCGAAATACACAAAAATCCAATCAGCTCATTGAGCCGTTTATTTCCGGTCGGAGTTAGCAAACGCACGGATTTCTCCTCAGCTTTTTGGGGAAGGCTGAGTGGTGCGACGGGCACGTTGGCGCTATCGCGCGCCCGCCTGGAGGAACAACAAAACCAGCATTCAATATAGCAAACAATCCGTCACGAGCCGCAATCTGTTTTTTCGCGAGTGTTCCCAGAACGGTTCACCCGCCCAATTTCGACGCCCAGATCAGCACCGCCGCGCCCACAATAATTCGATAGATCGCGAAGGGCACAAATCCGTGCTTTCGCACCCACGCCAGAAACCAGGCCACGGAACCGTACGCCACAATAAACGAAACCACGAAACCGATCGCCAAAATGACCCACTGATGGGGAGTCATTTGAGAAACGCCAATCGGATTTTCGCCTTTCCCCAGCACGGACTTATAGAGCGTGTATAGCGTTGCAGCAGCCATAGTGGGTATCGAAAGGAAGAAAGAAAACTCGAGCGCCGAGGCCCGTGACATTCCGGCAATCTGCCCGCCTGCAATCGTCGACATTGAGCGTGACGTTCCGGGGAACACGCCCGAAAAAATTTGGCAGAAGCCGATCCAAGCAGCCTGCGCCAGGCTCATGTCTTCCATCTTCCAGGTATGAATCCGCCCGCCCGTTCCTTCAGGCCCCGCGGCTTCGGACTTGGCGTTCATCGCGTCAACGATCCACATTACCACGCCGCCGATCAGCAAGGACCAACCAATGATCGCGAGGCTCTCCAAGTGCTTACCGATCGTTTTGGTCAGCAGATACGAAGGAATCGCAGTAATTACGAAAGCCACGGCCGTAAGGCCGAGAGGATGAGTAAGCGCCGTTCGGTCGCCGCGCTCGCCTTTCGGAAAAGTCGAAAGAAACGCTCCCATGCGATGCCAGAAGTAAACCGGCAAGCACGCGATCGCGCCAAGCTGTATCACGATCGAGTACATCTTCCAATAACCGCTGGCAAGATCGACGTGCAACAGGGCCTCGCTAAGGCGCAAATGTGCCGTCGAGCTCACTGGCAAAAACTCCGTCAGTCCTTCGACGATTCCGAGTAACACGGATAGCAGATAGTCGTTCAATTCCGTCTCCAGGATGAAAGGCGCGTGCTATGGCGTGGAGGTCGGTGAAGCAAGAAAGCGTTTCCGCATCTCGTAAGCGTCCAGCCGGCCCAGATAGTAGCGCTTCAACTCTGCCTCGATACGATAGCCGTGCCTCTTCCAGAACGCAACAGCGGTCTCATTTTCGATTGCCGTTTCCAGCAAAATAGACCGCACTCCGCGCAGCGCCAGGTTCCGCTCGCTCTCCGCCAGCAGCGCCGAGCCAACGCCCTGCCGCCGATGCGCTTCCGAGACATCCAGAGTAATGATGTGCGCGAGCGGAGGGTTCTCCTCCGTCAAAATGAAGCCGGCGATTCGCTTGTCATCCACGGCAACAACGCAATCCGCGCTAGAAATGGTCAAAAAATAGTGGAGCGTAGTCTTTGAATAGGAAATCCCGGCAGGGAAGCAGGATTGATCCAGCCGGTGCAAAGCAGCGAAGTCGTGCGGTTCGTAAGACCGAAGCGTAACCGCCATCCCGCGATTCTACGCCACCCGCACCAAAAAGTAGGGGCACGATATATCGTGCCCCTATGGTTGTACGCCGTGCATGTTCGGCAGCTAACGGGTGAAAGTCCCGTCCCAACCTGATGGAGGTGAAGGATAGCGAAGCGCAAGGGCGTCACCGTGAGGTGGGGTCTGAAGGAAGCGTGGAGCAAAGATACGGGCCGATGGACAAGAATCGGATTTGAGGCCTACGGCGTCGGACGAGTTGGCAACTGACAACGAAGTCCGTATCCATCAAGGGCGCTGGTGGTAAATCCGGCGGTCGCGTATCGAAAGCGGTCGAACTTATCTCGGGAGATCTGTTGCACGTCTCGAATTCGAGACTGAGGGTGGAGTAATTCATTCTGATCCTGCAGCAGAAGTCAGCAGCGGGCGTAGTACTCACGGAAGTGAGGAAGGCCCAAACAGTGAGAGCGAGTAGTAGAACGTCGAACTCACGGGTGGCACTGCGCCAGCCAATCAGCCTCGGCTGAGCTTGACAGGTTCAGAAGACGGTGAAGCCGAAACGGAAACCTGTCGAGTGGCGAAGCCCTTGTGGCGAACGACGACTCGAACCTCCGGCCCGCAAGGGCTCAACTTGCTGAACCGCCGTATGCGGACCCGCCTGTACGGTGGTGTGGGAGGGGCGAGCAGGTGACTGCTCCCCCTATCCCGATTCAACTCCAGCCATAACTCTAGCGTCGTTCTACAGCTTCACAGTAACTGTCTTCACCTCGGTGTAATTCGCCAAGCCATATTCGCCGAGTTCGCGCCCAATCCCAGACTGCTTGAATCCTCCAAACGGCGCTCCCGCATCGAACACGTCGTAACAATTCACCCACACCGTTCCCGCGCGAACGTTGTCTGCGATGGCGTGTGCCTTGCTGATGTCCTTGGTCCACACCGCCGCCGCCAACCCGTACGCGCTTTTATTCGCTCGCGCCGACACTTCTTCAATCGTCTTGAACTTCAAGATCGACATCACCGGCCCGAAGATCTCTTCCTGCGCGATGGTCATGTTGTCGGTAACGTCGGCAAACACCGTCGGCTCGATGAAGTATCCCTTGTCTCCGACGCGTCCGCCTCCTGTCAGCATTTTGGCGTTTTCTTTCTTGCCCTTATCGATGTAACCCATCACTTTGTTGAACTGGTCCTGGTCCACTTGCGGCCCCTGCTCCGTTTTCGCGTCGAACGGATTGCCGACGGTCCGCTTCTTGGCTCGTGCCACGCTTCGCTCCACGAATTCGTCGTAAGCCTTCTCCTCAACGAATAACCTCGAGCCTGCGCAGCAGCACTGCCCCTGATTGAAGAACAGCGCAAAGTGCGCCCCCTCGATCGCTTCGTCCATGTCCGCGTCCGCAAACACGATGTTCGGGCTTTTCCCACCCAACTCCAGCGTTACCCGCTTCAAATTCGTATCCGCCGCGGCCCGCATGATCAAGTGGCCCACTTCCGTCGAGCCTGTGAACGCCACTTTGTCGACGTCCATGTGCCGCGCAAGCGCTGCGCCTGCCGTCGGCCCGTATCCCGGCAAAATGTTCACCACGCCTTCGGGGAATCCCGCCTCAAGTATGAGTTCGCCCACGCGCAGCGCCGTTAACGGCGTCTGCTCCGCAGGTTTCAGCACAACCGTGCAACCCGTCGCCAGCGCCGGCCCCAGCTTCCACGCTTGCATGAGCAATGGGAAGTTCCACGGAATAATCTGCCCTACGACTCCCACCGGCTCATGCTTCGTATAGCAAAAATAATTTCCATTCACGGGAATCGTCTTCCCCTGAATCTTGTCCGCCCATCCTGCGTAGTAACGATAGCAAGCGACCGTCAGCGGCAGATCCGCAGCCTTCGCCACCTGATACGGCTTGCCGTTATCCAGCGCCTCGAGCTGCGCCAATTCATCCGCGTGCTTCTCGATCAAATCCGCAAGCCTGTTAATCATCGCCCCGCGCTGCGAAGCCGTCATTTTTCTCCGCCACGCTCCCGTTTCGAACGCCGCCCGTGCCGCAGCCACCGCCTTGTCCACATCGGCAGCATCGGCTTCCGCCACTTGCGTAATCACCTCGCCCGTTGACGGATTGATCGTCGGAAAAGTCTTGCCCGAAGCGCTGTTGACCCACTTCCCGTTGATTAGCAGCTTGTTCGCACTAATTTTGACGCTTGGTTCCATTACTGTCGTTGCTGTTGCCATGGAATCCTCCCTATCGGAATCGTCGCGGCGCAATTGGTCACAACCTGTCACTGCAAAGTTGCGCCCGCTAGCGCGAGATGATTGATCTCGTTCGCCGCCGTTTGGCGGCGTAGGAAGCCCGTTCGCGCCAATGAAAGGAAGGCAGGGCGGAACCCCTCCAGCCCTGTGGTGCGCAAACGTGCTACCAGCCGAGAAGCCTATACCCAAGCGAGACGGGAGGCAAGATGCGTATCAAGCCGGCAAAACCAGCCGGCAAGTGATCCCGGAAGATGCGCCGCTCTGCCCGCCCTTTCGCCTGCCCCACGACAAAGGTCACCTCCGTAACCTTTTGCCCCTCTCGGCAGTTACTATATGCTGAGCTATGATGGCCGTCCGACGTCCGGCACAAGAGCCCGTGCCGCAAGGCCTGGATGAGCACGTGCTCGTGCAGGCCGCTCAAAGTGACCCGGCGAAATTTGACGCGCTCTACGAGCTTCATTTCGAGCGCATCTACTATTTCCTTGCCCGCCGCGTCCGCGACCGCGCCACTGCCGAAGACCTCACCTCCGAAGTCTTTCACAAAGCCCTCGCTAATCTTCCCAACTACGAATGGCGTGGCGCTCCCTTCGCCGCCTGGCTTTTCCGCATAGCCGCCAACGCTCTAGCCGATCAATACAAGCGTGCGGCCCGCGAAATCTCGTCCTCGGATGACACGAAAAATCCCGACGCGCATCCGGACCTCTCCTCGCCCGACCTGGAAGCCATCGACTACTACGCCCGCCTTTTCCGCCTCGTGGACAACCTGCCGGCGGTTCAGCAACGCGTCATTCGCGAGCGCTTTGTCGAGCAACGCACCATCCGAGAAATCGCAACCCGCATGGAGAAAACCGAAGGCGCCATCAAACAGCTTCAATTCCGCGCACTCCAGACACTGCGCGCGCAAATGGAGGGTGGCCATGCCTAAGCGCTCTCCCGCCGTCCAACTCGACCGTGCCATCGACGCCCTGCTCGTCGCCCTGCAGCCAGAGCCGGAGCCGAACCCGAGTCCCGCTCTCGTCCAGCTCGTGCCAATAGCACGCGCTTTGCGCGACTTGCCTCGTGCCGATTTCAAGTCATCACTAAAGTCTGATTTGCAAAGGAGAACCACCATGAACGAAGCTACAGCACCCGCTCCAGAATCGTCCAGAGCCACTCAATTCCGCCGTCCCAACTTCCCTAACATTGCGCCCTATTTCCTCGTCAAAGGGGCACCACAATTCATCGACTTCCTCGTCTCCGCCTTCGAAGGCACCGAACGTATTCGTGTGCCACGGCCCGACGGCTCGATCATGCACGCCGAAGTTGCCATCGGCAATTCCGTCATCGAACTCGGCGACGCCAACGAGCAGTATCCGTCGCGTCCCATGACGACGCATTTGTATGTCCCCGACGCTGACGCCACCTATGCCCGGGCCCTCGAAGCTGGCGCAACTCCCGTCTACGCGCCCACCGACGAACATCCTTCCGGCGACCTCTGGGGCGAAGCAAAAGATCCCTTCGGCAACACCTGGTACATCGCCACGCGTAAGAGTGCAGTTTCCGCACCCGAGGGGTTCCTCACCGTGCAACCCTATATGCATCTTCGCAACGCCCACGACATGATTCCGTTCATCGAAGCCGCCCTTGGAGCCCACGCCACAGGTGTCCACAAATCGCCCGACGGCATTGTCCGCCACGCCACCATCGAGATTGCCGGCGCCACCTTCGAAATCGACCAAGCGCAGGGCGAATCTCAGCCCACTCAGTCCTACCTCCACGTCTACGTCCCGGACACCGACGCCCTCTATGCCCAAGCCCTCGCCGCCGGCGCAACATCGGTCACTCCTCCGTACACCGCTCCCTATGGCGAGCGCTCCGCCGGCATCACCGACCCCTTCGGCAACACCTGGTTCCTGGCCACCTATCTTGGGGAGGCCCAATCATAGGGCTAGTCGCTCCTGACCTGACCCCGCCGAGGCAGATTCGGATGTAAAACACCGAGCGTGTCTATTGCGGGCTGTCAAGATGTAAGTCGAGATAAATTAGTTGAGTGGTTTCACTGTGAGGGAGCTACCGCCGCTGCAATCCGGAAAACGCGGACTGATATCGGCAATCAACGCTTCCTTTGGCCCGGCGTCAACCACGTCGACTAGGAATGACTCGTGCATCGGCACGTGCGAGTCATCCTTGGGTCCGGGACCGGTAATCTCAAGACAGTATTTGCCGGTTTTGAGTGTTGAAATCGAAAAATTACCTTCCAGATCTGTTTTGGCAGCGGCGACTTCGGCGCCGCATTGCCATTCTTTCAGATTCCCCTTTGATGGCTTCACACCCGGAGGGTATTGAACCTCGCCTTTCTTAAAGAACGCGGTGTCGGTTCGCGCTTTGATAGATATGGCGGCGTCGCCTATCGCGATCGCGTGCCGCTCCTTATCATGATTCTTTCCCATCAAGTCGAATCGTCCGCTCCCAACAACTGTTCCGGACAGGTTTCTGACCACTGTCGGCGAATAACCTCCCAGTACCACAATGCTGCATGAATATAGCGGTCTGCAAAGCAGAAGAGCTAAACCCGCAACAGCGGCGCGTGGCATGAAGGACATAGGGCTTCCTTTGTGCATGTCGATTGTACCCCCTGAAAACGCCACTTGATCAAGCATTGCAGCCAATCAGACGGTCAGCTCCAAACGCATCGGCTTGTGCGCTGCGCAAGGTTATGGTAATCAGGGCCTATGAAATCGCGAGCGTGCGTTCTCGCCCTGGTGCTTGCACTTTTCCCAGCGTTTGCAATTTCGCAATCACAACCCGCGCCCGAGGCAGCCGCGTCCGTTGTCGTGAAGGCTGCAAAGCTGCTCGACGTCCGCAAAGGCGCGTACATCGAGAACGCAGCGATCTGGATCGAGGGCGAACGCATCAAGGAAGTTGGGCCAGCCTCCGACATTCAATCGCACGCGCCGAAGAACGCAAAGGTTATCGACCTGGGACGCGCGACGGTCTTGCCCGGACTGATTGACTGCCACACGCATATCATGGCGCGCATGCCGGAGACCGACGACGGCTACACTCTGACTCTAGCCACCAAATCACAAGCTTTCCGGGCCCTCGAAGGCGCTTTCAATGCGCGTCTAACGTTGAACGCTGGTTTTACCTCTATTCGCGACGTTGAGAATGAAGGCTCGGGATATGCCGACGTTGCTCTCCGCGATGCCATCGCGCAGGGACTGGCCGAAGGCCCACGCATGCAAGTGGCTACGCGCGCCATCGCGTCTGTCGGCCAATACGAACCCTTCGGCATCTCACCCGATCTGCCTAATTTTCCGACTGGCGCGCAGATGGTGAGCGGCGTTGAGGAGGCGCGTCGCGCCGCGCGCGAACAGATTGGGCATGGTGCGGACCTCATCAAAGTCTACGCTGACTGGCAGCATCCAACGCTAACCGTTGGAGAAATGCGCGTCATCGTGGAAGAGGCCCACCAGCAAAAGCTAAAGGTAGCGGCCCACGCCACCACTCCCGAAGGGATCAAGAACGCGCTCCTGGCGGGCGTCGATTCGATCGAACATGGGCACCAGGCCAACCGCGAGGATCTCGAGATGATGAAAGCTAAAGGAACGTTTCTCGTGCCGACCGTGGGGGTGATCAATGCGACTTTCGAGCGCACCGAGAATGACCAAATCACTCCAGAACGCCGCAAACGGCGAGAAGCATTTCTGCAAAGTATCCAGCAGGTGGTTCAGCAGGCCATGAGCCTCGGCGTAAAGATCGCATCCGGTTTCGACGCCGGGGTTCCCGCGAGGCAGGGAAGGAATGCCGATGAACTGCTTGCACTGACCAGGCTCGGCGTGCCGCCGCTGGAGGTGATCCGGGCCGCAACGGTCAACGCCGCGGAATTAATGAGCTGGCAAGATCGCGTCGGCGCGGTCGAAGCAGGCAAGTACGCCGACTTGATTGCTGTCAACGGCGATCCGCTCGCCGACATCGCAGTTCTTCAGCAGGTGAGGTTCGTGATGAAAGGCGGCACGGCAGTGAAAGATTCGCTAGCCCATTAAGTCTGAGACTCGCCCCACGCTCGATTATCTGCCAATGTCTCGGACTACCGGACATCTGCCCCGCGGATTTGGGATGTTGGTTGGACTTCTCAGGTTATTGCTTCTATCCGCATTCTAAGTCCGTCAGGCAGGTGCTAAATTGTGCCGTCCGCTAAGGCCGCGGACCTAAAAACTGCATGTCAGGTTTCAGGGGCAAATAAAAATCTCCGATTTGACCGGGATTCACAAACGGAGCCCTCCTCGGGATCACCGTGGTTCCAACGAAATCTCCACAACAAGGTTGCAGCCCCTGCCACATCGGCATGTTGCTCGCGAAATTCTGGGGGACCTCTTTCATCATCTTCGAATCGACGTCGGGCGCCTGGATGATCTCTATGTGAGCGCAATGTCCCGCATTCACCAGCGACTGAATGCTCATCGCGCCTGTTTCGGGCCGTTGCTCGCCGCCGCGCTTCTGCAAGAGACTCCTGAGCCTGCTCCTGATCTCGGCATCCGTCCCACCGCCTCCGGGATTGGCCCCGGTTTGGAGCCCCAAAAGTTTGCCGGGCTGCGGCAGTTTCCGTGCGAACGCCTGCGGCATTGGCGGAAGTGAAGGATTGAACTGAGCTGCTGCGGGACGCGGAGAGCAAATCAACGGAAGAAATACGCAGAGAGCAGATACTATTCTAATTCGCATACTCTGTCTCCTGCCCCAGGAGATTAGCACAACTGGGAAACGCTGAATACGGACAGTTTGCTTCCGAGGAGAAAACGGAATTGCTGCGCGTCCTCAACCTTCGTTTTTTTGAGCGTGGGTCTTGGTTTTCGATTTTGCGTGGCGGCAGGACCGCGTGACCAGCCCTCCAAACCGTTGACCTGCTTTGCTTCCGTGCTATAATGATTCCAGGTAATATTCCGAAAGGTTCACTGCGGCGGCTAGTTGGCCGCCATTTTCATTTTAGGGCAGCCCATCTGTCTGTACTTGTCTCAACTTTCGAGCAAGCCCGAAACACCCTCTCAGCCGGAAAGATGTAGCGCGGGCGAAGCCCTGCGCCGTTTTCCCGTGTGCCTGACTGAGGTCAGATCGCCATCAATCGTATCCCAATATCTGTCGAACCATCGGCTTCCGAGCGCGAGTTATGCGCCATAGTAAGCTCTAAGCAACTTACAGAGAACCTAAGTCCTTTAGAATCCGCGCTTACGAAAAAACCGGGGTGGGGGTGGCATAGTCTTCTGGCTATAGAACACTTCAAGTGGCGCACCTCTGCCAAAGCTCCGGTTCTCATGAAACTATTCACGGCCTTGGTTCGTTTCCTTTATAGACGCCCGCAAGGGGGATCCCATGGAAACTTTCTGGAAAGACCTGCGCTACGCCTTTCGTATGCTCTTGAAGAGCCCTGGCTTCACCCTCATTGCCATGCTCGCGCTGGGTCTCGGCATCGGCGCGAACACTGCCATCTTCAGCGTCTTCAATGGAGTGCTCTGGCGGCCGCTCCCGGTGAAAGATCCTCAGCAGCTCGTCATTCTCGCTTGCAAGACTCCCAGTTTCGATTTCCCGCTGAACGTTTCCTATCCGGACTTTCAGGACTATCGCCAGCTCAAGACGGTCTTCTCCGACCTCATTGCCTATAGTCCGAGCCCTGTGAACTTCGGTTCTGAAGGCCGTCCCGAGCGCGCTTGGACCGAGATGGTTAGCGGCAATTATTTTTCCATGCTCGGCATTGAGGCTGTGCGAGGCCGCACGTTTGCCCCGGACGAGGGCTGGGTCTCCGGCAAGGACCCGCTCGTGGTCCTCAGCTATAAATTTTGGCAGAAGCGTTTCGGCGGCGATCCCGCGATCATCGGCCGCACCGTCCAGGTCAACAATCACCCCTTCACGGTCATCGGAGTCGCTCCCGAAAAATTTCGTGGAGCGTACTACTTCCTCGAACCTGACTTCTACATTCCCCTCACAACGATGGGGCTTCTCGATCCGGCAGGGGAGGACGACCTCAACAAACGCGGCGCCTCGTATCTACGCGTTCTTGGCCGGATTCAGGCCGGCGTCACGCCTGCACAGGCGATGGCCGCCGCCGAGCCGCTCGATCGTCGCTTGGCTCATGATTTCCCGGACGCTCACAAGGGCATGACTCTGCTCGTTTTGCCCGAGCTTAAGGCCCGGCCGGAGCCCGGTTTGGTGGCTGGTTTCATGTCCACGGCCGCGCTGGTCTTTATGTTGCTTGTTGGACTTGTCCTTCTCATTGCCTGCGCTAACGTCGCCAACCTCATTCTCGCCCGCGCCAATGGCCGCAGAAAAGAATTCGCCACCCGCACCGCTCTTGGCGCTACCCGAGGGCGGATGATTCGCCAGATGTTGACGGAGACTGTCCTCCTCTCTGTGTTCGGAGGAATTCTGGGCCTCATTTTTGCCCGTTGGGCCGCCTTGGCTCTGATGTCCGTTCGCATCCCAAGCGATGTCCCTTTGCGTCTGTTTGATTTGCGCATGGACTGGCGCATCTTCACTTTCACTTTTTTGGCCGCGCTGGTGACCGGCATGGTTGCCGGCTTGATCCCTTCGCTGCAGGCCTCGCGCACGGATTTGGCCGACACGCTTAAGGCCGGCGGGCGTTCGGGCGGCGCTTCCACAGGCCATCACCGTTTTCGAAATGCGCTGGTCGTCGCGCAAGTGGCCGTTTCTCTTCTTCTTCTCGCCTGCGCCGGCTTTTTCATTCGCAGCCTTCAGAACTCGGCTCACGTGGACATGGGTTTTCGCGTCGATCATACCCTTCTGATGTCCATGAACGTCGGTCTGCAGGGCTACAAGGAAGAGCGCGGCCAGCAGTTCTACAAGCAGCTTACCGAACGCGTACGCTCGCTTCCCGGCGTTCGTGACGCCGCCATCGCCTCCTACATCCCCATGGGAGACGAGAATTCGCTCGACAACATATACCCTGAAGGCCAGCCCAACGACGACAAGTCAAAAACAGAAAGCACTTTCGACGACAGCGTCCAGCCTGGCTATTTTCGCACCGCTGGCACTCCTATCATCCAGGGCCGCGAATTTACAGAAGCCGATAACGCCACCGCTCCCCATGTCGCAATAATCAACGAAACCTTCGCCAAAGAAATCTGGCCCGGCCAGGATCCCATCGGCAAAGTGTTTCGCATAAAAAAAGATGGACCTCCGATCCAGGTTGTTGGCCTCACTCGCACCGGCAAATATCTCTTTCTCTATGAAAAGCCTCAGCTTTACTCCTATTTCCCCATGGCGCAGAGTTACAACTCCGGCGTTAACCTGTTCGTTCGCACACAGGACGATCCGCAGCGGCTTGTCACGGCTGTCCGCGATCAAATTAGTCAGCTCGATGCTGGGCTGCCCGTCTTCAACGTCACCACCATGGACGAGCAAGTCCAATACGGCAAAGCTCTCTTTCCCGCGCGCCTCGGTGTCATGTTCGTCGGTACCTTCGGCGTTCTCGGCTTGGTGCTGGCCTCAGTCGGTGTCTACGGCGTCGTCTCGTATTCCGTCAGCCAGCGCACGCAGGAAATCGGCATTCGCACCGCGCTCGGAGCCCAGCGTTCTAATGTCCTTGGCATGATCCTGAAGCAGGGAATGAGCATGTCGCTCATCGGAACTGCCGTGGGAATCGTCTTATCTTTCTTGCTCTTCCGCGGCTTGGGCTCGATGCTCTATGGCGTCAAGTCTACCGACTTTGTGACGTTGAGCGCGGTCTCTGCCATTCTTCTCGCGGTCGCCTTCGCGGCCAGCTATGTCCCCGCTCTCCGCGCCACACGCGTCGACCCAGTCGTCGCTCTTCGCGAGCAGTAACATTAGGCTCAAGACCATCACATCTTATGCTGCACCTCGACGACCACTTTTTTCTGATCGTTCGCTGAGATTTCGAGTGTTTGTCCTTTCGTCAGATACGACTTCAAAACGGTCCAGTTGGTCCATTCCAGGTCCCACCCATCCTCGATCGGCATAAGCGAATATCTTCCTGGAAAGATGCTCGGCGACTGGTTAAGGTCTACGTGGAGCATTACAACAACGTTCGTTTGAACAGCGCCATCGGGTACATTACGCCGAAGGACATGCTCGCCGGCTATCAGCCCGAGATTCAGGCCGAGCAGGATCGGAAATTGCAGGCAGGGAGGGAACAGCGGAAGAATCGCCGCCAGCGGGTCGCGTGACGGATGAAGCGGATTACTTCCGGTTAAGCCGACAACTCGCGCGGAATCCGTAAGGCTAGAAGTGACTCCCGCACAGGGCACCCGTGCTCTGGTGAAATGGGACACGCTTTATTCATGGCGGAGAGCCTCGGCCGGTGGGACGGCGATGGCGTGAAAAGCGGGCAACAGGCAGGCGAGGAGTGCGCTGAGAGCGAGGAGCGCGGCGGCTGTGAACACACTGCCTGAGGCAAAGGCGCTTCGCATCCAGTGGGCGAGGACGGCGCCGAGAAAGCTGTCAAAGGCAAGACCGATGACAATGCCCGCGGCCGCACTGACGAGCGCGATGCGCGTGGCGACCCAAAGGACGTGCGCGCGCGGCGCGCCGAGCGCCAGACGGACGCCGAACTCCGTAGTGCGCTGCGCGACGCTGTAAGCGACGACGCTGAAGATGCCGACCAACGCGAGCGCGAGCGCCATGGCAGAAAAGATGGCAAACAATATCGAGAAGAGCCGCTGGCGGCTGTATTGTTCGTCTTGCTCGATGGCCTCCTTGAGGCTGAAGGTGCCGTTGAAGGCGCCGTTCGAGATTTGCTGATCGGAAGCGACGGATGCGACAGCGCCGCGGATGGAGTGCAGATAGGCGAGCGGATCGCCCTGGGTGCGCACGAAGAACTGCTCATAGGGCAGCATCACCGCGGTGTACGGAACGTAGATGGCCGGGGCCACCGGGTGATCGAGGCCGTCGTTGCGCGCATCGCCGACGACACCGATGATCTCACGCGCGGCAGTGCTTTGCGGAGAGGTCGCCGCGTAGCGATTCTGACTTGTGAGACCGGGAATGTGCAGCTGTCTGCCCAAGCCATTTGACGACGAGAGATAGCGCGTCGCGAAAGCGTGATTGACGACCGCGATGAAGTCTCCGCGGACGTTTTCATCCGTATTCCAGACGCGACCCTCAAGCAGAGGGATGCGCAGCGCAGTGAAATATCGCTGGTCGACCAGTATCACGCGGGCCTGAGTCTGCTCGCCCTCGTGAGTTCCGTCGACGTTGAAGGCACGCTCATCGCCAGTATAAGGCGGCATGGCATCCGTGCCGACAGCGACAGTGGAGACACCTGGGACGGCTGCGATCTTCTCGCGGATCTGCTCGATGTAAGCGGTGCGCCCTTCGCGCGATTGAATCCGGTTCCACTCACCTCGGTCTTGGACGTGCAGCATGATGCCTACCTTCATGACATTTGCGGGATCGTAGCCCAGCGGCATCTGCGTGAGTTCGAGAAAGCTGCGGATGGCCGTGCCCGCAGTGGCCATGAGAAGAAGCGTGAGCGCGACTTGGGCGATGATGAGAACGCTCCAGCGATGCTTTGCAGGAGCAGCGACAACGCCAATCTGCCTGCCGGGGAGCATACGCGCGGAATTGTTACGCGAGAGGCGCAATGCGGGCACCAGACCGAAGAATATGCCGCAGAGCAGTGCGAGCGCGACCGAGAACGCCAGGATGGCGGCGTTGATGCGGATGACGGATTCGGCCGGAAAGGAATCCGGAGAAAGCGACAAGGGAAGTTTTGCAAGCAAGTAAGATGCAGCAACGCCAAGAACGGCGCCGGTGCAGGAGATGACCACGGCTTCGACGAGCAACTGGCGGACGATGCGCCAGCGACTGGCGCCGATCGCACTGCGGATGGCGAGCTCACGCTCGCGCGTGCGGCCACGGGCCAGGAGAAGGATGGAGCAGTTGGCGCAGCCGATGACTAGCAACAGCACCACGCCTGCAAGAAGAAGCGTCAGCGTGCGGCCAGTTTCCTGCTGGAAAGGCACGATGATGGGCTGTAGCGCGAGATGCCAGTGATCGGGAAAGCGCTCGGGATGCTGTTGCGCAAACTGGCGCACGATGGGCTCGAGCGCAGCGTTGGCGGCGGCAAGTGTGACGTGAGGCCGGAGCTTGATCCACGGTATGTAGACCACGTAGGGAACGTTGAAAAGCCCCCGCATTAGACTGGCCGGCAGGTAGAAATCACCGACGCCGTTGGTGTCATTGAATGCGAAACTCCGGGGCATGACCCCGACAATGGTGTAGGTCGCGTGATTAATTTCCAGCGTTTGCCCGATGATGTGGGGATCGCCGCCGTAGTGGCGCTGCCAAAACCGGTAGTTGAGAACCACGACGGAGTGGCCGCCGTTCTCTGCGTCGTACGGCTCGATGTTGCGACCGAGAACCGGGCGCACACCAAAGAAACTCCCGGCATTCTCCGTTAGGTAGATGCCAGAGATATCTTCCGGCAGTGCGCCGCCGGTGATCTCCATGTGCGCGTTGTTAAAGCCTAAGGATGAATCAACCGGCGCTGCCAGGCGCAGGTCATCGAACACTGCCTTGCTAAGGGGAAACCAGCGAGGCTCGTCAGGATGTTGCTCGTCGATGATACCGGGGTTCACGATGCGGTCGGCGCCCGCGTAGGGAAACGGGTGCAGCAGGACGGCGTAGATGAGCGAGAACATCGCCGTAGTGGCGCCGATGCCGAGGGCGAGTGAGAGCACGGCGACGGCGGCGAAGCCTGGGTTGCGGCGCAGGTCGCGGAGGCCGTAGCGGATGTCTCCGCGTAACTCATCGAAGAGGCGGAGGCCGATGGCGTCGCGGTAAGTTTCGTTTTGGGCGGCGGGCTGGCCGAGGTCGATGCGGGCTTTGCGACGGGCTTGTTCTTCGGAGAGGCCCTGGCGGACTAGATCTTCCTGGAAGGCGTCGAGGGTAGAACGAAACTCTTCCTCGACGTCGCTATGGGTGCGTGGCGCGATGGAGTGCCAGAGCTTACGAATTGCGGCGAGGAGACTCATATCTCGCCCGCCTTCTTGCGGAGAATGCCGGCGACGACAGCGGCCATGTCGGTCCATTTGGCGGTCTCGGCCTTGAGCTGACGCGTACCGGCAGCAGTGAGCGAGTAAAAGCGGGCGCGGCGATTGTTCTCTGACTCGCCCCACTCGCCTTTGATCCAGCCCCGGCGCTCAAGACGATAGATGGCGGTGTAGAAGGAACCCTGCAAAATTTCGAGCCGCTCGCCGGAGATCTGCTGGATGCGCAGCAGGATGCCGTAGCCATGCAGCGGACCGAGCGAGACCGCCTTGAGGATCAGCATCTCGAGTGTGCCCTGCGGGAGTTCAACCGGTTTGGTCAAAGGCTCTCCCCTATCTGGGAAAGGAGAGTACACGCTCTCTCCTTTCCCGTCAAGGAGACGGGCACCCGGGCGATTGTGTCTTCGGCGGGTTCAGTTGGTTCGCTCGCGGCAACGCCAGCTAGGCGTCGCTGCGAAGGAGATCGCATAAATAGAAATTAGACTTAGAAGGACTATTGAAAAGATTTCATCTTGGAAATGTGGGATAAACTCTACGACACCGCGCCCCGACGGCAGCGCCTACTTTGCGGCCACCTCATCCTTCAACTTTTCGTACGCCGCCGCGCTCAAAATTTTCTTGCTCACCAGATCATGCTTGTCCTTGTACGGCCGTCCCGCGATAATCCGCCGCGCTTCATGCTTCCCGATCCCCGGCAATTCCGTCAATTCATCCACAGTCGCTGCGTTCAGATCAACCTTTTTCTGGTCGCCGTTTTCCCAGCCTTCTTTCGCGCCGTCCACCGCCGCCTTCACGGCCCGCCCCGCTTCTTCAATCTTGGGCTTGGCTTCCGCCGCCGCTTTCGCCGCTTGCTCTCGAATCTCCTTTTCGCGTTCTGCTGAATCGCCCGAGCATCCCGCCAGCGCTAAGCTTCCGGCCGTGGTCAGCACTATGATTCCCAGCCATCGTCGCATCTTTATCACCTCTCTTCTGTTCCCTCCAATCCTCCGCTTCTCCTCTACCTCCTGTCCATCCTCAATTTCCTCTATTTCGTCTTCTTCAAAAACGTCCCTTTCTCCAAATCCTTAAACGCCTGCTGCAGCTGCTCCTGCGTATTCATCACGATCGGCCCATACCACGCCACAGGCTCCTCGAGCGGTTTCCCCGACACCAATAGAAACCGTATCCCCTCGTCTCCTGCTTGCACAGCCACTTCATCCCCTCGGTCGAATAGCACCAGCGAACGGTTATCCGCCGCCACCGGAGGCGCCGTGTCCAGCCAGCCCACGGCTTCCGTCGGCACCGCCAACGGCTCCGACGCGTTGCAAAACTTTCCCGATCCCGCAAACACATACGCAAACGCGTGCCGCGTGGTGCCCACAGGCAAAGTCTTCCTTCGCCCTGGCGGCACGGACACATCCAGATAGATCGGTTCCGCCGCAATTCCATCTACCGGCCCGCTCTTGCCCCAAAAAGTTCCGCATACCACGCGCACGTGCGTACCGTCATCGTCCTTTATTTCGGGGATTTCACCCGACTTCACTTCCTGATATCGCGGCGACGTCATCTTCAGCGACGCTGGTAAATTTGCCCACAACTGAAATCCGTGCATCCGCCCCGCGTGATCGCCCTTGGGCATCTCCTGGTGAATGATTCCGCTTCCCGCGGTCATCCACTGGACATCACCCGACGCAATTTCTCCGTGATTCCCCATGCTGTCGCCATGCTCCACGGTTCCCGCCAAGACATAGGTAATCGTCTCAATGCCACGGTGCGGGTGCCACGGGAAGCCAGCCAGATAATCCTCGGGGACGTCATTCCGAAAATCATCCAGCAACAAAAACGGATCGAAGTCCGTCGTATTGCCGAAGCCAAATGCGCGCCGCAGATGTACTCCTGCGCCTTCCACGGTAGGCTTCGCTGCTACAAGTCGCTTTACTGGTCGTATCGACATTTTGGTTTCCTCCTGCGTGCGACGGTTGGATGCATGTCGCGGCGTTCGCGGCGCTGCTCAAAGGGGCGGGGCGAGCCCCGCTCCTACAGGTCCTATGTGTCGCCGTAGACCGGAACGCTCGCTCCTTGAATCAGTTTCGCCTCGTCGCTGCACAAAAACAGAATTACGCGAGCAATCTCCTCCGGCTTGGGCCACGACGCAAACTTCGCCTTCGGCATCGCCTTGCGGTTTGCTGGCGTATCTATGATGCTCGGCAGAATCGAGTTGGCGCGCACGCCCGTGCCTTGCAAGTCTGCCGCCAGGCAATCGATCATCGCAACAGCAGCGGCCTTCGCCGCCGCATACGCCGCCGCTCCCGCCGCATGGTCCACAGCCGCTTTTGACGCCACGTTCACAATCGCGCCGCTTCCTTGTTTCACCATTACGCGCGCCACCGCCCGTGCTAGCACAAATCCCGCGCGCAAATTCACCGCCAGCTGCTGTTCAAAAACTTTCGTCTCCATTTCCCACAACTTAATTCCGCCTGCATAACCTCCGACGGCGTTCACCAGGGAATCCAGCCGCCCGTGCCGCTCCACAATTCCGTCAATCAACTTGGCCACCGCCGCCTCGTCCGTTACGTCCACCGCAAATCCTTCAAGCGACGCGCCGTCCGCAGCCACCAGTTTTGTGCTGGCCGCCTTCTTCAACTCATCCAAATCTCCCGGCCTCCGAAACGTAACAATCACCCGCGCCCCAGCTTCCACAAACGCCAGACTCACTGCGCGTCCCAAGCCGCCAGTCCCTCCCGCGATCAACACCACCTTGCCAGCCATTCTGCTCTCCAATCTCGTTCAACTCACGCATCTTGTCACACCCTCACCTACCGCTCAAGCCACCGCGCCTCGCCGCCGTCATTCCTCGTCCGCGTTACCCACGGCTTGCCTTGAAACTCTCGACTGCAAACTCCATCTCAACCTGCTAAAATCCCATGCGCACCCAGCGAGAGCCGCAACGTACAAGACAAGGATCTGGCCGTACTTGCCACATTTGTCCGTACATCTTGCACATCGTTCGCGGAATCTGTGCACGCATATGTCCAGGAAGCACCAAGGCCCGCACGGAGAATCTCATATGAATCTAAGGTCCAGGAAGTTCCCCCTTTCGGGGTTGTTCGTCACACTCTCTCTTCTGCTTTCTGCTCCCTCTCCAGCCCAGGAGGGCAGCTCCGCAAGCGACGCTTCCAAAGTGGCCGTCCCCACCACCGCTAGTTCTTCAAGCGTAGAGACCATCGCGCTCACCGTTCCGAAAGGCACCGCTGTTCAAGTTGTTCTCGACAAGGAACTCAAAATCCAGAAGGTCGGCCAGCCCGTTCGCGGCCGCGTCGCCGAACCCATCTACGCTTTTGACAGACTCGTTGTGCCTGTTGGAACCCAGGTCACAGGCCAGATTATTCGGCTCGAAGGCGTTTCCGATGGAAGACGCACTCTCGACGCATTGAACGCTGATTTCTCCCCTGCGCGCAAAGTACAAATCGAATTCAACGATCTCCAAATGCCCGACGGCCGCCACATTCCTATCCACACCACCGTGACGCCTGGCTCTGGCCAAGTGATCCAATTTGTTACCAGCTCCGGCGGCGAGAAAAAGAAAACCGTAAAAGACGCAGCTTCAGAAAAAGCTGAGCAGTCCAAGGAAGAAGCCAAGCGCCAGTGGGACGATGCCATGAAGCAGGTGCATGAGCCGGGCAAAATGCACAAGATCGAACGCTACGCCGTGGCGCAACTTCCTGTCCATCCGCAATATGTTGAAGCCGGCACCGTTTATTTCGCCGAGCTCGAGCAGCCGCTCGATTTTGGCAGCGAGCCGCTCACGCCCGAAATTGCTTCCACGCTCAACACGCCTCCGGCTACTGGCAGTTCCGTGCACGTGCGCCTCATCACGGGCCTCAGCTCCGCGACGGCGCATCAGGGCGACGAAGTGGAAGCCGTGCTCTCACAGCCGCTCTTTGACGGAGACCGCCTCGTACTTCCGCAGGGCAGCCGCCTGAAGGGTTCCGTCGTTCAAGTTCGTGCAGCGCGGCGCCTCAGCCGCAATGGCCAGCTTCGCATGGTCTTCCACCAACTGCTTTTGCCGGACGGGCTCGAACAAAAGGTTGAAGCGACGCTGGCCGGCGTTCAGGCAGGGAATGGCGATGACGTCAAACTCGATGCCGAAGGCGGCGCGGAAGCTAACACTCCGAAGACCCGTTATTTGGCAACAGGAGTCTCCGTGCTGCTGGCTCTTGCTTCCGCTCATACGGACGAGGATGCCCCTGCCGGTAGTGCTGGCGGCACTGCTGGCAGCCGCGCTGCGGGCGGCGTCGGCGGATTCAAGCTTGTGGGCCTCGCTATGGGCGTTTTCGTTCACTCGCAACCGCTGGGCATGGCCATGGGCGCCTACGGTGCAAGCATGTCCGTCTATTCGCATTTCATCGCCCGCGGACGCGACCTCGTCTTCCCGAAAAACACCGCGATGGAAGTTTCCATTGGCACGCGGCCTTCCGCTCCATCGCCCAGTACTGCCAATCCGCCTGATAGCAAGGCAGAGAAACCGACCACGAAGTCTTGAAGTTGATCTCAATTCGGGTGCGCCTCGCGGCACACCTCTTTTATCTGGTCCAATCAGGGAAACACGTTTCCCGCGCCAGAGGTTCGCCAGAAAGGTGTCCTTCCGATTGCGTCGGAGCTTGAACTCCTTCACCGCCAGAACCGTGTAGTTGATTTCGCGCCCAAGCCGACGCACCAGCTTCCGCACCGCCTTCGCTAGAACACGACTGCGAGGAGTCCCAATCACGAGCACATCGATTCACGAGCCCCACTCACCAGCTTCAGATTTCGAGGATTACCGGCAGGATTAGCGGGCGCTTGGAGGTTTGTTTGTTGATGTAGCGCTTCAGGTCGACGCGGATTTTTTCTTTGATGACGCCCCAGTCGGATTTTTCTTCGGCGTTGGACTGCTCGACGGTTTTCATGATGACTTCGCGGGCGCCGGCGATCAGTTCCTGGCCGTTATCGCTGAAGAGGCCGCGGGTGACGATTTCCGGTTGCGATTCCATTTTGCCTGTGTGTTTATCGATGGCGATGATGGGGACGACGACCCCGTCTTCGGAGAGATGCTTGCGGTCGCGAATGACTACGTCTTCGATTTCCTCGAGGGAGCCGGAATCGACGCAGACGCGGCCCGCGGTGACCGGATCGCGGCGGCGGACGCCATCCGCGGTGAACTCGATGCACTTGCCATTTTCCAGGAGGAGGATTTCGCCGGAGACGCAGCCGAGTTGATGGGCTAAAGCGGCGTGGCGGAAAAGATGGCGGTATTCGCCGTGAACGGGAATGAAGTACTTCGGCTTGACTAACTGCAGGACCAGTTTCTGTTCTTCCTGGCTGGCGTGGCCGGAAACGTGAATGGTGCCGGCGGAATTGTCGTAATAGACGAGCGCGCGTCGGCGGAACATGTGATCGAGCATGCGGAAGATGGCTTTTTCGTTACCGGGAATGATGCGCGCTGAAAGAATGACGCTATCGTTTTCGTCGACGGTGACGAAGCGGTGATTGTCCACGGCGATGCGCGAAAGGGAAGACATCGGTTCGGCTTGGCTGCCGCTGGCGAGAATGACGATGCGCTTGGGATCGAAATTGCGAATGTCTTGCGGACGGACGACCATGCCGTCCGGAATGCGCAAGTACTCCATGGAGTGCGCGATTTCGACGTTATCGACCATGCTACGGCCGACGAAAGCCACTTTGCGGCCGACGCGTCCGGCGACGTCAATGACTTGCTGGATGCGGTGAATCGACGATGCGAAACAAGAAAGGATGACGCGGCGCGGGGCCGAGCGGCAGAGCTCTTCGATGCGCGGGACGATGGCGCGCTCGGAGGGAGTGAAGCCAGGGCGCTCGACGTTGGTGGAATCGCTGAAAAGAGCCAGGACGCCTTCGGCGCCGTAGCGGGCGAAGGTGTGGAGATCGAATGGCGCGCCGTCGACCGGAGTTTGGTCGATCTTGAAGTCGCCGGTGTGAATGATAACGCCGACGGGAGTGCGGACGGCGAGGGCGACGCAATCGATCGTGCTGTGCGTCACGGGGATGAACTCGATTTCGTAGGGGCCGATTTCGACGAGACGCCCGGGGGTGACTTCGCGGAGAGTGGTTGAGGGCAGCAGGCCGGCTTCTTCGAGGCGCTTTTTTACGAGGGCGAGAGTAAAGCGCGTGCCATACACCGGAACATTTAGATCGCGAAGAATGTAGGCCAGGGCGCCGATGTGATCTTCGTGGCCGTGGGTGAGGACAATGGCGCGAACGTGCTGGCGATTTTGTTTCAGATAGGTAATGTCGGGGATGACGAGGTCGACGCCGAGGAGTTCGGATTCGGGGAACATCATGCCCGCGTCGATGACGAGGATATCGTCACCCAGACGAAGGACCATCATGTTCATTCCGAATTCGCCGAGACCGCCGAGGGGGATTGCTAGTAAGGACTGCGTAGACTTACTCAAAGAAAGGTTATCTCCATGTTGTACAAGAGAATCGTATCACAGTGGGATGATGACCGCGCATTTGCGTTCGTGGCGCGCGCCGAGTGTCTCGTTTTGCACAGGATGGGCGCAGCGCGACTAGCGATCGCCGCCGCTAAAAAGATGCGCAATCAACACGAGGAGGACGGCGCCAACCGTGGCGGCGGCTAACGAATAGAGAAAGCCTCCGCCGAAGATGCCGAGGCGCATGAAAATCCATCCGCCGATGAACGAGCCAACAACGCCAAGAATAATGTCGGTGATGCAACCGAAGCCGCGGCCGCGCGAGATTTTTCCCGCTAGCCAACCGGCGATTAGGCCGATGATAATCCAGCCCCAGAATCCGGCGGGGAGGTAGAGCGCAATACCCTTGGTCTCGACCAAGGCGCTAAGAAGTGTGGCGGACATTCAGCCTCCAAGGAAATTTTGGTTCGCATCTGGGCTCGTGATGTCTGGGAGTCTATCAGATGGGTTGCTGCTGCGTCATGCAGTGGATGGTGCCGAGGCCGAGGACTAAATCGCGGCAGGCGAGGCCGACTACTTCGCGGGTGGGGAAAAGTTTGGCAAGGGCGTTGAGGGCGACGCGGTCATTTGCATCGTTGAATGTGGGGACGAGCACGAGTTTGTTGGCGATGTAAAAATTGGCGTAGCTGGCGGGGAGGCGCTGGCCGTCGAAATAAACCG
>Ga0307478_10000991_pt1 | contig 26363 bp, 22 predicted proteins | sample atmos_gasesECM4C_2_FD_203713 | JGI IMG/M metagenome (GOLD analysis project Ga0307478, IMG submission 203713) | Hardwood forest soil microbial communities from Morgan-Monroe State Forest, Indiana, United States - atmos_gasesECM4C_05 | ecosystem: Environmental > Terrestrial > Soil > Temperate...
GCCAACCAAACGCCGAACGCCTTTGCCCTGTCGGCAAAATCGGCGACGTGAAGCCCGAAAGTCACAACGCCCGCTGGCGTAGCGAACGGGGCACCTCCACACCAGACCATTCGCTCACCACTCTCCACTATGAACGTGGCACTCGGTGGGGCAACGTCACCTCTTTGAAGACTCGACTAACGTCGAATCTAGATTCACGTTTTTATCAGCATAAAAATGACGCTGCTATATATTCTCGCTAATAAACCGCAGCAATATGTAGGCGATCGAGGTCGTCCGAGAGGTCTGGCGTTACCAGCCAACCATTGACGTCAAGTTGCCCGTACCAGTAGACCTTGACGTATCGAGCGTCGCCTTCCAAGCACTCACGAACCGCCTCGCGTAAGAACGGGCCCCTTCGATGGCGATTAAGAAGTTCGTCAGTTAAAGTAAGGCGGGGCTTTATCTGTCGATCACCCACGTTCACTTTATCGTAAAAATAAAGGACGTATCGATCGTCCTTGTGTGTAGCTGATGCCCCGCCGGACCAGATGCGCTGTATTTCAGAAGCGTTGACCGCAGAATAGAGTGATAGCATTCGAAACCAGTCGTAGAATGAGCGCGTCACACCCTCGATCGCGAGTACCTCTTCCTTAGAACGTCCCTCGGCTTTCAGCCGATCGTAGCTCGATACGACCTGACGGAGAATGCTCGTCGTGCTTGGGTGATCTCGCTCGTATCGGAGACCCTCCCGGATACGTTGCACGGTCGGTAGTAACGTACGACCATCAATATCAGATGGTACAAGCCGTTGTTTGGGAGCCTCCTCAGTATCGTCGTTTTGGCCACTAACGACGAAAACATCTACGTGATCTGTTCGTCGGGGGGTCTGCTGGCGGGGCATATACTTGTCAGAAGATCCTGACGAGGCATCATCGATATGCTTGATGCGCGCGCGTCGCTCTTCGGTCTCAAGTCGCTGAGCGACTTCGCGCAGCAACCAGAAGCACGCACGATGGTGCCAATCGTCTGGGTGCCAGCGCCAATGGGGTCCGCGTTTGTAGCTGCCGTCCTTCTGTGCTTCTGCGTAAGCGATTGCAGTGATCCGTGGTTGCGGACTTAAGCCACGGCACTTCTCGTCTGAACAGATGCAGAAGAGTGGAACGCGCCCGAAATCAGGCTTAGAGTCGTTCACGCGCGGCTGTGAAAGATAGACCGCCTGAGCTCCATTGATGTCTAAATTGCCGGCGGCATGGGGTAAAAGAACAAACGCTTCGGTGAGGCGATCTTGCCGCTGAAACTGAACCTTTACCCTATGCGATGTCGGGTCATAGATCATATCAACCTTAGCGAAGATGGCTCCTATTTCGTCCGCACCTGCCATCTTGTGATCATTGGATCATTGGTGCGCGACCTCCGGCTGTGTGAAAACGATCCGGACCCGTTGTCCGAACTTCATCGGAGGTACGGATTGCGGTCTGCAGGCAACGACGACGAGGTGATCGTTGACCCGTACCACGACGATGGTGTCACGATCACCGAACGTGGCGCGGATGGCCTCATCGGCAGAGAAGTCGTGGCTAAATAGCCAGTCGAGATCCCGGTAGTCGCTCTCGACATGGGCGAGGCTTCCCTCAATAGGTGATGCGACCAAAGTGGCCACAGCTGTTGGGCGGTCGACGTACTCGAGTCCGACCCAATTTGCCCGGCGGTCGTCGCTCGGTCAGTGCTTATACTGCTAATCTATATAAATAATGACCTTAAAATCAAAAGGCCCCGAGAAGTTAATGTTTATAGTATTGCTTCCTTAAGCATTGTCTGATAGGCTTAATTTTAATGTATGGAGCAAGAGCTTTGGAACCTGGGTGGTGGTGAGAAGTCAATCGGTCAACTGCTTGCTGCCGAACGCGAGAGGCAGGGGATTTCCCAGGGGCGGCTTGCTCGTACCCTAGGCGTCTCCGGCGCTAATCTATCGAGGATTGAGCACGGCGCTGACTTACGCGTATCCACCCTATTAGATCTCGCTCGGGCGCTCGGACTCGAGCCTATGCTAGTCCCCAAACGAGCTGCAACCGCCGTACGGTCGGTGCTCGAAGACATCACGAGTGCTGAATTACCCCAGCGCGGCCGCTTTGCTTAAATGCCCGGACTCCTAGCAGTCGCCCTCGGCAACCGTCGCGTCGGGACGCTCGTAAATCTAACCGGCGATGACAACCTTTTCAGCTTTGATCCCGAATATGCCGACGATCCCAATAGGCCCGTACTTAGCCAAGCCTTCATCGCCCCAAGCGGCGCGCTCATCACGCGCGTGCCGCGCACTCACCGCGCAGCACCCGCATACTTTGCGAACCTCCTACCGGAAGAGGGGAGTGTTCTACGGTCGATCGTCGCGCGGCAATTTCAAATCAACCCTACGCGCGATTTCCCGTTTCTACGAGGCTTAGGAGCCGACTTACCGGGCGCAATCGTCATGGCGAGCGAAAGCGACTCATCGCAGGATGCCGAGCAGATTACCGTACAGCTTGCAGCCGATGAGCGCCCGTTACGTTTTTCGCTCGCAGGCGTGCAGACAAAATTTAGCGCGACCTTTGTGCAAAATCGCCTCACGATTCCCATGGAGGGCATCGGAGGCTCTTGGATCGTTAAGCTCCCCGTGAACGCATTTCCACGCCTGCCTGAAAACGAATTCAACGTGACGTTCTTAGCCAGGGCAATCGGAATAGAAGTCCCAGAAACGCGGCTAGTTCCTCTCGACCAAATTGAAGGTCTGCCGAAAGATTTGCCGGCGCTTCGTGCTGACGAACCTCGGGTCGCTTATGTCATTCGCCGTTTTGATCGCACCGCAGCTGGCCGCGTTCACGGCGAAGATTTTAACCAGATTGCAGATGCGAAGCCAGATGAAAAATACGATGGCAAAGCATCTCATTGGATTGCAAACGTCACGCAACAACTATGTCCTTCGGAAGATGTCGACGCCGTCATCCGACGCCTGATCTTTGGTGTTTGCATTGGCAATAATGACATGCACCTAAAGAACTGGAGCGTCTTATATCCCGATGGACGTAACGCGCGGCTTTCGCCGCTCTATGACTACGTCTGCACGCGGGAGTATTATCCCGAGGGTAGCCTTGCCCTAACAATCGGTGGTGAACGCAACTTCGAACAGATCGACGGAGCCGCTCTTGAGCGATTCGCGCGGCGGGCGGAGTTGCCCGTGCGTCGGACCTTGATTCTCGCCGATGAGGTCGTAACTCGACTACGCGACGCATGGCATCAAGAGAAGGCGGCGTTTGCAGAACCATTTGTCCAAGCGGTTGAGAGACATTTTGCTACCGTGCCGCTCATGGCTTGGGGGCGCACTCTTTAGACGCGTAACAATGCTAGGAGCATGGTGGCTGTCCCTCGACCAGGCTCGGGATGACAGTGAAGGGGTGCGAATCTATCGATAGCGATAGGCCTCCGCAGCGGTCGGTTCGGTAGATCGTCGCGCCGGCACGTTCCAGGGTTGCGAGCGTAGAAGGTCCGGGGTGTCCGAACGTGTTGTGGCGACCGACGGAGATGATCGCGACCTGCGGGTGAACCGCGGCGATGAACGGCGGGGTTGATGCGTATTGCGAGCCGTGATGACCAACCTTCAATACGTTGGCGCTCAGGTCGGCGCCGCTGACGAGGAGGCGTGCTTCGCTCGCTTCTCCGGCATCGCCCATGAAGAGCTCGCGAAAATCGCGATAGTTTAGCATCGCGACGATGCTGTTTTCGTTGATGTCGTCGCCGGTATCCGCGAGTACGGGAAGCGACGGTGCGAGGATGTTCAGCGTTAGGCCGTCATCCGACCAGCGGTAACCGCGTTGTGGACGCACGATTTGGACGTCATGCGTCGCGGCTTCGTGCATGCAATCGCGAAACGCACGCCCGTCGTAAGTCTGCCCTGAGTCGAACAACAAACGGACCGGCATCGCATCGATGATGGGGGCACATCCGCCGACGTGATCGCAGTACGCGTTTCATGCGCAGGACGATGACGCGAATCGCGTGCGAGGGAGAGGGTTTCACCTTACTGCTGTTAGAGAGCAACACATGGATGAATCCGGCGAAGCGAAGCCAGATAGAAGTTGGCGCGCGGCGAACCGCAACGATCGCGCGGCTTTGTGGTCGGAGCACTTCGAGGGCAACGATCGGTTCGCGGCCTTCATGGCGGACATCAGTGGGGAAGACGAGGTCGGATGCATCGTCCGAGCCGCCACGTACGTCGAGTACTACCTCGAGCAGATCATCACGCGCCATCTGATGCATCCATCTGAGGTTGTATGGCCGTCGCTGACGTTCCAACGTCGCCTCGAGCTCGCGCTTGCCATGGGTGACCTCAAGCTGGCCATGAAAGGACCTCTGCGCATGCTCGCCCGAGCGAGGAATCGCATCGCGCACAATCCGGGTGCGCAACTCGAGGTTGACGACCTGCGACGCATCGTGGATGCATTCGACGGGCCGATGCGCGAGCAGTTCGACGGTTACGCTCGAATCGCCGAAAAGGCGCCCGGAGAGATGACGGATCTCATCGCCGCGCTCATGGTCATCGAGCAGAATCTGGTGGACGGTGGACGCACCCAATGCGATAAAGTCGATTCGAGAAGTGAGCAGCAAGATGAAAGAAATCGGGATACGCCGCTATCTCGAAGAAGAGTGAGCAGTCGTCGCCGCAGCGCAACTTGACAGAGCGCGCCGAGCATCATCCGGTTAGGCGGGAAAGCCTCCCGCGCGATGACGGGAAGCAACATAAGGCCGATGTCGCGCGCCGACATCGACGAGAGCGCCTGAATCGGCGGTAGCTTATGCGGATTCGGATACTGCTGCGGGTTCATTGTGCCGATTCTACAGCAGAAGCGCTGGTTGCGTCTGTCACCATGAACGCCCGTCGAGGATTGAAGCGCAAGGCTATTTTGCTGGCCAAGATATCGAGAGCGCCTCCGCGCCGCCGACGAACTGTTGGTCTTTCGGATGGAACGCGACGAAGTATGCGCCGTACAGAAGAATCCAGAACTTCGCGTGCTTCTCCCAGTCAGTCAAGGAACGCGGCGGCGTAAGCATCTTTGACTCGTGAAGCGCTTCGAACGCGTCTTTCGCACCAGCTTCGAGCGTATTGTAAACGCCGAGCTTGTACGAGTGATGAAACCATTGCGGTTTGTAGCGATCGGCCTGCTCCTGGAGCACACGGCGCATGTCCGCCGGCGCGACATCTTTCATCCAGTTCCCGAGCAGCTCTTCGGAACAGCCATACCACTTTTCGGGAGCATGGTACTTCGCGTCATCCATTCCATGGACGTTCGAGATGTGATAATACTCAGGCACACGGACACCATCTTTTTCTCCGAAGGCCGCGAATTGGATGAATTGGCTCTTTGGCTTGAGTTTTGAGGTTGCGGCCTGAATCTCGGCTTGCAGCGCTTTGGCGACGACGCTCGGTGTGCTTACATCAGGATGCTGGTTGATGAATTCCCGCAACCAGTCGTCCACGGGAACGCCATCGATATCCGCGCGACCCATGTTTCCGACCAGAGCGTCCTTGCGGGGCCATCGGAATATTTTGTGAACCTTGTTTTGGCTCGTCTTGCCGCTCTTGAGGTTTGTGGTCGTCCGATTCCGGTCGGCCGTGAAGACGATGCCTTTGCCGAGAATGTGCGCGGTTAGCGTGGACATCGTGTCAGGCCACCCCGCGCTCTTGGCCATCGCGAACGGGTGCGATGGCGTTAGCCGTGTGTTGAATGTGCTTGATCAAAGCGTACGCGCAATCGAAAATCGGCGCAAACCGCGAAAATGCCATCCCATCATTTGATGGTGAAGCGGCGAACCGAAAAATGAGACGGGAGTCGTTTTCGAAATTTCACGCCGCTCATCTTTGATGATAATTCTGTTGTCGGCCATTCTGGCGGAGGGTCAACACGGCGCTTCGTCCCCCAAAACAACTTGTAAAATCACGCTCTCAAAAAATTGGTGTTGCCGGATGTTCATCCGATGTGGCAAGAGCATCTGCCTCGATTCTTGCGGAACGGCGGTCGGCGGCGATACCCGAGGCCACGGTTACGTAGGGGGCCTCCGCGGTCGTAGCCGCACGTCGCGTTCGTTCGACAAGCTCCACGCTGCGGCGCAGTACGAACAGAAGCGTAAACTGGTCGCCGCCGCGGCACGAGCATTTGGTGGCGTGACGGTTTCGGCGGATGGCCTGCGGTGGCTCGGATCGCCGGACGCGAAGCCGAAGGCGGACGCGAAAAAGGCCGCAGCGCCAAAAGCGAAGGTTGCGACCAAGGTACGGAAACCGCGGACCACGTCGAAGCGCGCGATCGCGAAGAAGAGTCAGAAGAGCGCGAAAGCCAGGGGTCGTGGATAGACGTTATTGGGCGCGAAACCGCACCTCGATTCCAATGTCCACGCCGAAGGGACCGGCCGCGAGCGCTCGAGCCTCGATGCTGAAGCCGGCATCGGCGAGGTCCGCGACGATTGCGCGAGCCAGAGCTGAATGCCGTTGGTCATAAAACAGGTGAGCCCGACCCTCGGGTCCGGGTCGGGCGCCGTCGCGCACGAGCCTCATAACCTCGGACGCCTCGCTTCACGCGAGCACGATTGAAACTTCGCCGGCGCGGATGACGAATGAAAATCGCGCGGGCACGTCCATCTGATATAATGTTTCGTGCGATGCCGCAGCTTATTGGATCGGCACGCATCCGATTTTTCCGCCGCCCAGATGGAGTCAACATGTCCGGTTCCGACAGCCCGGCGTTCAATCCGGGAAATCCCGACAGTTGTGAGTTCGACGTCGAGGTCAACATGGCGAGCCCCGATCGGGCCGTTACGAAGACGCTCAAAAAAGAAGACGTCCTGGTCATCGTTCTGGAGCGCGACAGCAAGCAGTACCCGACGCTCCTCATGAAGACCAAGGACGGAAGAACCGCGTGCGGCGTTTCTTATATGGGGACGCCGCGCCTCATCGCGTGCATGGAGGCGGGTAACGAATACACTGCGACGATCACGAAGCTCACCGAGGGCGGATCGGGCACGGCGCAGGTACGGAACGCACGTTGATCGTCGTCGGCGGGACGCATCGGGAGGCGTGCCTCAGACCAGGGCGAGCGGCGTTGTTGGGCCCGGGCGTTACCGGGTCGATGGTCGGAGCCACGCTCGGCCTGAACGTCACGTTGGTGTCGCTGGCCGACGGCGTCGACATCGAGCGCGTCGGCCATATTCTTCGCCCGTACAACATCGACAGCCGCTACGAGTCGTCGGCCGCGACCGTAACGTTCGGCTATGCCACGCCGTTGTCTGTTCCGAGCATCATCCCGCGGCCGGATTCGATAGAGCGGCAGCCGCTTCAGGCGGATGGCGGCGACGCGCTCGTCTACGGCATGGTTGATGCGCTGCCTCTCGTGACGGCGAAACGGGTCGTCTACGACCCGCAATCTGCGTGGCTGCCGCTTCGCTTCCGGTCGCAGCTAGGTGGTACGGCGGAAAAGCTTGCCTATGTCCTCAACGCCCGTGAATTGCGCCGCCTGGTGCCGGACCTGGCCATGGGCGAGGCGGCGCGTTCTCTGATGCGCGATGAAAACGCTCAGATTGTCGTCGTCAAGAACGGTTTGAGCGGCGCGGTCGTGTTCGAGGGTGAGGTGGAGCATCGTGTTCCCGCGTACCGACGCGGCCAAGGAGCGAATCTGGTCGGATCCGGTGACGTCTTCAGTGCGGCCTTCGCTTGCCGCTGGTTTGCGGGTGACGCAGCAGCGGACGCGGCTCGCGCGGCCTCGAGGATGGTCGCCAATTTCGTGGCCGATGGAATCGTCGAGGCCGTCGACGATCCCTTACCGGAGGATGTCATCAAACCGTGGAGCGGCGACGTCTACATCGCTGGCCCGTTTTTCACGCTCGCGGAACGCTGGCTCGTCGAAGAAGTTCGCTTGTATGTGGAAGAGCTGGGGATGCGCGCGCGATCGCCGCTGCACGAAGTGGGCATCGGAAGAGCGGAAGTGATCGCCCCGGCGGACCTCGCGATGCTCGGCGAGTGCCAACGCGTGTTGGCTCTGTGCGACGGTCGAGACCCGGGAACGATTTTCGAGGCGGGTTACGCCACGAAAACCGGCATCCCCGTTTGGGCGGTGTCCACGAGTACCCGCGAGGCCGATGCGGACAAGGGTGACTTGCGCATGTTGCTCGGTACGGGGAGTCGCATTTTCGACGATCTCACGGCCGCGCTCGTCGATCTGGCAACCGCCGAATGAGCCGGGCGGCCTTGTTGCTCAGCGGGGGCATCGATTCCATCTCGCTGTTATGGCTGTCGAAGCCAGCCTTGGCATACGTGATCGACTACGGGCAGCGCCCGTTTCCGGGAGAGCGCGCCGCGGCCGAAGCTGCAGCGGAGGCAGCCGGCGTTCCGATCCGGTTTTTAACCGCGAACGTGGGGCAGCTCGGGGCGGGCGACATGTCAGAACAAGCCCCGCTCGTTCAATCTTCGCTGAGCGAATGGTGGCCGTTCCGCAACCAGTTTCTCATCACCGTCGCCGCCATGGCGGCCCTGGCCGACGGAGTCGAGGTAATCCAGATCGGAACCGTTTCCACGGACGACGCCCACGTTGACGGCTCAACCGCATTCATCGAGAAGGTCGACGGCCTGCTCGCGATTCAGGAAGGCGGTCTGCGGCTGGAGGCGCCGGCGAAGCAGATGACTTCCGAGCAACTCGTGCAAAGGTCGGGCGTCCCGCTCGACATTCTTCGGTTTGCGCACTCTTGTCACACGGGACGGTTTCCCTGCGGTCGTTGTCGCGGGTGCTTTAAGCATGCCAAGGTCTGGCACGTCATTGAATCAGGCGGCGCGTAGAGCGCCGAGGTCTTTCATCGTGCGCCAGATGATGCCGTCGAGAATCGAAGGGCGTACGTCCAACGCGTGTGCAAAGGCAAGGAACCTGTCTTCGAGCAGCCGGTAATTTCGCGCGGGGTCCGCTCCTTGAGGCATGACACCGACTCGAATGCATGCGCGCACGACGTGAACGTCCAGGATTGCGACGTCGTCCGCACCGAGCCAGTTGCGCGCAACCCAAGACGCCGTCTTCGGGCCGATTCCAGGGCACCGCACCAGCCGATCGCGCAAGGCTCTTCCGCTCGAGAAATCCTCGAGCGGTTCCTCAGTCAGGGATTGCAGCGTTCCGGCGAGGTAGCGCGCCTTTTGCGAAACGAATCGGTACCGGACTTCGCGGCCGTTCACCGACAGCGGCTGGGCTAGAACCACGGATAGCTCGCTCTCGGTGGGCGTTCCGTCGAGCAGTCCCAATTCGAGCAATCGCACATAGGCGGCCCAACCGACTTCTGCCGGCATGCCATACCCGCCCAGCAGACACGCTGCGACTTCGCGCTCAATCGTCGCCGCTAAGCGGGTCGGGGCGAACATCCCCGCAGACTCGGCATACCAGCATTGGGCCGCCCAAAACGCCGGTGTCATGGCGGACTCGATGCGACCCCAGAGCACTCCCGGCATCAGGTACGCATCCGCAGGGGGCAGTGTCAGGCTGCGCATGCTCTCGGTCTCATCCCAGGCGCTGACGCTCTGAAGCGGGTCGGCGGCGATTGCTGAGCTCGTCATTCTTCCCTCCCCTTCATCGTTCGTGAAAGCATAGGTAAAAAATGTTCATGTACTAATTGTACCTCTTTACGTGAGGAGACGTGCCGCCACCTCGCCAGGGTGGAATTCAGTCGCGACGCGCTGGCTAGAAGGGCTCGAGGAAGAAACGGCGCGCGTCTACGGCGCCGTCATGCGGCGCATGGCCGAAAGCGTGGGCGATCCGTTTCTCGCCGAAGAATCCGAATTAGCGAAATTCGTGAGGCGTAGCAGCGGAAGTCTCGCGATGCGACGGCGCTGCGTCTCGGCGATCCATTCGTTCTACCGCTTCGCGCTCGACGAAGACGCGATTACTCGAGACCCGTCGCGCAACGTCTATCTCCGACGAATCGATCGTCGTTCAAACGCGGATCTCCTCAAATCCGTCGGTTCGAAAAACGGCGAGGAGACGTTGAGCGAACTGATTGCGGATGCCGTCGAAATTCATCGGTTTCGCTGGACGAGCGAAGCGGGCCGAGAAATGCTGCGTCGAATGGCCGGTCTTCTGCGGCGATGCTCCGACGACAAAGAACTACTGCGCCTCCTACGCGCGAAGTTCTCCGCGCATAAGTAGCGGGCCGATGGCGCATCTTCGTTTGTTCTGCGCGTCGGTCACGCCGATACTTCTGAAGCGCCGCATCGGCGGCTCGGTCTACGAATGCTCTCTTTCAGCTAAGGGTGAGTCTTCAGCCGTTTCCGACTTCGTGCCCGAGATACGCATCGATCTCTTTGCGGAGTTCGCGCAGATGGTCTCCAATGGGCGAGCCGTGGTTGTCTTCCGCATTCGGTTTGACGTTCGCCGCGGCAGCGTTGCGGATCGCCGACCGCAGGTCGATTGCGCCTTGGGCGACGGCCTGCGCGGCCCAGCCGGGATTTTGATTCATCATCTTGCCGGGACCTTATCATGCGGTCTGCCCTCCTCGCAAGAGGGGCGGGATGCCGACCTCGCGGGAGGTCGGTTAGCGCAACTGACAGATGCCGCGAACTTCGATTCGCGCCGGGTCCGCGTTCGAGTACCGTCGTTCTCGGACGCCGACGAACTGGACGCTTACGGCGTCATTTGACGAAGCGGTCAGCGTGAGCGAAACGACGTGTTGGACCGTGCGCGAAAGCCGGAGGAACAGCACGCAGAACAATTTTGCGGTGAGCAAAAACTCGCCATTGATTGCGGTCGACGTCCGCCGCAGCACGACCAACGGAGATTCGGTCACGGTTAGCACACTGTCTCCCGCAATCGAACCGCGCACGAAAATTTCGAGCGTGCTGTCGTTCAGCTGCGCACCCCAGCCGGTTCCACCGGTCGACGGCAATTTCTCGTCCAGCAGAATTCGGCGCGCCCGCATCTCGGCAATCTTGTCGGCCGAGATGCCGTTGTATGACGGTTCGCTTGCGATCGAGCCGCGCGGCGACTCGTCCTGCAGCGTGAGTTCCATCATGCGGCGATCGCGGACGACGTCTTTTGCGCTCTTGATGCGCACCCAGAACGCGTCCGTGCCATAAGCTACGGCGAACGGTTTGCCGTTTCCGACCAGCCGAGAGAGAAAGGTCGATTCTTCACCGTCCGCCGGTACGACGGTCATCTTGAGGGACTGTCCGGAACGTTCGATCTCGACGAACTCGACCGTGCACGCGCCGACGCCGTCGGCAAAGAACAACACGACTTGTCGTACGGGAGCCGGACGCGCGGATTGTGGCTGTACGGACGGCGTCGGCGACGAAAAATTGCGTAACGGACCAAGAGGCGGTTTTTGCCGTGTCGGCCGCTGCGTGAGACGTCGGTGGAGTTTTTCGTAGTCGCCCTCGCGCGACAGATCGTAGCGCGTGACATCCCGCAGAAATTCCGGAATGAACGCGGCATCCTCGGGACGCAGTAGCACCGGGATAACGCTTCGATTCGCGCCCTGGCTTTCGAGGACGCGCTGAATCAGAAGTCCTGACTCGAACGTGGCCCCCAGGCCGACGCCCGGCTTTTCCTCAAGCCGAAATCGCCGGTAGTAGTCGCTGGAGCAGGCGACGAGCACGACGCGATCAGTCATCTGGGCATTCATCCAGCGCGCCCACCCCTCCGCCGGCTCCGACACGTAGGCATCGACGTCGCAGTCGATGCCATCGTTATTGAGCTGATCCGCGAACTCGATGACTCGCTCGTCGTCGGGACCGTGAGCGTAGCTGATGACGGCGTGGACGGGTTCATGAGGTTGATTCATGCCCAGCGATTCTGTGGCCGAATCCGGGTTGCCCTCGCGTTCCGTGCCTCACTCGATTCGGTCGTGTCTTGCGCGGGCACGCGCGGACGTTATTCGAGGTATGTGCGACCTGGACGTTTCCACTTCGCTTCCGCTTGCAGTCCGAGCACCAGAAGAAGTCGCTTGTTCCGGCTCCCCTCGCGCAGTTCGGTCTTGATGTCCCGCGCAATCGGGCCGTCAACCGGCGTGGCGAACCACGTGCCGGCGCGTTCGTCAGCGAGAATCCGAGCGGCGGTTTCGGGCGAGACGAGGTTCCAATCATGCACGACGCGATACTCTGCGTCGTCGCGGCGCGTAGCGGCGTCCGAGACAATCGACGTGGCAGCGTTCACCGGAACCAGCAGAAACACGGCGCCCGCGCTCACCATCGCCGCAACGAAAATGCGCAGCATCGTGCGGCGCATGCTCGGCTTCGGGTTCCAGACGTAGAGGAATCCCGTCGTCGCGTAGGCTCCCAGCAACGCGAGCATGGTGGCCATAAGGGCGCCCTGTATGACGATCCCCTCGAAGTGCGCGGCCTGGATATACTGGCCGTTCGACCAGATTGCGTTCGCGGATCCTTGAATTTCGAAAATGGTCGGCAATATCGCCTTGCCGGTCACCGCGAGACCTCCGAGTACGGTGAACGCGACCGCAAGGATGATCGGTCGCGGGAGTGCGCGGACGAACCGAACGTAGGGTTTGCGGAAGAGGGGCGGGACCGTTCGCGCGATTCTCGCAGAAAGGCGGAGATAGTGGCGGTCGAGCGTCGGTCGTTTTTTGTGCTGCATGCGCGCAGAGTGCGCGCCGGAGATGCCTACAGGTAGGCACTGTGACTCCTGTGCCCGACGCGGTACGTCGAGCGAACAAAATTTCTGGGTGCTAGTCGTCTCGTAATTCCACTGCTAGCAGGTCACGCCGTACGCGAGTTTTCATTCGGTGCCTACAATCGCTTGCGGTTCTTAATGAATCGAAGGAAGTGCTCTGCGGCATTCGCGAATGGTGCCGACCCGCGGCGAGTCCGCCAGAATTTCCTGGCTATTCCGGGGTGAGGAACGCCATCAATGCTGGCAGCATCGCTGCGATTGCAAGCCCGGCGTTGTGCGCCGCGACGAAGTTTTGCTGATACTTCGCGGGCGTCACTTCCTGATCGAAGAGGCCGACCGTGTCCGTTATTCCGGAAACGAACATGAACGGCACGTTGTCGGGCAGGCACTCGCGAATCACGCCGTGCGTCGTCTCGAGCGAGCCGATCGGATTCGGCGGATTGACTTCGTTGAACGCTCTGACCACGGTCTTGTCGGCGTCGGTGTATTTGTGATAGTCGGTGACGTTGACGTCGGCGAGCGCGACGAAGTCGAGTCGGTGCGCGAAGGCGGGCTTCGCGGGAACGTTCGGAGCCTCCAGCGCCAATGTCGCGACGCGCTGCGCCACATCGGGCGAGCCGGCAATCTTCTCGAATGCGTCGTCGGTCAGCGCCGAGGTCACGATCTGGTTTTCACGCGGGATCTGCCAATGCGAACTCGATCCGCCAAGTCGTGCGTCGTGCAGAAAGACGCATGTGCCGCTTACGACGCTACCGTTCTGCGTCTCGTCGTCGGCGCTCGCGGCGGTGCCAAAGGCAACGACGATCGCGACGTCGTCGGACTCGAGAAGGGGCTGAAGAACGCGCGCTTTCTCCTCGGAGCTGGAACCGCTGACGGCGGCACCCATCATCTCCTGAAGGCACCAGACTTCGATGCGACCGCGCGTCCCCTCGAAGACGCCTCGCAACCCCGTGCCTTCGTCGTCCCGCAACAACAGCGGCGTCTGCGGGTTGGTTCTGGCAGACGTAAGCACCGCGACGAGCGGATCGGCTTCCCACCATTTATTCGCGACGATCAAAGCCCGTCTCATGTTCACACTCTTCGAAATAGCGACCGGGCACGGGGCATTCTCATCACCTCGCAGCAAACACTGCAATACGCATATTCGCAGCGCGTACCATTCGCCGCTTGGGTAATGGCCTCATCGACGTCGTTGCGGTGCATGAGCATAGTCGATGCCGCTCTGGAGGCGGAAATGGACGTAAAGAACCAACAGCAGGCCACGCTCGTCGTCAACGACATCCTCAACGAGATGGTTCGGCTCGGCGTAGCATCCGGCACCGAGCCGTTATTCCTTCCCGGAGCCGGTCGTCTCGTGGCGGAGCCTCACCCGGAGTGGGCGGAGTATTGGCGTGCGGCCTGGCGTCCGGGCGACGAGCGTCTGCGGCCGCTCGACCTTGACGAATTTTCAGTCGAGGTATCAGCCGCGCAGATCGCACGATATCGTTCGAAGCACTAGCTCGAACTACGACTGAAATCGAATTGCTGCTCGAACGCCTCAAAGGCGATAACGTGAACGCGATCGAGGAGCACTCGTTGCCGGACCACTTTTTGGTCGGGAATTTCACGTTGGGAATCGACGAACGCGAACGGCGCGGCCAGGAGCCGGAATTCACGCTCGTCCTGGAAACGAATCCCAATTGGAGACCTCTCGAGCCGGGAGAAGCGACTCCGGAATCCCATCAAACCGACGTGACGAAGAAGAGGCAGATGGGATCCAAAAAATCATCGTCGGCGGCCTCAAGAACGTTTAACGTCTCCACGTGGCGAGGCTCATCAGGCCGCCATCGATCCAAAACTTGACTTGAAATCCCCTCGGTGATCTCGTAGGATCGACCGCACCGGCGCGATGCCGGCGTCGCCGACAACCGGTCTCGGCGAAAGCCGCGACGCGACGAACGAGAGGCCCGGTTTGCATGAATCGAGTCTCTCGTGCTTTGCCGGAGCCTATCTTATGCATTGTCACGCGAAATGCGTCGCAATCTAAGGAGAAGCATCATGGTCGATTCCAAACGTTCCGTCATCGCAAAACTCGTGGTGTCTGCGACGCTCGTCGCCCACCCCTTCATCGACTACGTCGCGCCCGCGACGTCGGCAGATGGCTCGAGCTCGTTCTGCGACGACATTTTGGAGGTTGCGCAAAACCGTCTTATTCACGCGCCGGAAACGACGGTCGCAAGCACGACGGCTCGGGCGCTTGATGACGCGGAAATCCGTCGAATTTTCGCATCTTCTTCGGTGCGAATCGTGCCTTAAATAAAAGGTCCCGAAGGTGGGTAGCGCCGGGGCCGTTTTCAGGAGCTACCCGCAAGGTCTTTTCTCGTGTTCATTCCCGTAAGTGCGCTGGTTCGAGCCGCCCTCGTCGTCACGTGCGACCCCGATTTCTGCGTCGGTGCCGAGCCGCGGCGATTCCTGCAGCGGCTTGTAATGTTGTCGGATGAGTACACGGCGTCGTCCAATCTCTGTATCAGTGTCCCGAAGTAGCGCATCGCTGCACGCTCGTTGGCGATCCGTCGGTCAGGGAGATTGCCGCGCAGCGGTCCGTTCGTAAGACCTGTGCGCCGATACCCGTCCAAGCTTCAATAGTGCCCGGCGCTGGATGACCGAACGTGTTGTGCCGCCCGACCGAGATCACGGCGATTGCGGGCCTGACCGCGGCGACGAACGCAGGCGTTGAAGCGTACCGAGAGCCGTGGTGACCGACCTTGATCGCGTTTGCGTGGAGGTCATCTCCGCCCGCGAGCAGTCGTGCTTCGCTTGCCTCACCGGCGTCGCCCATGAAGAGTTCGCGGAAGTCTCTGTAGCGCAACATCACGACGATGCTGTTCTCGTTCACGTCATCGCCCGTATCGGTGAGAAATGGCGTCGATGGTGCGAGGACGTTGACAACGACACCGTCCTCCGTTTTCCAGCGCATGCCGCGCCGTGCGAGAATTATTGGTACGCCGTGTTCATGTGCTGCGGTCACGGCGTCCCGATAGGCGCGCCCGTGATACGACTGCCCTGAATCAAAGATCATCCCAACCGGCATCGCGGAAATGATTGCATATGATCCGCCGACGTGATCGCCGTGGGGGTGTGTGAGGAGCATCAGGTCGATCTGGTGGATGCCCGCGCGCCGGAGGTAGCCGAGGACGATCCGGGCACCGGCGCGTTCCGCGTTGGACGTGGCCCCGGGGCGTTCGAGCTCGCCGCCGGTGTCGATCAGGATGACGTGGTCGTGCGGGGTGCGGATCACGGCGGCGTCGCCCTGCCCGACGTCGAGGTGCGTGATCTCCAAGCCGTGCGGGAAATGCACGAAGGCCGGAAGCGCCACGATCGCGCACGCGCTTGCGAATACGCCCACGGCGAGCGCCATGCGTCCGTTGCGCAAGGCGAAGGCCGCGACGATCGCCATGATGTCGTACGCCACGATCGCCGTGAGGGGCGGTGTCGCCAGCGTTGCTCGTGCGCCCGGGAGTGCGGCGATCGTGCGGACGATCGTCTCCACCGTTAACAGCAGCAACGTTTCGAGTGGTGCCACCGGCGGCAGCGCGAGCGTGACGATTCCCCCAACGAGGATGACGGCCACGAGCGGCACGACGAGCGCGTTGGCGAGAATCGCGTACGGCGCCAGGGTTGAGAACACCGCCGCGGTGAGCGGCCAGGTGCCGATCTGCGTTGCGCAGGTCAGGGCGAGGGCCTCCCGGATGCGTTCGTGGAGCGGCAGTGCCTGGAGCCGGTGTGTGATCGGTTCGGCGAAGAGCACGATTGCCGCGACACACGAGAACGACAACGCAAACGACACGCTGCCGGCCGCTGCCGGCCACAGAACGGCGACGACCAGGGCTGCCAGCGCCAACGCGTTCCACGACGTGACGCGGGCTCCGCACGCGCGCGCAAGCAGTGCCACCCCGATCATGGCCGCGGCGCGTTCCGCGGGCAGATGCGCGCCGGTGAACCATGTATACGCGACGATCAGCACCAGTGCGAGCGCGCACGCGGCAACGCGCTGCAGTCCGAACAGGCACAGCAAAAACGTAACGAGCGCGGCGATGATTCCCAGGTGCAGCCCCGCCGTCACGAGGACGTGCACGGTGCCCGTAGCTTGGAAGGCATCGTGGATGTCGTCGGGCAGCGTGCCACGCTCGCCCCAGAGTGCACCGGCGAGAATCGTGGCCGATGGTTCCGGAATGCTCGCACGAATCCGGCGCGACGCGGCGGCGCGCAAGCGCGCGGCCCACGCGCGCACGTCGTGCGGATCGGGCGGCGCGTGCGCAAGCAGATGCACGCTCGCCAAGCGTCCGGCAAAGCCGTCGTCGCGTTCGATCTCGCGCATCGACGGTTCGCCTGGATTGCGCGGTTCATCGAACGGCTCGAGACGCCCCCGAACGATGATGCGTTCGCCCGGAACGACGCGCTCACGCAACGTCGCGCGCACGGCACCGATGCCGTTGATCTCGAGCGCGGTGCTCGACGAGCCGCTGTCTTCCTCTGCGCGTACGTCACCGGTCACGGTGGCGGTGTAGCGGGCGGTGGGGCGTTCGCTCGTGAGCGTCGGCGGGTGTCCGCGAAGTGCCGAAATTCCGGCACCCGCCACGCACGCGACCGCCACGGCAAGGACGTTCGCTCGCGCCCAGCCTCCATGACGGGGAAAAGCGTACGCTGCCGCGCAGGCAAGCCCGCAGCCGCTGCAGACGGCGATGCCCCACCCACGTTGCTCGGCGAAGATCGCGAGGAGCGCGGTGACGGCGGGAACGAGCAGCGGAGCGCGGCGCACGCGATTCCTTCACGCTCATGCCAAACGTTAACAAGCAAGCGGGATGGGAACGACCGGCGGGGGCGAAGCGTTCTCCCTTCATGCGCATCGTGGTTACCGGCGGAGCTGGCTTTATCGGATCGCATCTTGTCGACGCATTTATTGCTGCCGGCAACGATGTCGTGGTGATCGACAACTTATGGACGCACGGCGGCGGCCGTCGCGAGAACTTGCATCCGCGCGCGTCCTTCATCCACATGGATATCCGCGACGAAGCCGTGAAGCGCATTTTCCACGAAGTCAAACCCGACGTCGTGTGCCATCATGCCGCGCAGCACAGCGTTGCGATCGGCACGCGCGATCCGCAATTCGATGCCAACGTCAACATCGTGGGCATGCTCAACGTGCTCGACTCCGCCGTCGCCGCGGGCACGCGGAAGGTGCTCTTCGCTTCGAGCGCGGCAACCTACGGTGACGTCTCCCAGCTGCCGGTGGATGAGAGCACGCCGCAGCGCCCTGTTTCTCCGTACGGCATCTCGAAGATGGTCACCGAGCACTACCTGCGCTTTTATCAGTCCGAGCACGGCCTCGATTACACGAGCCTGCGGTACGGCAACGTCTACGGACCGCGTCAGGACCCCAATGGCGAAGCCGGCGTGATCGCGATTTTCTGCGCGAAGTTCCTAGCCGGTGACGGCGTGCGCCTGGATTGGGATGGCGAGCAGTCGCGCGACTACGTGTACGTTGGTGACGTCGTGCGGGCCAACGTCGCGGCCCTCACCAAGGGCTCGGGCGAAACCTACGTCATCGGTACCGGGAAGAAGACGACCGTGAATCAGGTCTACAAAGCGCTGGCCGAGGCGACGGCCTTTGAGGCGCCGATCACCCGGGCACCGCGCCGGCCGGGCGATGCCCGCGAGATCTACTTCAACCCGGCGAAAGCCGCGCGCGAGCTGGGCTGGAAGGCCGAGGTCGAACTGAAGACCGGGATGGCGGAGACCGTCGCGTACTTCCGCGAGCGCAGCGCGACGGCACCGTCACCGGCTTCCGCCTAGCCGTTACCCGCCCCGGCACGAGCGCGCCGGCCAGGCTCACGACACGACGATGTTCAGCAGCTTGTCGGGCACGAAGATGCGCTTGCGCACCGTCTTGCCGCCGGTATGGGCTTGCACGCCGCTCTCCGCTTGCGCTAGCGCGTAGGCCGCGTCTTCCGACACGCCCGGCGCCGCCTGCACGCGGGCGCGCACCTTGCCGTTCACTTGAATGACGATCGTGATCTCATCGACCGCGAGCGCCGCTGGATCGGCTTCGAGATAGCGTTCGACATGCACCGAGGCCGTATGCCCCATACGCCGCCAGAGTTCGTCGGCGATGTGCGGCGCAAACGGTGCCAGCGCAATCGGTAACGCGTGGATCGCGTAGAGCACGGCCGGATCGCGTTCGAGCGCCGGATCGCGCACCGCGGCCGTGAGCAGGTTGACCAGCTCGTCGAGTCGCGCCGTCGTCACGTTGTAGTGGAAGCGGCGCGTCGTGGTTTCGTCGTGGGCCGACTTCAGCGCGAGATGCAGGGCCCGCACGAGCGCCCGCTGCGCATCGCCGGCGCAAGCCGGCAGACGATCGAGCGGTGCGCGCCCGGCTTCGCTTGCGAGCGCTTCGCACGCGCGCCATACGCGCTGAATGAAGCGCACGCGGCCGACGATCCCTTCGTCGGTCCATTCGAGCGCATCTTCGGGCGGGGCGGCCTTGAGCAAGAACAAGCGCATCGCATCGACGCCGTAGGATTCCACGGTTTCGTCGATGCCGACGACGTTGCCGCGGCTCTTGGACATCTTCTCGCCGTTGCGCAGCAGCGTGCCTTGATTGAAGAGGCGCGTGAACGGCTCATCGTCGCCGCTCACGTAACCCGCGTCGACCATGAAGTAATAGAAGAAGCGCGCGTAGAGCAAGTGCATGACCGCATGCTCGGCGCCGCCGATGTACTGATCGACCGGCATCCACGCCGAAGCCTTCGCTTTATCGAATGGCTGCGCGTCGTTTTTGGGATCGAGGTAGCGGACGTAGTACCACGAGGAGTCGACGAACGTATCCATGGTATCGGCATCGCGTTTTGCCGGACCATTGCATTTGGGACAGGTGGCGTTGATGAACGCCTCGTCGTTGGCGAGCGGCGAGCCTTGCCCGGTGAAAGCGACGCCGCGTGGTAAGACGACCGGCAGCTGCTCGTCGGGTACGGGGACCATCCCGTCGCGCTCGCAGTAGAGCATCGGGATCGGCGTGCCCCAATAGCGTTGACGCGAGATCAGCCAATCGCGGAAGCGGAAGTTGACCGTCGTCTTCCCGCGTCCACGGGCGGTGAGCTCTTGCGCGATCGCGCGCCGCGCATCAGCCGACGCGACGCCGTCGAACTGCGCGCTGTTCACGAGCACGCCGTCATCGCAAAACGCTTCGGTGAGAGCGCCCTCGACGAGTTCGCCCGTGCCTTCACCTGGTACGATGACCTGCAGAATCGGCAAGCCGTGCTTCTTCGCAAACTCGAAGTCGCGGTCGTCATGCGCCGGAACGCCCATCACGGCACCGGTGCCGTACTCGGCCAGGACGTAATTCGTCACCCAGATCGGCACGCGCGCGCCCGAGAGCGGGTTGATCGCGAACGCTCCCGTCGGCACGCCGGTCTTTTCCATCAGTTGCGTGCGTTCGAGTTCCGACTTCGATGCGAGCGATGCAGCAAACGCTTCGACGTTCGCTTTTTCCGCTGGGAGCGCGGCAAGAATTTTCGCCACGATCGGATGTTCGGGGGCGATCGCCATGAACGTCACGCCGAACGCGGTGTCGACGCGCGTGGTGAAGACGTCGATGCGCGCGTCGACGTTCTCGATGTCGAACGAGAACGTGACGCCTTCGCTGCGGCCGATCCAGTTGCGCTGCATCGTCTTGATGCGTTCGGGCCAGCCCTCGAGCCGGTCGATGCCCGCGAGCAAACGATCCGCGTAGTCGGTGATCTTGAAGTTCCACTGCGAGAGGTTGCGCCGCTCGACCAGATGTCCGCAGCGCCAACACTTCCCATCGTGGACTTGTTCGTTCGCGAGCACGGTCTGATCGTGCGGGCACCAGTTGACCGGCGTTTCGCGTTTGTAGGCGAGCCCGCGCTCGTACATGCGCAAGAAGAACCATTGGTTCCATTTATAATAGGCCGGATCGCACGTTGCGAACTCGCGGCGCCAGTCGTAGCTCGTGCCCATCAGTTTGATCTGACGGCGCATGTTATCGATGTTGGAGCGCGTCCAGGTGTCGGGTTCGATCCCGCGCTGAATTGCGGCGTTCTCGGCCGGTAAGCCGAACGCGTCCCAGCCCATCGGATGCACGACGTTGTTGCCGCGCATGCGCATCATCCGCGCGACGGCATCCCCGAGCGTGTAGTTCTTGGCATGGCCGACGTGCAGATCGCCCGACGGATACGGGAGCATTTCCAGGACGTAGTACTTCGGACGCGGGTCGGCGTCGTCGGCCTGGTAGATCCCATCCGCTTCCCATTGGGCTTGCCAGGCCGGTTCAACCGTACGGTGGTCGTACGTCAGCGGCCGTTCTTCGAGCATTTTCTTATTGTAACGCGGCCTGGCTCCGGGTGCTACCGCCTGGAGGCGCATAGGGCGAAAAACTGGTGTTTGCCTACTTACTACGGCTAGAAGAGCGAGAGCATCTACCTCTTTCTTTTTGTTTGCGCTGCGCAGATGGAGGGTGTGAATATTGCGCCTTCATTTGCGGCCGTTGGTGGTGCTGCGGTGGTCGCCGTCATCGTTGCGTTTGTGCTTCGGCCGGCGCAACTCGCACCGCATCCCGCGCCGCAGATCACGACGAGTCCCGAACGCGCTCATCCCCCTGTCGCTGAACGAACTCAAAGGCTCGTCTACGTCGCGGGTGCCGTGACCCATCCGGGTGTGTATGCGCTCTCGGGTGATGCGCGTGCGCGCGACGCGTTGGCGAAAGCCGGCGGTGCGACGCGTGATGCGGATCTCGTCGCGGTGAACCTGGCCGCGCACGTGGCCGATGGCGATGAGATCGCGGTGCCGCGTTACGGCGAAGATGCATCCGCTCGGGCTGCTCGCACGCCTGCCCACCACACGTCGCCGTCAGCGGCGCGGCGCACGCGCCGCCGACCCCGTCGTACGCCGAGTACGGGCGAACGCGCCGTCGCCGATGCGCCGGCGGTGGACCTCAACTCCGCCGACGAGGTAACGCTCGCCGGACTGCCGGGCATCGGTCCGGCGCTGGCGGAACGGATCGTCGAATTCCGCACGCTCAATGGTCCGTTTGCTTCCGTCGACGGCCTAGCAGATGTCGCCGGTATCACCCCACAACGACTCGATGCCTTAACGCCGTTGTTGACCGCTGGTCGTTAGATTTGTAACGGTACGGAGAGAAGTAGAGGCACCCGCCTGCTTGCTGACGTAACGCGTTGGTCCTGGGGGAGCATGGAAAAGACCCGGACCTTGGAAGCGCCCGATCAGCGCGATCGCCACGTCATTCGCCGTACCGCCGAACTCCTCGCGTCAGACGTCCCGTTACGCGACGTCTTTTCTCAGTTCTGCCGGCTGCTCTCGTCGGTCGTCGACGCTTCGCGCGTGTTCATCGCTCTGCACGAGAAGGCGTCGCTGCGCATCGTTTATATGGTGGCCGATGGCAAGGTCGGGATCCCCAAAGACGCGGTTATCCACAGCGGGTCGCAGAGCGCAATCGTCGCTGCCGGCGGTCAGTCGATTATCAAACGTGTTGCTTCCGACTGGGAGACCGCGCGCCGGACGAAAGGGGCGCCGGAGATCTCCGACGGCAGCGATGCGATTTCGGCGATCTACGTTCCGCTGAAGTTCGGCCCCGATGTCATCGGCGTGCTCTCCGTGCAGAGCCCTGCGGCGAACGCTTACGATATGGCCGACGTCGAGCTGCTCGAGACGTGCGCGCTCTATCTCGCCGTGCGCGTCCACGATGCTCGCCAAGAGAGCGTCAACCGCGCGCTGCAAGGTCTCGTCTCCAGCGACGGTCTGACCGGGGTGGCCAATCGCCGCACGTTCGACGAGCGGCTCGTCAGCGAATGGAAGCGTTGCGTCAAGGCCAAGACCGAACTCGCGATCGTGTTCGTCGATGTCGACTACTTCAAAGCGTTCAATGATAGCTACGGGCACGTTGCGGGCGATGCTTGCTTGCAGCAGGTCGCGCAGGCACTCGGGGCATGCGTGAAGCGCACCAACGACGTGCTTGCCCGGTACGGCGGCGAAGAATTTGCCGCGATCCTGCCGTCGACCAACCGGCAAGACGCGATCATCGTGGCCGAACGCATGCGCTCCGCGGTTGAAGCGATGCACATCGATCACGACGGATCCACCCTTGGGTGCGTCTCGATCAGCGTCGGTGTCGCGTCGGTGCCGGCAATCGCGCACATCGACCCGATGAGCGTGGTGAAGCTCGCCGATGAAGCCACGTACTTGGCCAAAGAAGGCGGACGCAATCGCGTCATCGCGCCACCGGACTATGAATCGAAGGCACCACCGGCCTTGCGCCGTCAGGCTGCGCGCCACAATCTTCCCCTGCAGCTCACGCGCTTTCTCGGACGTGAACGTGAGCTCTTGGAAGTGCGCCGGTTGCTCGGCGAGATTCGTCTGGTCACGCTCTCGGGTTCGGGCGGCATCGGTAAGACGCGCCTCGCGCTCGAAGCGGCGCATGGCCGCTTCGGCACCTTCGGCGACGGCGTGTGGGTGGTGGATCTCGCCCGGCTCGAAGATCCCGCGCTCGTTCCGGCTGCGCTCGCCGCGGCGATGGAACTCGACGCGACCGAACAAACGCCGTCGATGAATCTCGTCGTCACGGCCTTGCGTTCCAAACACGCGCTGCTGATCTTCGATAACTGCGAACATCTCAGCGACGCCTGCGGCCGTCTCGTAGAAGCGTTGCTGCTCGAAGCGCCCGGCATTCACGTGCTCGCGACCAGCCGCGAACCGCTGGGAATCAACGGCGAACGTATTTATCGCGTCGCGTCGCTCGCGCTGCCGCCCGACGAGAAACCGATCGCGGCAGAAGAGGCGCTGGCCTACGACGGCGTACGGTTCTTCGTTACGCGCGCGGAAGAAGCGGCGTCATTCGTTCTCGACGATCACAACGTCGGTACCGTCGTGCACATCGCCCGCCGCCTCGACGGCATTCCGCTCGCGATCGAACTCGCCACGGCGCGCCTACGCGCGATGACGGTGCAACAGCTCGCTGAACGCCTCGATGCTAGTTTCCGCGTGCTCTCTGGCGGCAGCCGAACGGCCCTTCCGCGCCAGCAAACGCTGCGCGCGCTGATCGACTGGAGCTATCAGCTCCTCGACGGTCCGGAGCGGGCATTATTCGCCCGCCTCTCGGTGTTCGCCGGAACGTGGACGCTCGATGCGGCAATGGCCGTGTGTGCGAGCGAGGAGCTGCCGCTGCCTTCGATCGACGAGCACGTTTCACAACTCGTCGACAAATCGCTCGTGCTCATGGAAACGCACGGTGCGCACAACCGTTACCGTTTCTTGCAGTCGACGCGCGAATATGCGCGTGAACGGCTCTCGCTCGACGGCGACGCGACCGAGGTTCACCGCCGCTGCGTGGCATACTATCGCGAACTCGCCGAGCGCGTCGGTGCGGCGCCTGAAACGAAGCCGACCCGCTCGTGGCTGCCGCCGGTGTTGCCCGAGTGGGATAATTTCCGAATGGTACTCACCTGGTCGTTGCTCGACGGTGGCGATCAAGTGGCGGGCGCTGCGATCGTTGCCGGCCTCGTACCGTATTGGGAAGCCGTCAGCAAAGCATCGGATGCGCTCTACTGGCTCGGCGTAGCGATGAACGCACCCGGATTGCCTGATGACCTCACCGCCAAGCTCGCGATCGGTACGGCGTTCTTCCTGCGCCTGACGGGCGACAATCCCGTCCGCGTCACGATGCTCAGCCGCAAGGCGCTGAACATCGCCCTTGCCAACGGCGACAAGCGCTTGCGCGCGAATGCGCTCGTCAGCTTGGGCGGCGCGTCGTTGATGGACGTGCGCGCGGAAGCGGCGTCGCCGCTGTTCATCGAGGCGTTGACGATCGCGCACGCGTGCGAAGACCGCCTGTGCGAGTCGGACGCACTGAACAACCTGGCGATCTGCGCCGACTACGCGGGCGAACCGGCCCGTGCGCACTCACAGTACGAGGCCTCGCTCGCGATCGCGCGCGGACTCGGCCACGACCGCAAAACCGCCCGCGCGCTGCACAACCTCGCCGCGCTGGCGCAAGATGCCAACGACCTCGATACGGCGGCCCGCTACGAGCGCGAAGCGATCGCGATCCTCGAGCGCTACGGCACGCCGCGGCAATTCCTGATCGATCTCGCCGACCTCGAAATGATTCGCGGCAACATTGAGATGGCCGACCGCATTTGCCGCGACATCATCTCGGGGCTCGTGCTCGAAAATGCGATGTGGCTCGTGCGCGAGTGTCTGTTCGTGTTTGCGCAGGTCCATGCGCGCGCCGGTCATGACGCGCGCGCGGCGTGTCTGCTCGGCTTCATGGAGACGCTTGATTCGCGTCTCGCGCCGCGCCAGCCGGCGATCGGCGAGCTCTACGCGAAGTTCGTGGCCGACGTCATGGGCCGTCTCTCACCACAGGACTACATGCGTGCCTACAGCCACGGCATCGCGCTCTCGCTCGACGCCGCAATAAACGAGGCGTGCCTCCCGATTTAGGGGCGAGGCGGTCTTTTTCTGTCACCCTGAGCTTCTCGAAGGGCCACCACGATCGAGCTTGGTGGCGGTCCCTCGACAAGCTCGGGATGACAGCCAGTTGAGATGACGGCTATTGTGACTACCAGCCGCCGCCGCTGTCGCCGCCGCCGAAGTCGCCTCCGCCGCCGGTGTCACCCCAGCCGCCACCGCCCGAATCGCCGCCCCAGCCGCCGGAACTCGCGTTGCCCATGTCGGCTTGACCGGCGTCGTTTTGGAACCCGCTCGAATCGCCACCGCCGTACGGGCCGCCCTCGCCGCCGAAGCCGGCTTGCTGTCCGCCGCCGTTGATGAACTCCGAGCGGTTCCCGCCGAAGAGTTCGTTGCCGAGAAACGCGCCGCCGAGGCCGCCGAGCATGCCGCTCCAGAACCCACCGCCGCCACCGCCGAAGCCGCCGCCATAGCCGGGACCGTAGCCGCCGCCCATCGGGCCACCCATGCCGCCGCCGTACCCAGGCGGATACATGCGCGGGCCGGCGATCGCGCGGAAGATGCCGCGCACGATGAAGAAGATCACCGCGAATGCGATCAACCACATGATCCAACTCATGTTGAAGCCCCCTCCGGTTTGCGCCCGGTACGTCGGCGCCGGCACGCTGTTGAACGTCTCACTTCTGACCGTGCTGCGCAGGCTGCCGATGTGGCTGCGGTATTCCGCTAACGTCAGATCGACGCCGTTGGTCACACCGCCGTTGAAATCGCCGGAATTGAACGCGCTCGCAATCGCCTGCCGGATCGCCGACGTCGTACCGGCCGGAAAGTAGTGCGCGGCCGCCCGGTCGGGCACGACCGCGATCGTCTTCGGCGACTTCGCGATGTAGATCAGCACGCCGTTGACCTGTTGCTGCGCGAACGTGCGCTCTTCGGCAGCGGGCGCGGTGCCGGTAAACGACGGATCGATCACGACGATGACTTCTTTGTGCGTCTGCGCGTTGAAATCGCCGACCTTCGCGTTGATCGCGCTGACCGTGGCCGGCGCGAGCAATTGCGCGTTGTCGATCACGTATGCATCACGGGCCTGCGCCGGGCCGAGGCCCGCCACGACGGCGACGACGAGAGCGGCGCTGGCCGCGAGTAGTTTCATCAAGATGTCCTCCGCACTGAGTACTCCCGCCGGGTGGGGGAAGTTTCCGTCTTTACTGGGCGCTGAAGTTG
>Ga0307478_10000993_pt1 | contig 26329 bp, 20 predicted proteins | sample atmos_gasesECM4C_2_FD_203713 | JGI IMG/M metagenome (GOLD analysis project Ga0307478, IMG submission 203713) | Hardwood forest soil microbial communities from Morgan-Monroe State Forest, Indiana, United States - atmos_gasesECM4C_05 | ecosystem: Environmental > Terrestrial > Soil > Temperate...
CTTACTTCAATCGATTCCGAAATGCCCCCTGTGGCCAGCTGGGCACCGGCAGCCGGTGGGGCGGGGGGCGGAGCTGGAGCGCTCATCGTGGCCTCGTGCGTTTGAGGCGTCAACATCATCGACTCGGGAGGTTCTACAACGGGTCTCCTGGTGTAATACGGCTGCGAAATGTCCTGAATAAACGACTGCGGCGCACCGGCGACCAAGGAGAGCTGGACGTCCTTCCAGTCCTCTCCAACGGTGTTGTCGACAATTGCCCAGCCCTGCAGCAGTGGTTTCTGATCAGCCTTATCGGGGAGAATGATTCGATAGGTGCTCTTCCATACCGGCACTTCGCTGATATAGCTGACGAACACGTCGCGGTCGCCGAAACCCAAAGCCGAGACGGTCATACGGCGTAGATCGCGGGCCCGCGAGCTGCCTACCAGGTTCAGGTAGCGTCCCACCTCGTCGGCCAAGTCACGCTCAGCGAGCCGCACCGAAGTGGCGGGGCCAAGCTCGAAGTTCCGCATCTCGCCACCGTCGGTGATGATCGCAAACGTCGTAACATCGGCGTAGTCGCCTTTGCCGTTCTGCTTGCGCTGTTTCTCAACGCTCAGCAGGCGCCCGACTGCTGATGAGGTGCCGCTCCGCACCTCGACCCGCGCCCCCCGCAGCGCAGTCAGGAATTCGTCGTGCGTGACTTGTTCGCCGAAGGGCAGCCGCAGCGAGCGCAGTCGCTCATCGAGCGGGGCGATCGAGTTGTAGCGCACCGAGCCGATGCGGCCTTGTCCCAGATCAACCACGGTCAGGGACTTCAGCACGTCGTTCAGCTGACCTGTGGTGAAGTCGATGGCGAGGTCCTGATTCCCGCGCACGTGCGCGGTGTGCTCGAAGTAACCGATGCCGTTCTTGTAGAGCACCACACGCTTCACCGGCAGCCGCGCGGAGCTGGCTGGCTCCAGGATGGCTGTAGTCGCGGTCGGCGGCACAGAGCCATGCGTGGCAGGCTTGTTTTGGGCGGTGAGCTGAATACAGACGAGCGCGAAAACGAAAGCGGCGAAGCGGAGCATGACCACCTCCCGGCATCTACTTGAACGCCGAAACGTTTGAGTCTTGCACCACATCGCTGATTGCAAGTGTAAGGCCGCTTCGCGGAAGTGTTCATTTCCCCGCGTCAACAGTGCACTTTCGCATGTTCGGCTTGTCGCAGACTGATGATAAACGAGTAACTAGATCACGCTGCCTGCGGCGGTTCCAGATAGGCCCAGCGCTCTACCAGCTTTCGATCTTCAATTCTCCATATCACAATGCCGGAAAAGCGGATTTTCTGGCCCGTTTCACGATCCGTGCCAGCCCAGGTGTTGCGCACGACCACCTTGTCGCCCTCGGCGATGATGTCTTCGATGGTGACGCGCATGTCAGGCATGCGCTTGAGCGCGCTGCCCACGTATTGCTTCGCGCCCTCTGGCCCCGATGGCAGCCCGTCGGGAACGTCGGCGCCATGGTCGACAAACTTGCGCGCGAAATTCACGTCTCCGATCGCAATGTTTTTCCGGTTCACGAACTGCTCGAAGTGGTTGCGAACGAACTTCTTCATCTCTTCCACGGTCATGCCGGTCTCGGCCATGGATCTCCTCGCCCGATGAGTCTTGGGTGGTACCGGCATAAAGATGCGTTCGCGGCGTGGGAGATTCAAAGATCGCGGCGAGCTTGGAGCTGTCAGCTTCGAGATTGTGGCTCGAAGAAGCAAAGCGAACATCACAAAGAGGACAAACGGCACGACAAACCTGCTACTCCTGCGAGTCTCGTCGTGCCCTTGGCGGTTGGACCGTCCTACCCCGTGATCCTCTGTGTCCTCTGTGGTTAAGCGTGTCCCTCTGTGGTTAAGGATTTTTCGACGCAACCCGAAAATCACGCAGGGAAAGTTCCAGCCCGCCGTATTCCGGATGGTCGTTGTGGCCGACGGTGAAGGCGATGTCGATGGAGTCCCCGGCCAGCAGCTTTGCCGCTTGCAAGCGCTCCGCCATATGCCAACCCAGGGCGTCGAACGTGATGTTCCTTCGCCAATTACCTGTTGACGTCGTGCCGTGCTCCGGAACTCCCGACTCTCGCCTCTCCGTCAAGTCAGAACCGTTTGACGCGACTGCGACCGCATCCAGCGCCGCTCGCCGGTCGGCTCGGCGAACCTCGGCTCCATCGGGATGGCATCGCGGCGTGGTAAGCACCGCGACTTCGGTGAGTTGTTGCGAATCAACTTCGGGGATTGAAACCGGCGCGGCAGCGATTCCGGCAGCGAGCCTCAGCTTCACGTGTTTGTCTTTGAGAACCCTCGGAGGCGCCATCAGCCGCACGGCCCGCGCCGAGAAAACCGGTTCCGGATTTCCCTGCCCAAACGGCTCCAGCTGTTCTAGCGCGCGAAACAGATCGGGCGTGACTTGATCCAGATCAAGCTCCGCGTCGAGGTCAAGCACCGGCTCGAAGTCCGCCGGGGTCAGGCGGAGTCGCGCGTATTCGTCCAGATGGGCGCGAAGTTCCGGCACCCGCTGCGACGGCAGCGAGAAACCGACGGCATGGGCGTGTCCGCCATAGCGCGTGAACAGTTCGCGGCAGGATTCGAGCGCATCGAGCAAGTGGAAGGCGCGAATGGATCGTCCCGAGCCGTGCGCCTCGCCGTTCTCGTGCGTAACCACAAGAGCCGGACGGCCATACCGCTCGACCACTCGCGTCGCCGTGATGCCGATCACGCCCCGGTGCCAGCCGTCGCCGTCGATCACCACGCAGTGCGCATTTCGCAGGTCGGGTTCCTGTTCGAAGCGCGCGTCGATCGCCTGCAGAATACGGCGCTCTTCCTCCTGGCGCTCCGCGTTGAGTGTGTCGAGGCGTGAGGCAATTTCCCGCGCCCGCACTGGATCTTTCACGCTGAAGAGTTCAATGACGTCGCGAGCCACGTCCATGCGCCCGGCGGCATTCAGTCGGGGCGCGATGCGAAACGCGATTTCGCCCGAGCTGGGAGGGCGGGTCGCAGGGATCTGCGCCACTTCCAACAGGGCCTTCAGCCCAGGATTCACGGCGCGGCGCAAAGCGAGGAGCCCGAGCTTGGTGAAAACGCGATTCTCGCCGGTCAGCGGCACGGCATCGGCAATGGTCGCGATGGCGACCATCTTCATGAACGACATCAGCAGCCGCGACGGTTCTTTGTGCGGCAGGCGTTTTTCCATCAAGGCCTGGGCCAGCTTGAACGCCACGCCCGCGCCGCACAATGCCTTGCAGGGATACTCACAACCAGCCTGGTTCGGGTTCAGAACCGCAAGCGCTTTGGGAATCCCGTCGTGGCCCGGCAGATGATGGTCGGTGACAATGAGGTCCACCCCCAAACGCTCGGCGGTCTCGGCGGCGGCAAAGGCACGAATGCCGGTATCGACGCTGATGATCAGGCGGATGCCCGCGGCGGCAGCGCGCTCGATCACATCGTCCTTCATCCCGTAGCCTTCGCGGATGCGGTGCGGCACGTGAAAATCGGCGCAGCCGCCGCACAACTCGATCGCCGTCTTCAGGATGACGATGGCGGTCGTGCCGTCGACATCGTAGTCGCCGTAGATCAAGATGCCTTCCTTGCGCTCGATGGCGGCGTCGAGCCGTTCGACCGCCGCCCGCATACCCGACATCAGATAGGGCGAGTGCAAGTCGGCAAGCTTCGGAGCAAGATAGAGCAGGGCGGATTCCACGTCGCGGATTCCCCGCATGAGCAGCAACCGGGCGAGGGTGGCAGCGAGTTGCGGATCACGGCCCAGGCCCAGCGCAGGGCTGGCGCACAACGCGGCCGCAAGGGAGGCAAGACCGTCGTGGTCGGCAGATTTAGAGAGCCACTTCATGTTGGAAGTTCACCACAGAGCCACAGAGAAGCCCAACGTCTTGAGCTTTTCCGCTTCACGAAATCGCGCTAATGGTGACAAAAAGCAGGTCCCTCGCTGCGCTCAGGATGACAATCCTGTTGAGCGTTTCTCTACTATGCGATTCTGTGGTGAAAGCGCAAATGTGCGGCTTCACGCGCATCGAGCCAAAAAGAGCCTCGTGCACGCGGGCGAGGGCACCCGCGCTACACTTGTCAGTCTTCTTCGTCCGGGCCGGGCTCGTCGATGGGAATGCCGCCGAAATCTTCCGCCAGCTCGATCATGCGTTGATAGCGGTCGTACCACTCGGTGCTGGCTTCGTAGAGGAAGATGCTGCCCTGAAACGGCCAACCCAGCTGCACAAAACCCGTCTTGCCGACGTAAGTACGCAGCCAGCGCGCGTCTTCCAGGTCCTCGTCGTTGGTGTACTCGGCGTTGCTCATGCGGGTGATCAGTTCCTCGAGTTCATCCCGCTTGAGAGTCCAGGAATCCATGGTGAGGAACGGTGCGCCCGAGGACTTGGCCAGCTCGACGAAATCCTTCCAGCCGTCTGTATTGTCTTCGGTCTTCCACATGACGCATTGCACCTCTTCGTAGTCCACATAGCCGTGAAACCGGCGCAGGCCGTGGCCTTCGATGAAGGCGATCATGTCGTCTTTCAGACCCGACAGGTCGTCAGGAGCGGAAGTCATGAGGGGGCTCTCGTTGAATCAGCATTGTAAGCCTTTTTAGGTGCGAGAGAGTAGAAGGGGGATCGCTTTTAGCTGGTTGCGCTTAGCGCCCGGGCAAGTCGGCGAAGCCAGTCCGCTTCACGCAACATGTTTGACCGCCTCGTAATGTCCGCTCTGGAATGCCTGCCAGACCGCATCTGCCGCTCATGCCAATCGCGATGACCTACTCTCCCTGTGCTAGACTAATGGTTTCACTGCAGACCTCTGAACGAGACAATGCTTTTTTCCAAAGAATATGTGGGCTATCTGGCCCGCGAACTCACGAAAAAGCTGATCGCAGGCGAGTTTATCGAGACGGAGAACCTCGCCGCGATGACGGAGCGCGTGCACGCGGCCTTGCTCGAAGAAATGTCGCTCGAGGACCGCATCAACGACGAAGTGCGCGTCATTCTTGAAGCCTACTCCGACGAGATGCGCCGCAGCGGCGCCAATTATCAGGAAATGTTTCGCAAGGTAAAAAGCGAACTGGTGAAGAAGTACAAGGCAGTGCTGTGAAGGTAAATCGTGATTCACGACAGAGGCCCAGAGGGAACCATTAAGTTCTTCGCAGTTGCCGGAGTCGTGTGGCGATGCGGAAAAAAGCAGGTCCTTCGCTGCGCTCAGGATGACAATTCTATTGGGGGTTTGTGACTCTGTGCCTTCTGACTCTGTGACTCTGTGACTTCTGACTCTGTGACTCTGTGACTGTGTGACTCTGTGGTGAGATGAGGTTTTGAGGATTTGCCGTGAGATTAAGCCGCGACAAGGTCAACAAGATCGCCCACGTGGTCAGCGATGCCTTGGCTGAAACCCCCGAGGTCGAGTTTCTCGAAGACCGCAACACGATCCGCCTGGAAGTCCGCAAGGTGCTCGAAGACCTGCTGAACCAGGAAGCGCGCATCGACCAATCCGCCCGCCAGAAAATCGAAAGCCAGAAACGCACCATCCTCGAAGGCAGCCAGGAGTGGGACATCCTCTACCGCAAGTACTACAACGAGGAAGTCAAAAAGCTGGGAATTTGAAAAGCAGCTCTTGGCTGTTAGCTGTTAGCTGTCAGCTGTTAGCTGTCAGCTCTTAGCCGAAAAGACCGTAGCGGCGGCGAGCCGGCGGGACGCCGGCGCTACGTCGTCTTTCCACAGCCTGTTCGGCCTCTGAGGTCGCCTCTTCCAAAGCCGCTTTTTGTCCTGCGCCGGTATAACCTGACACCAGGCGATTTGCAACGTTTTCACGTCCTATGCACTCAATGCGTGAAATCTCGTCGTTCATCAAGCACGCCGCCCTTGCGGCGGGATTCGATTTGGCCGGGATCTCGCCCGTCCGTGATTTCGACGAACTCGCTTACTTCCCGCAGTGGATTGCCGCGGGCCATGCGGGCGAGATGAAGTATCTCGAGGCTCGCGATGGTGCCGGTCAATTAAAGCGAGAATCCTTGCACGTGGCAGCTCCCTGGGCGCACAGCGTAATCGTCTGCGCCATCAACTACAACACGTCACAGCCGTACTCGACCGCGGCCAGCGATCCCGAGTGCGGATGGATTTCTCGCTACGCCTGGGGCCGCGAGGACTACCACGACGTGGTGCTGAGGCGTTTGCGCGAGTTGGAAAAACGACTGTGCGAGGCGGTTGCGCCGGGAAGGTCGGATGCCCCTTCGGCAACGGCAGGAGAACCTTCAGCCACAGCCGGCGGGATGCCGGCGCTACCGTTGCGCACGTGGTGCTACGTCGACACCGGTCCAATCGTCGAGCGCGTATACGCCAAGTACGCTGGTGTGGGCTGGATCGGAAAAAACACCTGCGTGTTGAACCAGCAACTGGGATCGTGGCTCTTTCTCGGCGTGATCCTGACTTCGCTGGAGCTCCTGTCCGACCTGCCCGCACCCGACCGTTGCGGCACATGCACACGCTGTCTCGACGCCTGCCCTACCAATGCATTCCCTGCTCCTTACCAGCTCGACGCGACGAGATGCATTTCATATCTGACGATCGAAAAACGTGGCCCGATCCCTGAAGAACTCCGCGACGGCATGGGCCGGCACGTCTTCGGCTGCGATATCTGCCAGGACGTGTGTCCCTGGAACCGCAAGGCCCCGGTGAGCAGTTCCCCTGAATTTCAGCCTCGCGAGGGCCTGGTCAATCCCGCCTTGCAATGGCTGGCCGAGATGAAGGCCGAAGACTTTCGTGAGCAATTCCGCGGCTCGCCGGTGCGCCGCACGAAACTGAGCGGCCTGCGCCGGAATGCGGCAATCGCCATGGGCAACAGCGGGAATCGCGAGTTCGTCCCTGTGCTTAAGAAGCTGCGCGATGAGGAAGATGCCGTCGTGTCCGAGAGTGCCGGGTGGGCACTGCGCAAACTTGCGGACCCATCCACGCTTCCTGTCCAGCGCAAATCCTGACCATTGCTGCTCCGGCGCGCTGGCATCTCACAAAATCCGCCTCGATTGTGTCAAAATCGCAGTGGAGTACTCGCCATGGATGAGACTTTTCAGGAGACCGCCACGGAATCCTCCCCCGCGGATTCCAGAACCTGGATCGGCCGCATTTTGATCGGGGTCATCCTCGGTGAGGCGGTTTGGGGATTTCTGGTCTCCATCACCAACAATCTTGCCCTGCCCGCAATGGCGAGAGTCTTGGGGGGAGACCCGCAGTCTCCTCTCTACCTGGGGAAGGGCGACTTCAACGTGCCCGCTCTTTTCACTGCGATTCTCGAACTCTGCTTTGCCGGGATCGTTGCCGTTATCTTGAACTCCTGGTCCCAGAAGGGTCGCCGTGTCCGTACCGTGAGGACCGTGCGGGTTGCACCCGCCGCCGTACCTTCCATTGCTCCGCCGATGCGTGTCCCCGAGCCTTCGCCAACCCCAGCGCCACAGCCCGCGATGCCGGCCAATCCCACCGTCACCGCTGCCCAGCCCACGGCTCCGCCGACCCCACCCGCACCAGTCCCGAAGCCCGCCAAGCCGAAGGTGCCGAAAGAGGTCTACTACAACATCGTCGGCGAACCCATCGAGCGCGACGACGAGTAAGCTCGTCTCGCCATCTCTCGCTCTCGCACACACAGCAGACACATCTCTCTTCCGACCGACACCTCAGTCTCCACCGTGGTAGCATCTGCTTAACTCCAATGCCTTTCCGGCACCCCGTGGCTCGCATCCTCCATGGACGCCTCTTGCTTGGGCTTCTTCTCTTCGTCCTAGTCCTGCCCACCTCGACTGCGTACGCCGCTGAATCCCAGTGGCAGGAATTCCGGTCCGCCCACTTCACCGTCGTCACTGACGCCGGCGACAAAAAGGGCCGCGACGTGGTCCTGCGCTTCGAGCAGATGCGGGGCGTTTTTGCGCAGCTGTTGTCGCGTAAGAAAGTGAAGATGCCGGTTCCGCTCACCATCTATGCGCTCAAAGACGACAAGCGCTTCTATCAGATGGCTCCCCTTGAGAACGGCCAGCCCATCAGCGCGCCGGGATTCTTTGTCGCGGGCGACGACCACCAGTTCATCGTGCTGAACATGTTCGAGGAAGAGCCCTGGCGGGCGGTCGCGCACGACTTCGCCCACCTCTTTCTCAACTACAACTACCCGCCCACGCCCGCCTGGTTTGATGAAGGTTTCGCCGAATACTTCTCCTCAATTCGGCTGGACAACAAGCAAGTGGAAATGGGCAACGACCCCGAGCTGGGCTCGGCATACCGGCAGGACGTCCTCGGCAATCAGACGGAGCTGCGCAATCCGCCCAAATCCCTCACCGAGTTGCTGAACGGATGGGTTTGGCTTGCCCTTCCCGACCTGCTGACTATGCGGCACGACACGTCGACCTATCAGGAAGGCTCGCATCGCACCCTGTTCTACGCGCAATCCTGGATGATGGTGCACTACCTTCTAAACAAGGACAAGCTGAGCGAGACCGGAACCTATTTCGGCCTGGTGCAGTTGCAGCACGTTCCCGTCGAACAGGCGATTCAACAGGCCTATGGGATGACGCCGGTTCAACTCGACAAGGCAGTCAAGGACTACTTCCATTCCCTCACCCCGCTCCAGCGTGATCTGGAAGCCGCGCGCCGGCCCGACGCAACGACCGCCAATACTCCGCAGATCTATCAATTCCCCGCTCCGCTCGGCCTGGAAGATCTCGCCATTACCGCCAACCCGGTCCGCGAAGCTAATGCCGACGCACAACTGGCCGAGGTGATGGTGCGCCTGCCGGAACGTCGCGAGCAGGGCCTGAAGGAAATCGATCGCATTCTGAAGCTCACCGACAAGAACGGTCAGCCCATCGACAACGAGATTGCCCACCGCGCGCTCGCCTGGGTTCACCTGAATAACAAAGAGTTCCCGCAAGCTGCCGAAGAACTGGGCAGTGCCGCGGCGCTTGATCCGCAGGATGTCTGGAATCGCTACTACCTATCCCTGGTGAAGTATCGAACCGCACAGGTGCATCACGAGGAAATCTCCGGACTCGCCAACATGATGGTGGATCTGAAGGTGGTCATCGACTGGTACCCGGATTTCGCGGAAGCCTACAGCATGCTCGGAATGGCACGCATCGAAGGCGGCGGCGCGAGTTCGGCGCTTGAGTCCATCAAGGCAGCGATCGCATTGAGCCCACGCAACGAGCAGTACCAGTTCAATCTTGCCCAGATCCTCGAAGCCAGCAAGAAATGGGACGAGGCCCAGCAGACCTTCGAGCGCCTGAAGTCCAGTTCCAATCCCCAGATTGCAGCCGCGGCCACTCACGCGTTCGACGAACTACCTACCGTCCGCAAATACGGCATTTCGCCGAGCGCACCCAAGCGCGCGCCCCAAACGTCTCCATTTGACGAACTCGATCAGGAGGCACAGAAACGCGCTCAGCAGCCCGAGGCTACCGCTTTTGACAAGCGGCCGACCCAATTCGCCAAGGGCACACTCGTCAGCGTCGATTGCTCGCGCGCCCCGGTTGCACTCCTGACCGTCAACACCGGTGCCCGTTCGATGAAGTTCCGCACTGCCGATTACAAGTCGTTGCTTGTCATCGGCGAGGACAGCCTTTCCTGCGAGTGGAAGAATCGCAAGGTCGCCGTCAACTACAAGCCCGGCGGTGCGGCCGACGGGGATCTGGTGTCGGTAGAAGTGCAGTAGAGGCAAAGTTTCAAAGTTTCAAGGTTTCAACGTTTCAAAGACAGAAGAACCAGTCACGAGACTTTGAACTTAACTTTGAAACTCTGAAACTTTGAAACTCTGAAACTTTGAAACCTTGAAACTTTACCTCAAACAAAAATCCCTCCCGGGGGGAACCGGGAGGGTGGAAATGGTTTGGGAGCAGGTTAGAGTCGAGTGACGTTCGCCGCCTGAAAACCTTTGGGGCCTTTGAGGAGATCGAATTCCACGGTTTCTCCTTCGTTCAAAGTGCGATATCCGTTCTCCTGGATCGCTGAGAAATGGACGAACACGTCCTCGCCTGTGGAGCGCTGGATAAATCCATAACCCTTTGCTCCGTTAAACCACTTTACGGTTCCCTTCTCTCTCACAGAGAAACTCCTTTGCCTTTCGCGAAGAATTCATCCCGCCGTCCCCTGTTGAAGCCCCGGCGACTTCCCGATGGCCCCCCCTCAAGAAGATCGGTGAGACAGGTCGCGTTTACCGCCGGCGGAGAAAGTTTCCACCAAAACAACGAAGGCTCCGAAGCCGGGCACCGTGTAAAGGAACCACGGCGCGAAGCTCTGGAGCTCGAGATCGGTGGCGAGAATCTCTACCGCCTAACACAGAAACGTCAACCTAGTTACCCGGTCTCACTGCCGAATTTCCAGCAGTGAGCCACAGATAATATTCAGGTCGCACCCTCTTGGCAAGTGGAGAAATTAGGACAACCCCGTTAGAGTCAAAGGCTTGCAACATGACTCCGCACGCCATCGTGTGACCACAGGTCATTGTCCTGCGGTGGCCTTCTCGCCGATACTCCATTTGATAGGATTGAAAAAGCCGGTGTCCAGCCCCACCACAGCTGCGATTCCCTCTCCAGCCGAGAGCATCAAACCTCGCGGCGTCGCTCGCACCTATTCCGGACTGGTGCTTTCCACCATTCGCTATCTCATGCGAACCGAAGTGCATACCTTCGCCTTTTCGGTCGCTGCCAACGCAATCCTGTCGTTTTTTCCCTTTGTCGTGCTGCTGATGACCTTGATCCGGCGCGTGTTTCATTCGCCCGTGATGTACGACGTCGTCGCTCAGTTGCTGCGCGATTACCTCCCGGCCGGGCAGGAGTTCGTCATCCGCAACTTGAATGCTCTGGTCGGAGCTCGCCACCAGGCGCAACTCGCTTCGCTGGCGATTCTGTTGATCACCTCGACCGGAATCTTCTTGCCCCTGGAAGTTGCTCTCAACCGCATCTGGGGATTTCCCGAAAACCGTTCGTATATCGGGAACCAGGTCATCTCTCTGGGCCTGGCCTTCTGGTGTGGCGCGCTGGCTCTTTTATCCATAGGGATGACGGCCGGCAACGTCGCACTGATGGAATTTCTGCTTCGCGGCCACGGCACGTTTATCGTTCGCGTCGTCGGATTCCTGGTAATGAAGGTGTGCGCAATTTGCGCCAGCATCGCCATTTTCTTTTTGATCTACTGGGTCTTGCCCAACGGCAAGGTTCCCGCCCGCGCCGTGCTGCCGACGTCGATCGTCATGGGCCTGCTTTTCGAAGCCTTGAAGTACGCCTATATCCTGGCCCTCCCTTACTTGAACTTCGCTGAAGTTTACGGACCATTCTCGCTATCGGTAACTTTGATGTTCTGGGCGTTTCTGTCCGGCCTTCTGCTCCTGACCGGTGCGCACCTTTCGGCAGAGGGACACGTTGCAAGATCCTAAGGCAGGTTTCAAAGTTTCAAGGTTTCAGGGTTTCGAGGACGAGATTCAAAATGTCGGCGACCCGGTATTCTTGTGGTCTTTGAAACCTTGAAACCTTCTCTATCACGCCCCACTGTGACAGCGGACACCGCTCGCAGCGCGCACACCGCGTAGGATTCATTCGTTTCCCGGTTCCCTTCCGAGCAGATATCAACTCCGGAGGCAGATGCATATGCATCGGTGTCTCTTCAAGTGTCTGCTCGTAGTTTCGTCTCTGTTTCCCCTTGGCGTGTGCGCCCAGACGCGCACGGTCGCCGCCTCACGCGCACCGCTGGAACTGCCGCAAGTCACGCGCCAGGCCGGAATCATCTTCTCCGGACACGTCGTCTCGATTCAGCCGGTGCGTGTCGCCGGATCAGACCAGGTGGCCAGCGTTGCTGTGACCTTTCAAGTGGAACAGGGAATCCGGAGCGCACGCGCCGGGCAGCGGTTCACGTTTCACGAGTGGGTCGGATTATGGTCCGGCAGCGAGCGCTACCGGGTAGGCGAACGCCTGATGCTTTTCCTTTATGCCCCCAGCGCGCTCGGGCTCACTAGCCCCGTTGGCGGCGCGGCCGGGCGTTTCTCGGTCGACCGCAATGGCATGGTTCCGCTCAGCCAGCAACAGCAGCAAGCCATTCAGATCCTGCCCGAACCGGTTCGCATTCTTCGCGGTCGCGTTCCGATACGCGATTTTGTGCGCAGCCTTCGCCGCTTGGGGGAGGAATAAGCGATGGGACACCTATTTCATTTCCACCACAGTCGCCTACACCAGGATCCACCCGCTCCGACCCAACTGGCGAAGATCGAGTCTGAAGTCCGCCAAAGGCCGTGGTGGCAGCAGCGCGTGGCGGTGTACGTCGTGGCGATTGCCCTCATGCTTCTAATCGCGCTCGTGGAAATGGCCAGGGCGGGAGGTCCGCAGTACGTGGCCGGCGTCAGCTACTTCAATGCCAGTGTAGCGGGCCAACCCATCGTTTGGGCGGGTGGCACGATCACCTATTACACGGATCAGGGCAATCTGAGCCCCATCCTCGCAGGCAGCGATGCCGACGCGTTCGTTGCCGACGCGTTCTCGCGCTGGACCGCGATCCCCACTGCCGCCGTCTCCGCCACACGCGGCGGCCAACTCTCCGAAGATGTGAACGGCAACAACGTCCTTCTCAACGGCGATCGCACTATCACCTTGCCCGCCGATATCCAAACCTCCGCGACGGCCAAGCCGGTTGCTATCGTTTATGACGCCGACGGCCAGGTTACCGATGCATTCATGGGCGTTGGCGCCAGCGCCGACTGCATCACCAACGGCGCGTTCGGCGGCCCGGACGCCTTCACCACCGATGGCCACTTCGCGCACGCCCTGGTCGTCCTCGATGGCAACTGTGCGCTGACGTCCGCGGCGCTGCCCGACCTGAAGTATCGCCTGGTGCGTGTGCTCGGCCAGGTCATCGGCCTCGGCTGGTCACAGCTGAATCTGAATGCCATCACCGGATCGCCGCACCCTACGGCGGACGACTACGCCGGTTTCCCTGTGATGCATGCGGAAGATATGTCCAATTGCACGCCAATTTCGACGTGTTATCCCAACGCGGACCAGCCCAAGGTCGACGATTCGGCCGCGCTCTCACGGCTCTATCCCGTCACCAGCAACAACGTCGCGCAATTTCCCGGGAAGCAGGTTCTTGCTGACACGACTGCCCGAATCCATGGATCGGTGTACTTCACCGATGCCTATGGCAACCCGATGCAGCCCATGCAAGGGGTCAACGTCATGGCGCGCTGGATCGATCCCGCGACCGGCCAGCCCTCCGGCCGTTATGCCGAATCTTCGGTTTCCGGTTTCCTGTTCGCTGGGAATGTTGGGAACGTGATCACCGGAACCACCGACGCACTTGGCCAGCCCTACAACCGCTTCGGCAGCGGCGATACGGCCCTCGAGGGTTTCTTCGATCTTGCCGGGCTGCCCATCCCCAGCGGGAACAGCGCGCAATATCAGATCTCGATCGAAGCGGTCGATCCGAACCTCTCGCAAGTCGTGGGGCCATATGCGCCCTGGCAGGTCAAGCCCTCAGGCGCCGCACAACTCATGGTTGTCACCGTCAACGCCGGAGGGGACCTCCAGCAAGACATTCTTATGAACAGCAGCACGCTCGATCTTCCGGAAGCCAGCGCGCGCGACAACTTCGCGTCTCCGCGGCCTTTGCCTCGCAATAGCGATTGGGTCGGGAGTCTCAGCGGCTATGGCGACGCTGACTATTTCCTGCTGACCGGCCAGACGAGCCGCACCCTCACCATCGAAGTTACAGCCCTCGACGACAACGGCCAGCCCAGCACGCAGAAAGCCCAGCCGGTCATCGGCATGTGGTCGCTGGCCGCTCCTGCCGGCACGCCGCCCCCGGCATTTACGCCTTCTTCGTTCAATTCCCCGAGCACCGGGGTCACCACGTTGAACGCCCAGCTGCTGTCGACTACGCAGTTCCGCATCGGCATCGCCGATCTCCGTGGCGACGGCCGCCCCGACTACCGCTACCGTGCCCGCGTGCTCTACGGCGACTCGGTGACGCCGAACCGTGTCAGCGTACGTGGCGGCACGCCAATCGCGATTGACGGGACCGGCTTCCGGCCCGGCTTGACCCTCACCGCGGGCAACGTGCCCCTCACTCTGCTCAGTACATCGACAAAAGAGATGGTCGCGACCACTACAGCCGTGCCCGACGGAACCGTCACCCTCACCATCGCAGATCCATTGACCGGCAGCTCCGCCACCCTGCAGAGCGCGCTGACCTTCGGAGCCGGACCGAACGACGTCATCCTGCTCGCGCAAGGGGGCAATTCGCCCACGCCGGTCGGTGGACAAGCTCCTTCTCCGATTCGCGTGGCCGTTGCCACTCCTGATGGCGTCTCGCCCGTAAGCGGCGCGACCGTGCAGTGGAGCGCCACCAACAGCGCCCGACTCTCCGCCTGCAATGGCGCCTCGACTTGCGCTGCGCTCACCGACGAGAGCGGACAGGCGGAAACCCGTGTCACTGTTGGCGCAGTCGGAACTACCACCATCACCGCTTCGCTCGCACCCGCCTCCTACTCTCCACCGAAAACTGTGCAGGCTACCCTGAGTGGAACTTCGTCCGCAAAAGATCTCGCCCTGTTCGCGCCCAAGGTTTGGGTGGCGCAAGGGGCCACCGTTGATGTACCTTTCACCGCGCGCCTTTTGGCAAACGGAGCGCCGCTCAGCGGACAGACATTGAGCTGGCAGATCGGGATTGGTTCGGGGACACTGACTCCCGCCAGCGCAGCCACCGACGGCGACGGCTACGGACGCACCACCCTTCACCTCAACTCGCTCGCCGGCGACGTGCAAGGCACTGTCTGCCTGATGCCGGGCAACAATCCTTGCCAGACGTTTTATCTCGTGCAGGTCGCACCGTCAGTGTTGAAGCTGCAACCGGTCTCCGGCAGCCTGCAAACCATTCGCGTGGGCCAGGCGTTTCAGCCAATCTCTCTGCGCGTCACCAATTCGGCGACACCGCCCAACCCGGTGATGGGCGCGAGCGTTACTTTCCAGAGCCTGATCTTCTTGCCCGACCAAGACTCGCCGGTCGAAACCAGCGGCGATGGCGGCATCTCGCAGCATCCGATGAAAGTACTGCTGGGGAACTCGGCCAACACAATGGCCACCGACGCCAATGGCCTGGTGACCCTGCAGCCTTCACTGGGAGGATTCTCGCGGCCGCTGGAAATCGAAATCATGGCCACGACGGCGAACGGCGCATCGCTGCAATATGAGTTGCCGGTGCTCCCCGCGTTAGCGTCGCAAACGAGTGGAACCAGCGGAGTAGTGAGCCTGCCGCTGCCCGTGCGCCCATTCCGAAGCACGCCCAGGAATCTGGATCGGTTTTAGTGTGGAGCGACGGGCCTCTCGTCCGTCAGCGCGGCGAAGCCGCGCTCTTTCTCTGATTCTAAAACGTTGTGTGCAGAACCTCGGCGGGCGGGGACGCCCGCCGCTCCATCGAGCATAACTTTGCTGTAACCTGTCCGCGGTGCCCTGTGACAAGTCACCCGTGCCTGTCCGCTGTGACCCGTCACCCGTCACTTGGCCCCGGTCCACTGATCCACCCAGCCATTGACCGTCTTGTACCAGAGCTGCGAGTTCTGCGGCTTCAGGACCCAGTGACCCTCGTCGGGGAAATACAGCATCTTTGATGGGATGTTCTGGCGCTGGAGCGTCGTGAACAGCTGGAAGCCTTCGCTCACATCGAGCCGGTAATCGAGTTGCCCGTGCACCACCAGGGTCGGCGTCTTGAAGCTTGTCGCGTACATGTGCGGCGACCACTTGTCGTACACCGCGCGGTTGGCATAGGGCGTGCCCTTGAATTCCCACTCGTTGAACCAGAGTTCTTCCGTCGAGCCCCACGCCGACGTCGAATTGAACATGCCGTCGTGGGTCACGATGCACTTGAAGCGATCCGTGTGCCCGAGGATCCAGTTGGCCATGTAGCCGCCGTAGCTCGCGCCCAGCGCGCACTCGCGGTCTCTATCGATGAACGGATACGTCTTCTCGGCGTAGTCGAGGCCTTTCATGAGGTCTTCAAACGGCGCGCCGCCCCAGTCGCCGTTGATAGCATCGATAAATTTCTGACCGTAGCCGGTCGAGCCGTGAAAGTTGATCATGATGACGACGTATCCGTTAGCCGCGAACAGTTCGGGATTCCAGCGATAGGACCAGTCGTCACCCCACGCGCCTTCCGGCCCACCGTGCACGAGAAACTTCACGGGATATTTTTTGTTGGCGTCGAAATTGGGAGGCTTGACGAGGAAGCCCTGGACATCCGTCTTCTGTGATCCTATAAACCAGAAGTTCTCCAAACGAGACATTTCGACTGGACCAAGGATAGAATCGTTAACATGAGTCAACTGTCGGAGACCACAGCGACCCGGATCCGCGTGAACTCCGTCGGGAAGATACGGGCTACAGGGGTCACTGACCGAAGTGGAAACGTCAACCTCGTTGGGTGACTGGAGCGACATTCTCGTAAAGACTAAGCTGCGTCCACTGGCCGTGACTGAAAGATCGTCGAAGAAACCCTCCACGAGTTTCAAAACGGGTCCGCCGTCGGTCTGGACAGTGTAGATTGGCGACTCCCCTAGATCTTCTGCCACGAGATAGATCCGTTTGGACTCCGCTGCCCATGCGAATGTTCCGACCCATCGGTCGAAATTCTCCGTGAGATTCTTCCTTTGTCCCGTTTTCCTGTCATACAGCATCAGCCGGAACCGGTCGCTCTCATCCCCCGGCCGCTGCTGCGCGCGGTAAGCGATGTATTTTCCATCTGGCGAATACAGCGGCGTCGAGTCGCTCGCGGGATTGTCAGCAGTGATGTTCTTTGCCTGGACTGGCGAGACGCCCGTCTCTCCATTGACTGAAACGATCCAAAGATCGTTGTTGGTCGATGTCGCTTCTACCTTGTCGTGGTTCGAGGTGTAGCAGACCTCCTGCCCGTCGGGTGAGAAGGCGTAGTTGTCCTGACCTCCGAGCGAGAACACGGGTGCGTCGTAGTCGCCCGGGGTGAGATCACGAGGAATGTGAATCTGCGTGTTGATCACGTAACCCCCGCTCGTATCGGGAACGTCAACCACAAATATGTGAGTGCGTTTCCCTGCCTTGTACGCATTCCAGTGCCGGTACAACAGTCGATCAAAAACCAGTGCCTTGACCTTCGACTTCTCGACTTCTTCCGTCTTGTTCGCGTTGCAGATGGCTGCTTCAGTCACATTACCGTCGCATTCTGGATAAACATCCGAAGTGAAGACGATATTCTTGCCGTCCGGTGACCATAGTTCTCCGGCCGCTTCAGTCGCAATCCACGTTATGGCAAACACACCGGAAACTGTGCCTGACATGGAATCAAAATTCGCAACCCAGACTTGCGATTTCCCGCCTTTCGTCGAGATAAATGCGAAGCGCTTTCCATCCGGCGCCCAGCGCGGGCGGTCCGCATCCTGATCGGCAATGATCTCCCGCTCCTTGCCTCCGGCGAGAGGCACGATCCAGACATGCGGCGTCTTCTTGTTGGCAGCGAGGTCCACATCGACCGCCGCGAACAGCACCCACTGGCCATCGGGCGATGGCACCGGTTCAGAGACACGCTTGAGCGCCATCATGTCTTCAAAGGTAAAAGGACGCTTGGCCTGCGCGAACAGGGAAACTGAACAGAACACGGGCACTACGTAAAAGAATGTAAAGATCAGGGTGAGCACACGGCGCATAAGTCCCTCCGCGAACAAACTGGATAGTGTAGAACAGCTTGCGGATTTGAGTCAGTGATCGCTGCTGGCTGTTGGCTTCCGGCTGCTGGCAATCCCCTCGCGCAAGGCTTTTTCGACGCGGCTTTCGACGCGGCTGACCTTGGTTCCGTAAAGCTCAAATTGGGTGAAGAAATGTTGATTGCGAGAAGCCAGGAGCCAGCAGCCAGTGGCGGTAAAACTGCGAGCGTTAAAACTGCGGTCCCCCTGCAACCCCTGAGCGCCTCGCGCCGTCTAATTCCGTAGGCAGAAACTGCAGTCTTCCCTACCCTCCGGGCTCCCTGAGCGGAGAGGGTCCGGGGGTAGGAAGGCAGCAGTTTGCCTGCTTCCCTGGTGGGCAATTTCCTCTACACTATTCCCATGAGATCCTTCCGCTGGTTCATTCTCGCTCTTGTATCTGTCGCTTTCCTGACGATGTGCGCCTTCGCCGATGAAGGGGCGCTCGACAAATCCGAGCCGAAGGGAATCACCCCGGAAGAAATCATCAAGCGCTTCTCCACCAAGGAAAAAGAATTCAAAGAAGCGCGCGACCAGTACACCTACCGCCAGGACGTAAAAGTCCAGGTCCTCGATGGCGACACGATAAAAGGCGAGTACCACGAAGTTTTCGACGTCGTCTTTGACAACGGCGGCAGGCGGCTGGAAAACGTCGTGTTCGCCCCCCAGTCGAGCCTCGACCAGGCCGGCCTCTCCATGGACCAGGGTGACTTCGACGACATCCGCAACCGCCTACCCTTCGTCCTCACCAGCGACGAGATCGGTGAATATGACATCCTGTACGTCGGCCAGCAGCAGGAAGACGAACTGCATTGCTATGTCTTCGATATCGCTCCCAAGCAGATCGTCGGCAAGAAGCGCTACTTCCAGGGACGCATCTGGGTCGACGACCACGATTTCCAGATCGTGAAGACCTACGGCAAAACCGTTCCCCAGATCTACGACAAAAAACACAAAGGCAAAGAGGAACACCTCTACCCGAACTTCACCACCTGGCGCGAGCAGATCGATAAGGTCTACTGGTTCCCCACCTTCACCAAGGCCGACGACACGCTGCACTTTTTCAGCGGCGACATCCACATCCGCGAGATCGTGAAGTACGAGAACTACAAGAAATTCGGCTCGAAGACGAGAATCACCTACGAGGGCAAGGAACTTCCGCCGGGAGAGAAGAAGGATACGCCGCAGCAGAGTCCGCAGAGGTAGGGATTAAAGTTTCAAAGTTTCAAAGTCTCGAGGTTTCAAAGTTTCAAGGTTTCAAGGTTTCAAGGTTTCAAAGTCCACGCACGGTTCCGATGGCTCTGCCAGGAACCCCTTGGCGTTGACTTCACGCTGATCTCGACTGAGTCGGTCGCACCGACTCTATCAGGCGATTTAGTAGCCCTAATATCTGATAGATCTGACGGTCAAGCTTTTCGAAGGTCTCGGCAGTCAGGTACCCGAGATCGATCGCGATGGGGAGTTGCGCGTCGACTTCCAGCAGTGAGCCCCTAGCAAGCCCGAGAAAGTGCGCACCCCCCTCGTGAGCCTTCCTTGGCCTTCCGCGATGTTGGAAACGACTGAAACAGAGGCGCGGCGCAGTTGCGCACTCAAGCCGTACGTCTCAATCTTGGGAAAGCGTTCGGTCTCGCGGTACACCTGCACCGCGAACGTCCTGGCCTTTTGCCACACAAACAACTCACGATAAGAACGCGCCATGACTTCCTCCTGGCGCCATCCTCACCCCTGAAGATTTTTGCTGGACGTTCAGTTCTGCTTTTGATGTTTCGTCCTTGAAACTTTGAAACCCTGAAACTTTGAAACTTTAATAGAACAAATACTTCCTCCACTTATCGTCCGACCGCCCCATCAATCGCATGATGTGGCGGCTGGTGTGGAGATTGAAAGCGCGGGGTTCGCGCATCAGTTTCATGCCGGCTTCAGCGGGCGTTTGGTTGCCCTTGTGGCGGTTGCAGGGATGGCAGCAGGCCACCAGGTTCTCCCAGGTGGAGAGACCTCCGCGGGAACGCGGAATTACGTGATCGAGCGTCAACTCGCCCGACGCCAGCACCAGCGAGCAGTACTGGCAGGTATTCCGGTCGCGCAACAAGATGTTCTTTCGAGACAGCGCCCGCGTCTGGTGCGGGATGCGGCGGTACTCGAGGAGGCGAATCACCGAGGGAACTCGCATGGCCACTCGCGCTGCATGCAGAAAGTGCCCGTTCTCCTCCTCGGCCATGGCGACGCCCTTCAGCACCAGCACAATCGCGCGGCGCGCCGCGCACACGTTGATCGGCTCATACGAAGCGTTCAGCACCAGCACCGGGGCATGCAGGGCCTGGGCATTGCCGTAACCGCCGGTCGCGACCGCGAGTACGCCGGCCGCCGACCTTCCGATCATGCCCCGCATCGAGTTGTCGATCTTCGCTCCCATAAAACCTGCTCAGCCATGCGCGGCCATGGTCGCCGTGGTGCTTGCGGAACTCTCCTGCGGCTTGAATGAAACCGCCTGCACCTCATGCTTCAGCGTGCGCGCCACGGTCGCCACCCACACCCGCGCCGCGCCCGCTCGCCGCAGCACACGCGCGCATTCAAAGGCCGTCGTTCCCGTGGTGAAAACGTCATCCACCAGCAAAATCTCGCGTCGCGATACTTTCTCGCGATCCTTCACCCGGAACGCCCCGCGCAGGTTCTCGCGCCGCTGGTGCCGGGTCAGGCCAATCTGCGACTGTGTTTCTCGCCTGCGCTCGAGCACATCGCAGCAAAGCGCGTGCCGCTCTCGCGACGGGCACAGTTTCAGTGCTGCCCGCGCGATCAACTCCGCCTGATTGAATCCCCGCTGCCGCAGCTTTCTTGAAAATAGAGGCACGGGAACCACGAAAAGTTGTGCCTCACCCCAGCCAGGTTCCAGCTCCGCGATGACCTCTGCGAGCATGCGTCCCAGAACATTCGCCGCCGGACGCACCTGCTGGTACTTCAGCATGTGAATCAGTTCGCGCAGGCCTGTCTCGTAACTGCCATACGCGGCGGCGCGGGCATACGGTTGTTCCAGGCGCCGGCAGACTCCGCAAAGCGCCTCTCCCTGCGGGTCACGAAACGCATGCGGCGACACCAGTCGCTCGCCACAGATGGCGCAGAGGCCCCCCGAAATCGGGTGGATCGCATCCAGACAGGTATCGCAAACAGGAAGGCGCGAAATGCGGATCAGCGGTTCGCCGCAGATGCGGCAGTCGGCGGGAAACAGCGTGGCGAAGAGACTTTCAGCAATTCCGCCCGTCCAGGCAGCAATAGAAGACCCTTTGCCTACGGAATGCGCCTGGGTGGCCCGAGTTCGGTCCCCGGTACTGCTGAAGACGACCTCCCGTCGTCCGGAGGGTACATTTTTGGGCTCCAACCAGACGATGCCATTTCAGTATAGCGGCTCGATATGGCCTCACGCAATGCGCTGATGATCTTCCGGCGGAACCGAGGTTTCCTTTTGGGTTTCCTTGCGATCGGCCGCCCTGGCCATCTTTTCCGCATCAAACCGCATTGGATCCTTTCGCGGCAGCACTGGCACACTCAACGGCCGCCACGACCGGAAATAACAATCCCCGCAACGTACGGGCTTCAGGAACAAGGGTGGCAGAAAATATCGTTCCACGAAATTCCGCCGGCGCGAAGCATACCCTTCGTGACCTCCGCAATGATGGCAGTGAAATTCCTTGAAGAAGAAGAGCCAGAATCCAGGCCGAGCGAGGGCGGGCATTGCCAACTCCTAGGGAAGTGCGGCGAGACAACCTAACCCGTGCGTTTGATTTTAACCCCGTTTGGTCTCAAAAGTTTTGCAAACGCACGCGTCATGTCCCGCCAGCCGGGCGATTGCGGCGACCACCCCAAACCGCCAGTTGTCTGCGCCTGTACTTGTAATGGGCCGGGGCTGCGTGCTAACGTGCGCGGTCGCGGCCCAATGCGGCCTATATCTCGTCCCACGAACTACTTGCGAGGGTCCTCATGAGTACTTCCACCTCCGCGCCTGCCTCCGAAGGCGTCAAAAAATACACTCCCTACGTCCCCGAATCGATGGAAATGAAGGAATTCACGTTCCGGGCGGTTCTGATCGGTCTGGTCATGACGGTCATTCTGGGAGCGGCCAATGCCTACCTGGGGCTGCGCGCGGGCATGACTATTGCAGCGACGTATCCAGCGGCCGTCATCGGCATGGCGGTTCTGCGGCTGCTGAAGGGTTCGATTTTGGAGGAAAACATCGCCCGAACAACCGGGTCGATCGGGGAATCGGTGGCCGCGGGTGCGATCTTCACCATACCCGCTTTCGTGATCTCGGGCGCGTGGCCCGTTTTTGATTTCCAGCACGCATATTGGAAGTCGACCGCTTTGATGATTGTAGGGGGGGTGCTTGGCATTTTGTTTGTCACTCTACTGCGCCGGGTAATGGTCGAGGATCCGGAATTACCATTCCCCGAGTCAGTGGCAGCCGCGGAGATCCACAAGGCCGGACAGCAGGGCAGCCGCGCCGCTCAAATCCTCTTCGCCAACATGGGTTTCGGCGGACTCGTCTATCTGCTCGGCCAATTCAACCTGTTTAATGCCACCAAGGATTTCTTCTTCAGCGTCGGGCAGGTAGGCAAAAGCTTCGTTCGGCTCGGATCGGGAGCTCAGGCGAACAAGCTGACCACCGGAGCCATGACTCAATTCTCTGCGCCGGCCGCCAGTCCGGCGTACCTGGGCGTGGGATACATCATCGGCCCTCGGCTCGCCTCCCTGAACTTTGCCGGAAGCTTGTTGGCTTGGGGACTGTTGGTGCCACTGATCCTTTTCTTTCTAGGCCCAAGACTCCAGGAATTTCTGCCTGCGGGCGCAGTCGTGGACAACGATTTCTGGGGAGGGCAGGCCACCGCGGTCTGGCGCTATATCGTCCGCCCTATCGCCGTTGGGGGAATGCTGGTAGGCGCCTGCTTCACCTTGTTCCGCATGCGCAAAAGCCTGGGCCTGGGAATCAGGCGGGCAATCTCAGACTTGAAGAAGTCGGCAGCTGGCCATGCGGCCGCCAACCGCACCGAGCGCGACTTGAGTTCCAAGACCGTGTTTGCGGGCCTGGGCGCCGTCCTGCTCTGCATGATCGTCATGTACATGCGCTTTGCAGGGACACTGACCGCGGGGCTGACCGCCGCCATTGTGATGATCATCCTGGGGTTCTTTTTTGCCGCAGTCTCTGGGAACTTGGTCGGCATGATCGGGTCATCAAATAATCCCATCTCCGGCCTTACGCTGGCGACGGTAATCGTCGCGGCGTTGCTGATGGTGTCCCTGGGTGTGTCGGGCATGAGTGGCGTGGCGGCCGTACTTGGTGTGGCCGCGGTGGTGTGCGTCTCGTCGGCGGTGGCTGGGGAGATGCTTCAGGACCTCAAGGTCGGCCACATTCTCGGGGGCACGCCGCGGCTGATGCAACTGGGTGATTTTGCCGGAGTCGTGGCGGCCAGTGCGACACTGTTTTTCGTGCTCATGCTGTTGCACGTGGCTAACATCAAGAGCGGCGGAATCGGCTTCGGGGACCGCGCGCTTTCGGCACCGCAAGCTGGGCTGATGGCTGCCTTGGCGCAGGGAATTGTGGGCGGCGAGATGCCTTGGCCGCTGATCATCGTGGGGATCCTGATGGGCTTTTCGCTGATCATGATCGAAGTGAAGAGCCCGATGCTATTTGCCGTCGGTATGTACCTGCCGGTCGAAACCACGTTTGCAATTTTCATCGGCGGGATTTTTCGCTGGATCACCGACCGTCTTCGCGACCGGGCGAACCTGAACGACGCCCAGAAAGCGCGCGTGGAAAATGCGGGCGTGCTCACGGCCTCCGGCATGATCGCCGGGGAGGCGCTGCTGGGAATTGTGATTGCCGTCTTCCGATATAAGGAGTGGAAGATTCCACAGATCTTCGCCCACCCCTGGGACTACTCCGGCTTCGTTGTGCTTGCCATTCTGGCATTCGTCATGATTCGTGTTCCCCTGGCCAACGCTGGACGCCCCGAAGATCCGGCGCCGCCAACCGCAATCATGTAGAAGTAGCGAGCCGTCCGGTTGGCCAGCTACCCAAGGACTCGGTGCCCCAGAGTTCGCGTCCGCTCTTTGGACGCTAACCTGGGCCCTCACCCAGTCCCGTCGCGCCCACCCGTCTTCCTTCGTGGTACTTTGTGTCCTTCGTGGTTTCTAGCGAGGCATGTCGATACCCGATAACATCGCCCGCATTCGCGATCGAATCGCAACCGCAGCCGTGCGCGCCGGACGTGATCCCGCCGGCATCACGCTCATGGCGGTCAGCAAAACCTTTCCGCCGGAAACCATCCATCAAGCCTATGAAACCGGCATTCGCGTCTTCGGCGAAAACCGCGTCCAGGAATTTGCCGGAAAAGCCGACGCACTGAAGACGCTTAACGGGGCGCACTGGCACATGATCGGTCACTTGCAAACCAATAAAGCCGCCAAAGCGGCCGAATTGTTCGACGCGGTTGATTCGGTGGATTCCCTGAAACTGGCTGAGAAGTTGAACGACGCTGCGCAGGGCCGCTCCAAAACACTTCGCATCTTGCTCGAAGTGAACGTCGGCGGCGAAACTGCCAAAACCGGATTGCCAGCTGCCTCGGACGAACTCGAGTATCTTCTCGCGGCCGCGCCGCGGCTTACCTCGCTCGAAATCCGCGGCCTTATGACGATCCCTCCCTTCACCGACGATCCGCAAGCCGCGCGTCCGTACTTCCGCAAACTCCGTGAACTCCGCGACAACATCACCGCACGCCGGCTCCCGGCGGTACGCATGGAAACCTTGTCCATGGGCATGTCGCACGATTTCGACGTGGCCATCGAGGAAGGATCGACCTGCGTGCGGGTGGGGACGGGGATATTCGGGGAAAGAACAAAGGCTTAACCACGGAGGGCACAGCGGCTGTTCGGGGAAAGAGTAAAGGCTTAACCACAGAGGGCACTGAGGAAAAGCTATGGACACGGTAGCCGCCAAGCAGTTCCTTATCTCAAGAGTGATCGAGGAAGCAGAGCTTGAGCGGGTGCCACTTTCGGATGTCGAGATGAGTTTGAACGTGACTACGACAGCGACGAGTATGAAAAGAAAGTCGCGGGTCTCTTGAAGAATGCGCGCCATCAGGACGACGAGCACTCTCCGACCGGGGAGCAAGATTGGAATGACGCACTCGAAGCACTGAAAGAGGAGGACCACTATATCCTAGTGATGGCCGGGCAAACCTTCGGATGGAGCTCGGTTTCCGGAGAGTCGTCCGACGCAGCGAACTCTTAATTTACGGCACGGTTGGAGTTGGCATACTCATACTGCTGATTCTGAAACTGCTAAAGAACTGAAGCCGACTACTGTGATTTCTGTTTCCGAATCTCCCGCCGGCGTCACCTTCTCCGTAAGAATCCACCCCCGCGCCCGCAAAACCGCCATCACTGGAGAACTAGGCGACGCTTTGAAGCTCTCCCTCACCGCTCCCCCCGTCGAAGGCAAAGCCAACGCGGCCTGCATCGAATTCTTTGCAAATCTTTTGAAGGTGCCGCGCTCGTCCGTTACTATTGCTGCCGGCCACGCCAGCCGGAACAAGCGGATCGCGGTTGCTGGATTAACGGCTCAGCAGCTTCGAGATCGATTGCCTGTCTGAACAGGGTATCGGAACGTGAACCGCCTCTGTAGTGCAGGAGCCCTTTTTGACTTTTTCCGAACGCCTCGAGGAAATCCGCACCGGTTTTGAGCGCCCCTTCTGGATCGCAAACATCAGCGAAATTTTCGAGCGCCTCTCCTACTACGCCGTATTTGCCGTCCTCGCCCGTTACCTGCACGAAGCCCTGCAGTTTCCCACTGACCAGGCCGCCAGTCTGAGCGGCTTCTTCGGCGCCGGCGTCTGGGTAATGGCCATCTTCGGTGGCGCCATCGCCGACCGCATCGGCTTCCGCCGCGCCCTCTCGCTCGCTTACTTCATTTTGAGTTGCTCATACTTTCTTGTCGGCTCGATCGCCGCGCCCTGGCTGGCTCCCGTGCGCAACCTCGTGCCGCTCGGCTTGATGGTCGGCGTCATCCTGTTCCTTCCCGCCCTCGGCGTCGCTCTCGTCAAACCAAGTGTCGTTGGCACCACCGCCCGCGCATCAAAAGAGAACGTCCGCTCGATCGGATACTCGATCTATTACACTCTGGTAAACGTCGGCAGCTTTCTGGGACCGTTTCTTGCTGGCTGGATTCACTCGCGGATGCGGGTCGAGAACGTCTTTCGCCTGGCCGCGTGCAGCGTGCTCCTGATGTTCTTCGCAGTTCTGATCTTCTTCCGCGAGCCAAGCCGCGCCGGCGAGGGACAGACTCCCTCCCTCGGGCAAGTCATCCGCAATCTTCTTACCGTGCTTGGCAACGGACGCTTCGTTCTGTTCCTCTTGATTTTCTCCGGCTACTGGGTCGTCTTCTGGCAGCAGTACCTGATTTTGCCCATCTACATCCACGATTACGTGAACCCCAACGCCAACACCGAAATGATTTTGATCGCCGACCCGATCATCGTGATCACGCTCACCGTCGCGGTCAACGCGCTCACTCGCCGGATTTCTTCCTTCCGCGCGATAATTCTCGGCACCCTCATCACC